>Ga0065165_1000093_pt1 | contig 146751 bp, 136 predicted proteins | sample AraplaMF_Cvi_mMF_FD_63813 | JGI IMG/M metagenome (GOLD analysis project Ga0065165, IMG submission 63813) | Arabidopsis root microbial communities from the University of North Carolina, USA - plate scrape MF_Cvi_mMF (version 2) (version 3) | ecosystem: Host-associated > Plants > Roots >... | reverse complement strand
GATGTCGCGCGCAGGGCGCGCTCCTACCAGGGCCTCTTCAGGGCTCCCGCCGTTGTCGGAGTATGGGGCAGGATTTCACACGCACCCCATCCCCCGCCGGGAGTAAACTCGATGCCCTCGACCATCCCTGAGGGCGTCATGATCCGCATCAGCCTCCGCTCCGGCGCCGTTGTCGCCATCCTCCTGCTCGCCGCCGGCAGTGCCGCGGCCCAGAATATCCGCCGTGTCGACCCGGCCCGCCTGCCGAACTATTGGACCCTGACCAACACCTCCGTCAGCGCCGACGTTCCGAATACGGGGAAGAACCTCAACCAGCCCGGCTGTGTCGCCGTCACCTACATGATCGGCTCGAACGGTCTGCCGCAGAACGTCGTGGCGGCGAAGACGGTGCCCGAGGGCGACCTCGCCCAGGTCGGCGTCAGTGCGGTGAAGGACTTCCGTTACGCTCCTTCGGGGGTCAACCGCGCCGGGGATCCCGTGAACACCTATTACGTGGTGGGGTTCAATCTTCCGGAAGATCCCGCGCGCAAGGCCGCCATCATGAAGCAGTGCGAGCTGCCCGGTTACAAGACCACTTGATCGCGCCGCACAACGGGTTTCGCGGAGTAGTCCCCTATACTCCGCCGGTTTTTGCATTCGCACCACGCTGCCTTACGGGGCATACCACTACTTCCACGGAGTTGTCATGAGCATCGAAAACCTCGAACAGATCGCGCAGGCGATGGTGGCCACGGGCAAGGGCATCATCGCCGTCGACGAATCGACCGGCACGATCAAGAAGCGCTTCGAAGCCGCCGGCGTCGAGAACACCGAGGAAAACCGTCGCGCCTATCGCGAGCTTCTGCTCACCACGCCGAACCTGGGCGAGCATATCTCGGGCGCCATCCTGTTCGACGAGACGATCCGCCAGAAGACCAAGGACGGCGTGCCCCTGGTCGAGGCCATGAAGAAGGCCGGCATCATCCCGGGCATCAAGGTGGACAAGGGCCCGGTGCCGCTGGCCGGCTTCCCGGGCGACGTGGTCACCGAGGGCCTCGACGGCCTGCGCGACCGTCTGAAGGAGTACGCCCAGCTCGGTGCCCAGTTCGCCAAGTGGCGCGCGGTGATCAAGATCACCGAGGACAACCCCAGCTCGACGGCCATCGAGGCCAACATGCACGCCCTGGCGCGCTATGCGGCGCTTTGCCAGGAGGCCGGGCTGGTGCCGATGGTTGAGCCGGAGGTCCTCATGGACGACCCCGAGAGCAAGCACGACATCGACGTGAGCTACGAGGTGCACGAAGCGGTGCTGCGCAGCCTGTTCAACGCGCTCTACGAGCAGAACGTGATGCTCGAAGGCACCATCCTGAAGGTGAGCATGGTGATCCCGGGCAAGTACGCTCCGAAGGATGCCCAGGTCGGTCCCGAAGACGTCGCCGAGGCCACGGTGCGCGTGCTGAAGTCGTGCGTGCCCGCCACGCTGCCGGGCATCGTGTTCCTCTCCGGCGGCCAGAGCGACGAGCAGGCCACCGAGCACCTCAACCTGATCAACCAGATGGGCCCGCATCCGTGGCCGGTCAGCTTCTCGTACGGTCGCGCCCTGGTGGCCGAGGCGCTGAAGATCTGGTCGAAGGATCAGCAGAAGAACTGGGCCGAAGCGCAGAAGGCGGTGTACGCGCGTGCACAGGAAAACGGCGCCGCGGCGCTGGGCCAGTGGAAGAAGCGTTGATAAAAAAACGCCGGCGAAAGCCGGCGTTTTTTCTTGGGGCCGATGAAGCTTAGAAGCGGTATTCCGCCGAGACCGAGGTCATGTTGGTCGACAGGTCGAGACCGTTCTTCTTCGCGTCGTAGTGGTCGTAGTTGATGCCCAGGCTCCAGTTGTTGCTGAAGTCGTAGCCCACGCCCGCACCGGCATACCAGCTGGTCTTGTCGAGATCGTGGCGATCGATGTCGTTGTTGCTGGTGCCGTGGCCCTTCCAACCATAGATACCGGCGCGGCCGCTGATGTACCACTGCGGATCGATGTTGAAGTGACCGTTCACGCCAGCCGTCCAGCCGTGCAGCTCCGACTTCCTGCGGTCGACCACGCGGTCGCCGTTGAAGAAGTTCTTCGCGCTGATGTTGCCCAGGTCGTTGTAGCCGGCTTCCACGCCGAGCGCGGCCCACGGGCTGACCGTCCAGCGATAACCGCCGTTGAGCGCGTATCCGGTGTCGTGCCCGTCGTAGCGGCCCTTGTCGACCGAGGTGCGGCCGACGTTGCCATTGATGAACCAGCCACCCGCGCCATTGGCATCCTGCGCAAAAGCGGGCGCCGCGACGGCGCCGGCGGCAACAAGGGCGAGGGCGATAAGGGTCTTCTTCATGGTGGATCTCTCCTGCTTATTGTTCTTCGCGGCGGGTCCGGCCATTGGGGGAATGCCGAACGCGCTGGCGCACGAGCGGGGGTGCCGTGCGTGAGGCATAGATTGGGCACGGCCGCAAAGATTCAATACCGGATAGTTCAGTATTAAGAAACGATTAAGCCACGGCGCGCGTCGCACCGTGGCTCAACCGTTTTGTTTAACGACTTAGAAGCGGTATTCGCCCGCCAGCGAGACGATGCCCGTGGAGCGCTTCAGGCCACGCGACACCTCGCCGGTGGCGTTGTTGCGAACCTTGCCTGCGTCCGCATGGAAGTAGTCGTACGACACACCCACGCCGAAGTGCTCGTTCACGTCCCAACCGGTGCCGAGACCGCCATACCAGCTGCCGCGATCGGCGCGGCCACCGCTGGAGAAGCCGAGATCCTGGCCCACGCTGTTGTTGTAGTTCTGGTTGTTGTCGTTGGCACGGAAGTAACCGCCGTGCGCGCTGATGTACCACTGCGGCGCGAGGTTGATCTTGCCGTTCACGCCAACCATCCAGCCGCGCAGCGCATTGCGCGTGGACTTCTGGTTCACGTCCTGATCGGACTCGAAAACGTTCTTCACACGGTAATTGCCGAGGTCCGCGTAGCCGGCTTCGAGGCCGAGACCCAGGTCGGGACCGACCTTCCAGCGATAGCCGCCGAGCAGGCCGTAACCGGTACGGCGGCCCTTCTCGCCGTGCAGGAAGTTGAATCCGCCCGTGTTGCTCCCGAAGCCGCCGGTGTCGCTGCCGTTGGTGCGGCCGACGTTGGCGCCGATGAACCAGTTGCCGCTACCGACTGGCTGGCTGGGCTGGTAATTGCCGCTTACGGCGGGGTTGCTGTCCTGTGCGAAGGCCGGAATGGCCGAAAACGAGACGCAAGAAACTGCAAGGGCAAGGATTGCCTTCTTCATGGGAATATTCCTCTTTTTGTCGGGGCGGCCACCTACCGTTGAAGGGGAGGGGGAAGTTGGTGGCCGTGATCGATTAGAGCCCCCGCAACCTGAAGAAATTCAAAAAACGGGGTCAAAAGATTAAGGCGGGGTTAACTTCGAGGCCACGATTGGTTCGTCCACGACAAGCAGGCAGACAATGCGCGACAATCGCGTTTTTTCCGCCGACCCTTATTGGAGAACGCCGATGACGACACGCCGCGAACGCGCCAATGCGATCCGCGCCCTGGCCATGGATGGTGTGGAAGCCGCCAAATCAGGCCATCCGGGCATGCCGATGGGCATGGCCGACATCGCCGAAGTTCTCTGGGGCGACTTCCTGCACCACAATCCGTCGAATCCGCATTGGCCGAACCGCGATCGCTTCGTTCTCTCGAACGGCCATGGCTCGATGCTGCAGTACGCGCTGCTGCACCTTACCGGCTACGACCTCGGTATCGAAGACCTCAAGCATTTCCGTCAGCTCGGCTATCGCACCGCGGGCCATCCCGAGTACCACCACACGCCCGGCGTCGAGACCACCACCGGCCCGCTCGGCCAGGGTCTCGCGAACGCAGTGGGTTTCGCTCTCGCCGAGCAGGTACTCGCGGCGCGCTTCAACCGCCCCGGTCACGACATCATCGACCACCACACCTATGTATTCGTGGGCGACGGTTGCCTGATGGAAGGCATCTCGCATGAAGTGGCTTCGCTGGCCGGCACGCTCAAGCTCGGCAAGCTCGTGGCCATCTACGACGACAACGGCATCTCGATCGACGGCGAGGTGCACGACTGGTTCACCGACGACACGCCGGCCCGCTTCCGCGCCTACGGCTGGAACGTGGTGCTGGGCGACGACGGCAAGCCCGTCGACGGTCACGACGCGGACGCCATCAAGAAGGCGATCGCAGCCGCCACGGCGCAGAGCGAAAAGCCCTCGCTGGTGATCTGCAAGACGGTGATCGGCTTCGGTGCCCCGAACAAGGAAGGCAAGGAGTCGTCGCACGGCGCGCCGCTCGGTCCCGACGAAGTGAAGGCCGCGCGCGAGAAGCTGGGCTGGAAGTACGGCCCGTTCGAGATTCCGCAGGAGATGTACGACTCCTGGAGTGCCAAGGAGAGCGGTGCGAAGGCGGAAAAGGCCTGGAACGACAAGTTCGACGCCTATGCGAAGGCACACCCCGAGCTGGCCGCCGAACTGAAGCGCCGCCTCAGCGGCGAGTTGCCGGCGAACTGGAAGGACGGCGCCGACGCGTACATCAAGAAGATGCAGGCCGAGGGCCCGGTGGTGGCTTCGCGCAAGGCCTCGCAAATGGCGCTCGATGCGTTCGGCCCGCTGCTGCCCGAGCTGATCGGCGGTTCCGCCGACCTCGCGCCGTCGAACCTCACGATCTGGAAGGGCTCGAAGAACGTCGCTACCGCCGGCGCCGAAGGCAACTACATCCACTACGGCGTGCGCGAGTTCGGCATGAGCGCCATCTCCAACGGCCTTGCGCTGCACGGCGGTTTCATTCCGTACGACGCCACGTTCCTGGTGTTCTCCGACTACGCCCGCAATGCCGTGCGCATGTCGGCGCTCATTCCGGCGCACGCCATCCACGTGTACACGCACGACTCGATCGGCCTCGGCGAAGACGGTCCCACCCACCAGCCGGTGGAGCACCTGGGCTCGCTGCGCCTCATCCCGAACAATCGCGTGTGGCGCCCGGCCGATGCCGTGGAATCCGCCGTGTCGTGGAAGAAGGCCATCGAACGCGCCGGCAACCCCTCCTGCCTCGTGTTCTCCCGCCAGAACCTCAAGCACAACCCGCGCACCGAGCAGCAGGTGGCGGACATCGAAAAGGGCGGCTACGTCCTCTTCGAGCCGGGCGAGAAGTTCAAGGCGATCATCATCGCGACGGGCTCGGAAGTGGGCATCGCCGTGGAGGCCGCCCATGCGCTGGGCGATCAGGGTGTTCCCGTCCGCGTCGTTTCCATGCCCTGCACCGAGGAATTCGATGCGCAGCCGGTGGAATACCGCGAAGGCGTGCTTCCCTCCTGGTGCCGCGCGCGTGTGGCGGTTGAAGCGGCCAGCGAGGACTTCTGGGCGAAGTACATCGGCCTCGACGGCAAGGCGGTGGGCATGACCACCTTCGGCGCCTCGGCGCCGATCGACAAGCTCTACGAACACTTCGGCATCACCACCACGGCGGTGGTGGACGCGGTGAAGAGTGTGATCAAGTAAGGCGTCGGACAAGCGATAGCAAGAGGCCCCCGAAAGGGGGCCTCTCCTTTTTAACCACCGATGCCAACCGCCGAGGCGATCACCGGCCTGCGTGCCAATCCTGGTGCGAGAACCAAACAGGTGCGGCGCGATAGGCCACGACGTTTCCATCGGGAAAGACAGCGAAAGAGCCGAGCGTCGTAAATAGTCGCGTTCCCGGCACGTCGCCGTGATTTGCGGGATGAAATGCCTGGGCTTTCGATCGTGTGCTGTACATCTCGCCCATTGGGCCGCTTACGACGAGACCAAGATCTACGAAGGCGTGACTTGCGCCACTTGTATAGGTGGCCCAAATCGGAACACCGTGTCGTCGAACGACAACGTTGCCATCGGTCTGGAAGCTGAAGCTGTACATGCCTTCTGAGTAAGTCTTCCCTTTTTCGAAGACAAATCCATACGGAAAGATGAGGGCGTGCTCCTGACGAAAGTTTCGGTCGGATGTGCCGCTGGTCCACCAGTCCCGGACTGTCAGGACCATAGCCTGACCATGCTCCGTGACCGCGAACTTCCTGTAAGGGCCGTTGGTTTTCGTCCGCCAGACAACCTTGTTGGAAGCATCGAAGAGAGCAAAATCACCGTGATGCTCCAAGGTGGCCCTGACGGCTCCTTTGCGAGCCGTGCGAGTCGACCACACTGCGCGCCGATGACCATAGTTCTGGTAGACAACGAAGTTGCCGTCTGCCTGTAACGTCGCGTAGTAGCGGCCGTCGTCGGACGGCAGCGTCTCGCCCACCAGAATGCTTTCGCCGGGGTTGAGAACCCTCGACCAAGTGGAGCCTGCGAACAGAATAGCGCTCGTGCCGAGTACAAGGGCTGCCATGGCTTTCATCGATGGTGCCATCTTCATATCTCCTCCCTGGAGTTCGTGATCCGCTGCCAGTTGCAGCGGGTCACGAAGATATGCGTTCGAACGAATCGATGAAGTAGGCTCTGGCCGTAAAGCGGGTCATCAGGCGCTCTTTTCGGCTCTTCACTGTTGCCTAGATTCGAACGCTCCTTCATCGGCGTGGCTTCTTCCAATCGCTGCTGCAGCCGGCGTCACTACTTGATCGCCCCCTGTATCCCGCTGGAGAACGGATCATCGTGTATGCCGAGCGGAGGCTTTCCGATATCACCCGCTGTGTCGCGTCCGGCACTGGAAACATTGCCCGTGGCGCCTAGAGCGAATACAGCGACATGGGTCAGTGTCTGCGCCAGGCGGCTTGGCTGCCGGGCCGGCGGAGCGATGGGCGAAGCAGTGGCGTGACGTTGGTGATCTACGGTGGAAATATCGCGGGCGAGAGGCGATTCCCACTTTGGGTGCGAGTCGTCGCTTGTAGTACTAGCGGCGTCCAGGGAAATCGCAATGGCAGCGCCGAGCATGGCTCTCAGGGCCGTTGTCGCAGTGGAGGGAGGGATCATTTGGTCTCCTGTCGTGTGAAGCTTTGTCCTATAGAGCGGACGCGCATTAGACAAAGTTAGGCACAGATGTGCCCCAGGAACATCAGTCAGTCCCGAGCGAATACGTAGGTCGGCCAAGCAAATACTGGCGGTGAACGCTTGTAAATGATGCGGCTCACCCCGCGATGACTTCTCCCGCCAGCAGCACGATCTCGGCAGGCGCCTCCACCACCTTCCACGCGCCGGCGCCTTCCAGTTCTTCCCGGTCGCCAAACCCCCAGAGCACGCCGACACCGCGCACGTCGTTGGCAACCGCGCCCTCGATATCGAACAACCGGTCGCCGATCATCAGCGTGTCTTCGGCGGGATGGGCGAAGTCCGCCAACGCGGCGGCGATCATCTCGGCCTTCTCGCTGTGGGCCGTGCTCGGCGGTGGTGCGTAGATCCGCTCGAAGAGATGCCCGAAGGGCAGGTGGGCGATGATCGGTTCGGCGTGCGAGCGCGTCTTGCTGGTGACCACCGCGAGGCGATGTCCCGCATCCGCGAGCGCGGCGACCATCTCGCCGACGCCTTCGTAAACGGTGTGCTCGGACCAGCCGATCTCGCGGAAACGCTGCGAGTAGGCTTCGACCGCGGCTTCCACGCGTTCGCTGTCGCCATCCAGCACGGCACCGAAGCTCACCCGCAGCGGCGGACCGATCCACGACCGCAGCACGCTGTCGTGCGGCGCTTCCGCGCCGACGCTGGCCAGGGAATGGCGCACGCCGGCGAGGATGCCGAGTTCGGAGTCGATGAGCGTGCCGTCGAGGTCGAACAGGATGAGCATTACTTCGCGTCCGCCCGGGCCTTCAGTGCGGCCACGGCGGGCAGCTCCTTGCCTTCGAGGAATTCGAGGAACGCGCCGCCGCCGGTCGAGATGTAGGACACGCCATCCTCGATGCCGTACTTGTCCACCGCCGCCAGGGTGTCGCCACCGCCGGCGATCGAGAACGCCTTGGACGACGCGATGGCACGAGCGAGCGTTTCCGTGCCCTTGCCGAAGGCGTCGAACTCGAACACGCCCACCGGGCCGTTCCACACCACGGTGCCCGCCTTCGCGATCAGCTCGGCATAGCGCTTCGCTGTGTCCGGGCCGATGTCGAGGATCATCTCCTCGTCGGCCACCTGGTCCACCGGCTTCACGGTGGCCTTCGCGGTGGCGGCGAATTCGGTGGCGACCACGACGTCGGTCGGCACGGGCACGTCGGCGCCGCGCGCCTTGGCATCGGCCATGATCTTCTTCGCCGTGTCGAGCAGGTCGGCCTCCACCAGCGACTTGCCGACCTTGTGGCCCGCCGCGAGGATGAAGGTATTGGCGATGCCGCCGCCCACGATGAGCTGGTCCACGCGATCGACGAGGTTCTGCAGCAACTCGAGCTTGGTCGAGACCTTGGAGCCGGCGACAATGGCGAGCAGCGGATGGTCGGGGTTTTCCAGGGCCTTGCCCAGGGCGTCCAGCTCCTTGGCGAGCAGCGGGCCGGCCGCGGCAATCGGTGCGAAGCGGATCACCCCGTGCGTGGAGGCCTGTGCGCGATGGGCTGTGCCGAAGGCGTCCATGACGAAGACGTCGCAGAGTGCCGCGTACTTCTTCGAAAGGCCTTCGTCGTCCTTGCCTTCGCCGACGTTCATGCGGCAGTTTTCGAGCACCACCACTTCGCCATCGGCGACGTCCACGCCGTCGAGGTAGTCGCGCACGAGGCGCACGGGCTTGCCGAGCTTGTCGCCCAGCCATTCGGCCACCGGCTTCAGTGACGACGCTTCGTCGAACTGGCCTTCCTTCGGGCGGCCGAGGTGCGAGATGACCATGACCTTGGCACCGGCGTCGCGCGCCGCGACGATCGTGGGCAGCGAGGCATCCAGGCGCTGGGTGGATGTGATCTTTCCGTCTTCGACGGGAACGTTCAGGTCTTCGCGAATCAGCACGCGCTTGCCGCGCAGGTCGAGGTCTTGCATGCGGATGACGGACACGTTGGGCTCCAGCTCAGGGACGGAAGACCGCTATTGTCCGTGGCGGGGCCGGATGGGCGCAAATGGGCCTCGCGGCAGCGCGGCAAGGCTTTCCGCGCGGGCGTCGCTAGAATTCCCCGTCGCTCTCCCGGAAGGCCCCGCATGTCCCTCGCCCTGTACACCTATTGGCGCTCCAGTGCGGCCTATCGTGTCCGTATCGTGTTGAACCTCAAAGGGCTGGACTATGAAGCCCGGCCGGTGCACCTGGTCAACGACGGCGGGCAACATCTGAAGGACGAGTACCGTTGCGTATCGCCGCAGGCGCAGCTTCCCGCGCTGGTGGACGGCGACTCCGTGGTGCGGCAGTCGATGGCGATCATGGAATACCTCGACGAGACGCATCCGGAGCCGGCGCTCATGCCGCGCGACGCCAAGGGCAGGGCGAAGGTCCGCGAGTTGATGCAAGCGGTGGGCACGGATATTCATCCCTTGGGCAACCTGCGCGTGCTGAAGGCGCTCGAAAGCGAGTTCGGAGCCGATCAGGCGGCGAAGGAGGCCTGGTCGAGGCGCTGGATCGCCCACGGCTTCAACGGACTGGAGAAGCTGCTGGCCGACGGCACGGCCGGGCGCTTCAGCTTCGGGGACACGCCCAGTCTGGCCGATGCATGCCTCGTGCCGCAGCACTACAACGCGGTGCGTTGGGGGGTTGATCTGGCGCCTTACCCGACCATCCGGCGCGTGGTGGAGGCCTGCCAGGTGCTGGAGGCGTTCCGGAAGGCCGCGCCGGAAGCTCAACCGGATGCGCCGTAGGAGCGCGCCCTGCGCGCGACATGTGTTGAGGCCGTGACCGGGAGCTGGCGCGCGAGCCCGGGGGCTGGCGCGAAAAGATGTCGCGCGCAGGGCGCGCTCCTGCCAGCTCCGCGATCCCAGCGGCGTGCCTCGTCAGACCCCGATGCCGTACGGATCGCTCGAAGCGAACTCGCTTCCCGAGGCGCCTTCCGACAGGCGGATCTTGAGTGCCAGGCCGTCGCGCGAGTCGGCCTTGTTGAGGCACTCCTCGAGTGTGATCTGGCCTTCCTTGTAGAGGCGGTACAGCGACTGGTCGAAGGTCTGCATGCCTTCCTGGAGGCTGCGATCCATGGCGTCCTTCACCTCGTGGATCTGGCCGCGGCGGATCATGTCGCGGATGAGCGGGGTGTTGAGCAGCACTTCCGTGGCCGGCATGCGGCGCCCGTCCTTGCCGATGACCAGGCGCTGGCTGATCACCGCGCGCAGATTGAGGGCCAGGTTCATCAGCACGTTCTTGTGTGCCGATTCCGGGAAGAAGTTGAGGATGCGCTCCAGCGTCTGGTCGGCGTTGTTCGAGTGCAGCGTGGCAAGGCACAGGTGGCCGGTCTCCGAGAACGAGATGGCGGCCTCCATGGTGTCGGTGTCGCGGATCTCGCCGATCATGATGACATCGGGCGCCTCGCGCATCGCGTTCTTCAGGGCCTCGTGGTAGCTGTGGGTGTCGAGGCCCACTTCGCGCTGGTTCACGATGGACCGCTTGTGCCGGTGCAGGTATTCGATCGGATCCTCGATGGTGAGGATGTGTCCCGAGCTGTTGTGGTTACGGTGATCGAGCATGGCCGCCAGGGTGGTGGACTTGCCCGAGCCGGTGGCGCCCACGACGAGGATGAGACCCCGGGGCTCCATGATCAGCTCGCGGAAGATGGCCGGCAGGCGCAGCTCTTCGAGCGACGGGATCTCGCTCTTGATGGCACGAATGACCATGCCGATCTCGCCGCGCTGCTTGAATACGTTGATGCGGAAGCGCCCGGCTTCCTTCACCGCCAGCGCCATGTTCAGTTCGAGGTCGCGCTCGAACTGGGGCACCTGGCCCTCGTCCATGAGCGAATAGGCGATTTTCTTGACCATGCCGCTGGGCAGGCCGGTGTTACCGAGCGGGTAGAGCTTGCCCTCCACTTTGATGTTCACAGGGGCACCAGTGGTCAGGAACATGTCCGACGCGCCCTTGTCCACCATCAGTTTCAGGAAATAACCGATATCCACCTAAACCCCCGGGCGTTCGCATTACAATCGAGAAGACGGTCTCACTGACCTGTATATCGACAATATCTCGCAAATCTGTACGAGGAACGAGTGATGGTGCACATCTTGCCGCCGAGGGCCCTCTCCAGGGGTCGCCGGCTCATCGGGCTGGCTTCCCTGGCCCTGGCTATCGCCACCCTCGCTGGCTGCGCCAGCGTGCCGCCGCCGGACGGCGCCATGAACCAGGCGCTGGCCCAGCTGCAGGCCGCGCGGGATGCGGGCGCCGCCGATTATGCTCCGGTTGACCTGGACTACGCCCAGGGCAAATTCCGTCAGGCTCAGGCCGCCATGGCCAGCCGCAAGTACGAAGAGGCGGCCCTGCTGGCCGACGAGTCCCGGGCCGACAGCGAGCTGGCCCGTGCCAAGGCCCGCCTGGGTGCCGCCCGGGCCCAGAACACGGCCAAGAGCAAGGAAAACTCCAAGATGCGCGTGGACATGATCGACAACCACGCCAACGACACCGTGCCCATTCCCAACAACGTGCAGGAATCGGAAACCGTGCTCCCCGAGCCCGTCGACAACACCCCGCCGCCGGCCGGCGGCGAAACCGTGCCGCTGAACAACCAGGGAGGCCAGTGATGAAGCGCTCCACCATCCTCCTTTCGGCCCTGCTTCTTGCCGTTTCGGCGGGAACGGCCCCGGCCGCCACCGAAGACCTCGACGTCCGGCGGCTGAACTCCAGCCTCGACCAGCTTTCCGCGGATCCCACCCTGGGCGGGTATGCACAGGCCGAACAGGCCCGCGCGCGCGAGGCGATCGGCCAGATGGCGCAGTACAAGCCGAAGGACAAGCTGCACGGGCATTACCTCTACATCGCCGAGCGGCGGGTGGACATCGCCAAGGCCATGGCCCAGTACCAGGACGCACAGGCGAAGAGTGCTCAGCTTGATCGCGAGCACGACGCCATCCTGCTCGAGGCCAGCCGTCTCGACGCCGAGATGGCGCGTCGTCAGCTCGAACAGCAGCGGCTGCAGAACCAGATGATCCAGGAAGAGGCCGCCCGTCTGCAGCAGCAGGGTGTGGAGTACTCCCAGGCGCTGGAGCAGGCCAAGGCCGAGGGCGAAAAGGCCCGTCAGGTCGCCGCCGCGCAGGCTCGCGTGGCCAATGCCGCCAAGAAGCAGGCCGCCCTTGCCGAGGCCGCCGCCCGTGCCATGCGCGACATGAACTCGTCCGACGGTGGTGCCCCGGCTTCCACGCCGGCCACCACCCCGAAGAAGTCGAAGAAGGGCGGCCAATAAGGCCGCCCTGTAGGAGCGCGCCTTGCGCGCGACAGTTTTTCGCCCCGGTCCCCACCTGGCGCGCCAGCTCAGGGGCTCGGCCTCAAAACATGTCGCGCGCAACGCGCGCTCCTACAGCTCGTCGCCGCTACGCGCCGCGGCACCTGCTGCGTAAACCGTTGCGCCAGCAACTATTTTTTAGCGGTTTTTTGAGGAAAATCGCTCTTGCGGGTCCTTCGCGAGCGGAGTAGCTTCGATCTCCCGTCACGGAAAAAACACGTGGCGGCCCTGCCGGAGCATGCGTACGTCTACCAGGCACATAGCATCGCTGTTTTCCCCGACCCGATGCGCGGATCGTGCCCGCATGGCTCCCCTCACGACCGGCCCCGCTTCGGGCCGATCCCACCGCGAGGAGATCGATATGTTCGAAAACCAGCAGCGTGACGACGTCGAGAAGTTCATCCATGCCGATGCCGAGACTCGTCGTCTCTATTTCCGCCACAAGGAACTCGATTCCAAGCTCGAAGACGCCGGCAGAGGCTGCCTGGCGCTCGGCGACGAGGCCCTCACCCAGATGAAGCGGGAGAAGCTGCAGGCCAAGGTCCAACTGGAGCGAATGTGGGACCGGTGGCGAAAGTCGCCGCACTGACGCCCAACCGGGCCGAACATGAGGAAAAACGGGCGCTTTCGGCGCCCGTTTTTTTTGGCCCGGTAAGGACGCCGCCGGCGAATGGAACCGTCGCTTCTCCGGGGCGGTCCATACACCGTTTTGGCTCGGCCGAGAAGCCGGGCATCGGTTCAGTGGCACACCCTTTATCATGTGGGCCAGCAGGCGCGATCAGCGGATCGTGCCGGATCAAACCACGGAGTTCCAATGAGTGTTCACGACAGCATCCTCGAATTGATCGGTCGCACCCCGATGGTGCGCGCCCAACATCTGGATGCGGGCTGTTGCGAACTGTTCCTGAAACTGGAAAGCGCCAATCCCGGCGGTTCGGTGAAGGACCGGATCGGCCGTTCGATGATCGAAGGCGCCGAGCGCGCGGGCAAGATCAAGCCGGGCGACACCCTGGTCGAAGGCACGGCGGGCAACACGGGGCTGGGTCTCGCCCTGGTCGCCCAGCAGAAGGGGTATCGCCTCGTTCTGGTGGTGCCGGACAAGATGAGCCGGGAGAAGATCTTCAACCTGAAGGCCATGGGCGCGGAGGTGGTGCTGACGCGGTCCGACGTGGCCAAGGGGCACCCGGAGTACTACCAGGACATGGCCGAGCGCATAGCGCGCGAAACCCCCGGGGCGTATTTCATCAACCAGTTCGGCAATCCCGACAACCCGCTGGCCCATGTCCAGACCACCGGCCCTGAAATCCTCGAACAGCTCGACGGCAAGGTCGACGCCATCGTGGTCGGCTGCGGCTCGTCTGGCACGATGAGCGGCCTCACCGCCTATCTTCGCGAGCATTCGCCGAACACGGAAATCGTGCTGGCCGATCCGGTCGGTTCGATCCTCGCGCAATACATCAACGAGGGCACGCTCTCGGAGAAATCCGGCAGTTGGATGGTCGAAGGCATCGGCGAGGATTTCCTGCCCTCGATCAGCGACTTCTCGATGGTGAAGAAGGCCTACGCCATCAGCGACAAGGAGAGCTTCCTCGCGGCTCGCGAGCTCCTGGCGAAGGAAGGTGTGCTGGGCGGCTCCTCCACCGGCACGTTGCTGGCCGCGGCGCTGAAGTATTGCCGCGAGCAGACCACGCCCAAGCGCGTGGTCACGCTCGTCTGCGACACCGGCAACAAGTACCTGTCGAAGATGTACAACGACTACTGGATGCTGGACAACGGCTTCCTCGAGCGCGAACAGCACGGCGATCTCCGCGACCTGATCCTGCGCCCGTATGCGCAGCGCGACACGGTCGTGGTCAAGCCGCAGGACCTGCTGATCACCGCCTACAACCGCATGAAGCTGTACGACGTGTCGCAGCTGCCCGTGATGGAAGACGACCGTCTCGTCGGCATCCTCGACGAGTCGGACGTGCTGCTGCACGTGCATGCCGACGGTGCGAAGTTCCGAGATCCGGTGTCCACTGCCATGATCGCGTCGCCGGAAATGCTCCAGGTGAAGGCACCCATCGAGGCGTTGTTGCCCGTGTTCGAGAAGGGCCATGTCGCCATCGTGGTCGACGGCGAGCAGTTCCTCGGGCTCATCACCCGCATCGATCTACTGAATTACCTGCGTCGCAAAGTCAATTAAGGAACAGGGGAAGCGTCATGTGTGGAATCGTCGCCGCTGTCGCGCAGCGTGATATCGCGCCCATCCTCATCGCGGGTCTGAAAGCCCTCGAATACCGCGGGTACGATTCCGCGGGTATGGCCATCGCCGACGGAGGCGAAATTCGCCGCGTGCGCGCCAAGGGCAAGGTGCGTGAGATGGAGGCCCTCTACGACGCCGATCCGGTACCGGGCGGCACGGGCATCGCGCACACCCGTTGGGCCACGCACGGCGTGCCCAGCGAAAAGAACGCGCATCCGCACGTGCAGGGCCGCATCGCCATCGTGCACAACGGCATCATCGAAAACCATGCTTCCCTGCGCGAGTCGCTCAAGGCGAAGGGGCGCAGCTTCCTCTCCGAGACCGATACCGAGGTCATGGGCGCGGTGATCGACGAGCACGTGCAGGCGGGCAAATCCCTGCGCCAGGCAGTGACGGCCGCCGTGCGCGAGCTGGAAGGGGCTTACGCGATCGCCGTGATGAGCCTGGACGAGCCGGAGCGCATCGTCGGCGCCCGGCGCGGCTGCCCCCTGCTGGTGGGCATTGGCATCGGCGAGCATTTCCTCGGTTCCGACGCGCAGGCGCTCATCAAGGTCACCAACCGCATGATGTACCTGGAAGAGGACGACGTCGTCGAGATCACCCGCGACAGCGTCGCCGTCTTCGGGCTCGACGGCCAGCCCGTCGATCGCACTGCCCACGAGAGCGAAATCAGCGCCGACTCGGTCGAGCGCGGCGAGTATCGGCACTACATGCAGAAGGAAATCTTCGAGCAGCCGCGTGCGGTGGCCGACACGCTCGAAGGCCGCATCGGCCCGCACGGCGTGCTGCCGAACATCTTCGGCATCGATGCCGACCCGATCCTCGACAAGACCCGCGGGATCCACATCGTCGCGTGCGGCACGAGCTACCACGCCGGCATGGTGGCGAAGTACTGGATCGAACAACTGGCGCGCATCCCCGTGGTGGTCGAGGTGGCCAGCGAATATCGCTACCGCGACGTCGTCGTTCCCGAAGACACGCTGTTCGTGGCGGTGTCGCAGTCGGGCGAAACCGCCGACACGCTCGCGGCCATGCGCGAATCGCGTCGCCGTGGCTATCTCGCCACGTTCGCCATCTGCAACGTGCCCGAGTCGTCCGTCGTGCGCGAGTCCGACCTGCGCCTGATGACCCGGGCGGGCCCGGAGATCGGTGTCGCCTCGACCAAGGCCTTCACCACCCAACTGGCGGCGTTTGCCCTGCTGGCGCTCGACCTGGGCCGCCGGCGCGGTCTGGACAACGCACGCTACCTCGAGCATTGCAAGGAATTGCAGTCGCTGCCGCGTTACCTCGAGAACGCATTGCAGACCGAATCTGCCGTGCTGGAGATCGCCGACCACTTCATCAACAAGCAGCACGCCCTGTTCCTTGGGCGCGGCGCGCAGTTTCCCGTGGCGCTGGAAGGCTCCCTGAAACTGAAGGAAATCTCGTATATCCACGCCGAAGCCTACCCGGCCGGCGAGTTGAAGCACGGGCCCCTGGCGCTCGTGGACGAGAACATGCCCATCGTCGCCGTGGCGCCGAATGGTCCGCTGCTGGACAAGTTGAAGTCCAACCTGCAGGAAGTGCGCGCGCGCGGTGGCGAGCTGATTGTGTTCGCGGACGAGCGTGCGGAAATGGAAGACGGCACCGAGCACGTCGCGATGGTCCGCGTGGACGGCGGTGGCGACCTGATCGCACCGGCCGTGTTCACCGTGCCGATGCAGCTGTTGGCTTACCACGTGGCGGTGCAGCGTGGTACGGATGTGGATCAACCAAGGAACCTGGCGAAGTCGGTTACCGTGGAGTAGGCGGGGCTGCGGGTGCCGTGGTTGACGCCCGGGTCGGGTCAGGGGCCTTCTGTTCGGGTGGGCCCGGGGATGGCCAGGTAGAACAGGCGCTTCATCTCCCTTCGACCGCGGGTGACGGCATTCATGATCAGACCGCACACCAACGAGATGGCTGCCACGAGCGCCAGGCCGGTGGACAGCAACGCTGTCGGCAGGCGAGGCACTTCGTGCGTGCTGAGGTAGGTGGTCAGCAGCGGTACGGCGATGACGACGCCAATTACGAACGACAGCGCACCCATCATGCCAAAGAAGTGCAGTGGCCGTTCCGCAATGAACAGGCGCAGGATGGTGCGGAGAATACGCAAACCGTCCTTATAGGTGGATAGCTTGCTCTCCGAGCCCTCGGGCCGTGTGGAGTAGAGCGTATCCACCTCGCTCCACGGCATGCGCAGCTCCAGGGCGTGCACCGTGAGTTCCGTTTCCGTTTCGAAGCCGGTCGAAAGGGCGGGAAATGATTTGACGTAGCGGCGGGTGAAAACGCGGTAGCCGGACAGCATGTCGGTGAACGCGCCGCCGAAGATCATGGCCACGCAGCCGGTGAGCATGCGGTTGCCGAGTCGATGGCCGCTTCGGTAAGCCCCCGAGAGGTTATCGTCCCTTCGGACACCCACCACCATGTCGGCACCATCGCGCAGCAGTCGCTCTATCATCGCGGGGGCGCTCGACGCGTCATAGGTGGCATCCCCGTCGACCAGGACATAGATGTCCGCATCCACGTCCGCAAACATTCTCCGAACCACATTGCCCTTGCCGCGCAGACCCACCGACCGCACTATCGCACCGGCCTCGCGGGCCACATCGACGGTGCGATCGGTGGACGCGTTGTCGAAGACATGGATCCGGGCACGCGGCAGCGAGGCACGGAACGCCCGGACCACGCGTGCGATGGCCAGCTCTTCGTTGAAGCAGGGAATGAGTACGGCAACGTCCGGACCATGGCCGGGAGCAACGGTGTGCATGTGAGGTTCGTCCTTAGGCGGATCGGCAGCGTGCCTCCACAAGGAGGGCCGGCGCGGCTACCCGGCGATTGTATAATTGCCCGGGCCGCCACCGGGGCGCGACGCGACGAGGGGACCGCCTTGGTGCAATGGAAGGAAACATGGCATTCGCGCCCACTGTGGCTGCTGCCACTGGCGGCGTTCCTCGGCCTCGTCCTGTTCCATGCGGACCTACCAGGGATCTACATGGACGCGGCCAACCCGGACTTCCTGGCGGCTCGCTGGCTGCACCACGGCCACAACCCGGGAGCAGGTATTCCGTCGAAACTGTTTCCGGTCCTGGGCAGCTTCTACCACGGCATGCAGAACGCCTACCTGGGCGTGCCCTTCTTCGCCGTGGCGGGATTCAGCGTCACCTCGCTCCGGCTCGAACAGGCGGTATTCGGTGCGATGCTGCTCGTTGCGCTGTACCACCTCACCCGACGATTGACGGCATCGCGCGCACTGGCGCTGGCGGTGGGGCTCGGTCTGGCGACGGAACTCGCCTTCACCGCTTCGTTCCGCACCCAGTTCTACATCGTGCTCGGCGGAGCGGCCTGGTTCGTGCTCTCCATGCTGCTGGCCCTTCCCGCGGAGCCTGCCTCGCGGATCGTGCGCCGGCGCACGTTCTGGTCGGGCGTGTGCTTTGGTCTCGCCAGCTATGGCTATTTCGTTCTCTCTTTCTTCGCGCCCGCGATGGCCGTCATGGTCGCATGCTGGGTGCCCCGGCGTGATTGGGGGCGTTGGGTGGCGGGTGCCGCTGTTGGCGTCAGTCCGTACCTCCTCGGTTTCCTGTCGCTCCTGGCCAAAAAGCACGGCCTGGAAGGCACGCTCGATTTCGTCCGCGGCATGCTGGGTCAGTTGAAACCCTTCGAGGCGACGGGCGCATCGGCGAGCAACCTGGGTCACGCGTGGACCATGATCGGATCCGCGACAAGCGATCTGGCCAATGAACAGTTGGTCTTTGGGCAGGGGGTGTCGGGTGCCTGGGGTGCCTGCAAGGTGTGGTGGCTCGCCATCAGCGTCCCGTTGCTGCTCGTCGCCGGTCTCTGGCAATGGCGCAGGGGCCGGTCCTTCCCGGCGACGTCCGTCGTACCGGCGTTGATGCCATTGTCGTTCCTTGCGGTTGCCTCGCTGTTCGGGCAGCGCCTCGGGGCCCACCACTTCAGCGTGCTGCTGCCATTCGTCTATCTGCTGCCCGCGTTGTTGCTGGCGCAGGCCGCGGCCCTGTTTCGCGGTGCCACCAGGGCGCTTCGGCTCGTCGCGCTCGGGCTGCTTGCCGTAGCGGTGGTTGGTGCCAACCTGACTCAACAGGCACGCTTCCACGAATGGCTGGTCAGGACAGGCGGGCGTGGACACAGCAGCGATGCACTGACGACACTGGCCGTCGAGGCGCGCGGTGCACCCGCACACGTGGCCTATCTGTTTCCCGAGTGGGGTTTTTTCACCTCATTCGCATTCCTCACCGGAAACCGTGTGCGTTACAGCGTGGACATCGAGCCTCGTACGATCGAGTCGCTCAAGAGCGACGGCATCACGGAATTCCGCCTGGTGTACTGGGAAGCCGGTGAGGAAGAACGTTATCGCGGGGCCCTGCAGGCCAGGGGAGTGCGCGACGCGGAAGCGCGAACGTTCCTCACGCGGGAGGGGCAGCCTGCATTCCATTGGCTGCGCGGTGACCTTGCCGGGGCGGCCGCGCCTTGAGGGATGCTGCCCGTCCGGCGAGAATGGAGCGCTGACTCGCCGGAACCGACCCCATGAAGTGTTTCAAAGCCTATGACATCCGCGGCCGCGTGCCGGACGAACTGAACGAAGACATCGCGTATCGACTCGGTCGAGCCTTTGCCCGTACGGTAGGCGAGGGGGTTGTTGCGGTCGGCTACGATATCCGGCGTGACAGTCCTGCGTTTGCCGAAGCCATTGTCCGGGGGCTCAATGACGAAGGTCGCGACGTGGTGGACATCGGGCTGTGTGGCACGGAGGAGGTGTACTTTCAGACCTTCCACCGCCGGATCGCTGGCGGCATCATGGTCACTGCCAGCCATAACCCGATCGATTACAACGGCATGAAGCTCGTGCGCGAGGATGCACGGCCGATCAGTGGCGACACGGGCTTGCGCGACATCGAAAGGATGGTCGAGCACAATGCATTCGGTGAGCCGGTGGCATCGCGTGGTTCCGTGGTGCGCGATCACGACAAGGGCGCGTACATCCGGCACCTGCTGGGTTACATCGATCCCTCGGCAATGCGCCCGCTCAAGGTCGTGGCGAATGCCGGAAATGGCGGAGCGGGGCAGGTGATCGATCTGCTCGAGTCGCATCTGCCGTTACAGTTCATTCGGGTGAACCATGAGCCCGATGGAAGCTTTCCGAACGGCATACCGAACCCCCTCCTGCCCGAAAACCGTTCCATGACTGCCGAGGCCGTGCGTGCGCACGGCGCCGATTTTGGCATCGCCTGGGATGGAGATTTCGATCGATGCTTCTTTTTCGATGCACATGGCGAGTTCATCGAGGGCTACTACATCGTGGGCCTTCTGGCGGCGCAGCTGCTGGATAAGCACCCTGGCGCGAAGATCATCCACGATCCGCGGCTCACCTGGAACACCGTCGACATGGTGGAAAAGGCGGGGGGCATCGCCATCGAGAGCAAGACCGGTCATGCGTTCATCAAGGAGCGCATGCGCACCGAGGATGCGATCTACGGCGGAGAGATGAGTGCGCATCACTACTTCCGCGACTTTGCCTATTGCGATTCCGGCATGATTCCATGGCTCCTGATCGCCGAGCGCGTTTCCCGCACGGGCACGAGTCTCGCGGACATGCTTGCCGAGCGGGTGGCGGCATATCCGTGCAGCGGGGAGATCAATTTCGTCGTGAATGATGCCAATGCGGCGGTAGCGCGAGTCCTCGAGCATTACGAGAAGGATGCTCCTTCCCTGGAGCGCGTCGACGGTGTCAGCGCCGAGTTCGGCTCGTGGCGCTTCAATCTGCGGTCGTCGAACACCGAGCCTTTGCTTCGCTTGAACGTCGAGTCGCGGGGCGACGTCGCTCTCATGCGCGCGAAGACCGACGAGATAGCCCGCATTATCAAAGGCTGACGCGCGACGCGGCGTCTCCCGAGGGCGCACGGCCGGGCAGTCTCGGCCGGCGTCGTCCGCCAGGAGGCCTTCATCGAGGCTCCTGGCGGCAGCCCGACCTATCCTACCGTTCCGGCGCGTCCGTACACATCGTCGAACCTGACAATGTCGTCCTCTCCGAGATAGCTGCCGGACTGGACCTCGATCAGTTCCACGGGCACCTTGCCCGGATTGCGCAGGCGGTGCCTGCTTCCCAGCGGCAGATAGGTGCTTTGATTCTCCGCCAGCAGGAACACCTTGTCGTCGCACGTCACCTCGGCGACGCCCTTCACAACGATCCAGTGCTCGGCCCGGTGGTGGTGCATCTGCAGGCTCAGTGCCGCGCCCGGCTTGACCACGATACGCTTCACCTGAAACCGGTCGCCGCTCTCGAGGGAGTCATACAGGCCCCAGGGGCGGCGGACAACCCGGTGAAGGTCATGTTCGGTACGGCCGGCGGCCTTGAGTTCCTCGACCACCCGCTTCACTTCCTGCGACGCATCGCGCCGTGCGACCAGCGTGGCATCGGGCGTCGTGACGACAACGACATCGTCGAGCCCAACGGTGGCCACGAGATGCCTGTCGTGAGAGCGAATCAGCGAACCATGCGTGTCGATGGCGATCACATCGCCTTCCTTGTGGTTGCCGTCGGCATCCTTATCGGCCGCCAGCCAGAGCGCGTCCCAGGAGCCGATGTCGCTCCAGCCGCAGCTCACTGGGACGACCGCGGCGCGGGAGGTCTTCTCCATGACCGCGTAGTCGATGGAATCGCTGGGGGAGGCTGCGAATGCCTCGGTATCCAGCCTCACGAAGTCCAGATCGACGTTCGCGCGCTCGTACGCATGACGGGCGGCTTCCATCATCGCCGGGGCGTGCTGGGCCAGTTCCTCGAGATACCTCGATGCCCGGAAAAGGAACATGCCGGAATTCCAGTCGTACTTGCCGCTCGCGACGTAACTTTCCGCCACGTCCAAAGGCGGCTTTTCCACGAACTGATCGACGCGGTAACCCTGCTGGTCGATGGCTTCCCCGCGGTGGATGTAGCCGAAACCCGTTTCCGGGCGGTCGGGACGAATGCCGAACGTCGCCAGCCAGCCCTGGTCGGCGAGCGGCCGCGCCTTCGCCACGGCTTCCGAAAAGGATGCGTCGTCGCCAATCAGGTGATCGGCCGGCAAGACGAGGATGAGCGCATCGGGCGCTTTCTCGATCGCCCGCAACGCACCCACTGCGATGGCCGGCGCCGTGTTTCTTGCCACCGGCTCGAGCAGGATGCTGGCGCCGTCGACGCCCAGTTCCTGCAACTGCTCGGCCGCAAGGAAGCGATGGTCGTCGCTGGCCACGACAATGGGAGCGCCCGTGTCGGGCAGCTTCGCTACGCGGCGGACGGTTTGCTGGAACAGCGTTTCGTTGCCGGTGAGGGTGAGGAACTGCTTGGGCAGGTTGCGGCGCGAGACGGGCCACAAACGCGTACCGCTGCCGCCGCTGAGGATAAGGGGAATGAGCATGGCCGTTATTCCGCGAGTTCGGATAGGGTGGTCAGTACGTTGTCGACACCGGTTTGCCATGCCGGAATATCGAAGTGGAACGTCCGGGCGAAACGTTCGGTGGCGAGCACGGAATACGCAGGCCGGCGGGCGGGCGTCGGAAAGTCCGCAGTGGCGATGGGTGTGACCTTCGGCAGGCGAGGCAGCAATCCCCGGGCCGCGGCGCCCTGGAGCAGATAGGTGGCGAAACCGTGCCACGTCGTCTCGCCGCCAGCGGTCAGATGATACGTACCCTGCAGCTCCCGGCGTTCGGCGGCGGTGCCGGTTGTCCAGGCGTCCACGGCGGCAAGCGTGCCCGCGACGATAAGCGCGGTACTTGTCGGCGTGCCGCGCTGGTCGGCAACGACTCGCAACTCGTCTCGTTCCGCGCCAAGTTTCAACATGGTGCGGAGGAAGTTGTGCCCGACCGGGGAATACACCCAGGCCGTACGGAAGATGAAGTGGGCCGCCCCCGTCCCGCGCAGCGCAGACTCGCCTGCCAGCTTGCTGCGGCCATAGGCGCCCGCCGGGGAGGTGGGGGCGCTTTCCGGGTATGGCGTGTCGGCGGTTCCGTCGAAAACGTAATCGGTCGAGTAGTGCACGACCAAAGCGCCGCGGCGTGCCGCCCATTGCCCAAGAGCGGCGACTGCATCGGCATTCACACGTTCAGCCGCCGCCGTGTCGTCCTCCGCCTTGTCGACGGCGGTATAGGCGGCGGCATTGATGATGACGTCGGGCTTTTCGGCATCGAGGAGCGCCGCGAGAGACTCTGGGTGGTCCAGATCGGCAACGACGCCCCGGGTCCCGTCTGCCAATCGGCCGTCGCGGCTGGCCGCGGCCAGGGTGCCACGCCGCGTCAGGCTGCCTTCCGACAGAAAGGTCTGTCCGAGCTGGCCCGTGGCGCCCAGGAGCAGAAATTTCACGGCTGATACTCCGGAAGGCGGTCCACGGCGACGTCCGCCAGGAGCGGGGCCTTCTTGTCCTTTTCCGATAGCACCGGGTTGGCTACCGGCCAGTCGATGGCCAGGGCGGGATCGTTCCAGGCGACGCCTGCGTCCGCGGCGCCGTCATAGAGTTCGGTGCACTGGTAAGAGAAGGTGGCGTAGTCGGATACGACGCAAAAGCCATGTGCGAACCCTTCCGGTATCCAGAAATGTCGGTGGTTTTCCGCGGTCAGCATGGCAGCAGCCCAGTGTCCGAAGGTGGGCGACCCGCGACGGATGTCCACGGCCACGTCGTAGACCTCGCCCTCCAGCACGCTGACGAGCTTGCCCTGGGGGCGGGGCCACTGATAGTGCAGACCACGAAGCACGCCGCGCGACGAGCGGGACACGTTGGACTGCACGAACCGGCGATCGATACCATGCTCCTGGAAAACCTTCTCGTTGTAGCTTTCGTAGAAAAACCCGCGCGAGTCGCCGAAGACCCTGGGTTCGATCACGAATACGCCCGGCAACGCCGTCTGGATGCACTTCATTTAACGAGACCGTGTCCGACCAGGTTCTGCAGGTATTCGCCGTACCCCGTTTTTGCCAGCGGCTTCGCCAGGGCTAGCACCTGTTCCGCGTCTATCCACTGGTTGTAGAAGGCGATTTCTTCGGGACAGCAGACCTTGAGGCCCTGCCGGTTCTCGATCGTTTCGATGTAGTTGCCAGCCTCCATGAGGGACGCATGCGTGCCCGTGTCGAGCCAGGCGAAGCCCCGGCCGAGCTGCTCGAGCATCAGCGAGCCATCGTCGAGGTAGCAGCGATTGAGATCCGTGATCTCCAGCTCGCCCCGCGGCGACGGCTTGAGTCCCGCGGCGAAGTCGCAGGCGCGGCCGTCATAGAAGTACAGGCCGGTCACGGCGTAATTCGACTTCGGCTTCGCAGGCTTTTCTTCGAGCCCGACCACGCGGCCTTCGCCGTCGAATTCGGCAACGCCGTAGCGCTCGGGGTCGCGAACCCAATAGCCGAACACCGTAGCGCCGGCCGGGCGGGCGGCGGCGCGCTTGAGCCGCTCGGTGAGCCCCTCGCCGTAGAAAATGTTGTCGCCCAGTACAAGGCAACTGGGCTGCCCGCCCACGAAGTCACGACCGATCAGGAATGCCTGGGCGAGGCCATCGGGGGACGGTTGCACGGCGTACGAGATATTGATGCCCCATTGCGAGCCGTCGCCCAGCAGGCGCTGGAACAAGGCCTGCTCGTGCGGGGTGTTGATGATCAGGACATCGCGGATACCGGCCAGCATCAGGGTGGCCAGCGGGTAATAGATCATCGGCTTGTCGTAGACGGGCAGCAGCTGCTTGCTGACCGCCTGCGTGATCGGATAAAGCCTTGTGCCGGAGCCCCCGGCCAGAATGATGCCTTTGGTCGTCATGCGCCCAGCCGCTCCATGCGGTAGCTGCCATCCAGGATCGAGGCCACCCACGGCTGGTTGTCCAGGTACCAGTTCACCGTGGCCTCGATGCCGGATTCGAAGGTCTCGGTCGGTGACCAACCCAGTTCGTCCTTGAGCTTGCTGGCGTCGATCGCGTAGCGACGATCATGCCCCGGCCGGTCGCGCACGAAGGTGATCAGGGATTCGCGCTGCTGCCCGCCGGGGAGCGGCTGACGTTCGTCGAGGATGCGGCAGATCGTCTTCACCACGTGGATGTTCTCCCGCTCCGCATTGCCACCGACGTTGTAGGTTTCGCCGATACGGCCTTGTTCGAGCACGCGGCGAATGGCGGAGCAGTGGTCGAGCACGAACAACCAGTCGCGAATGTTCTTGCCGTCTCCGTATACGGGGAGCGATTCGCCCTTCAGTGCCTTCTGGATCGTCAGTGGAATGAGCTTCTCGGGAAACTGGAACGGCCCATAGTTATTCGAGCAGTTCGTCGTCAGTACTGGCAAACCGTAGGTGTGGTGGAAGGCACGCACCAGATGGTCGGAAGCCGCCTTGCTGGCGGAGTAGGGCGAATTCGGTGCGTAGGGGGTCGTTTCGGTGAATTTCCCATCCGCTCCGAGCGAGCCGTAGACCTCGTCGGTGGAGACGTGCAGGAACCGGAATGCTTCCTTTGCGGGGCCTTCCAGGGCGCGCCAGAAGTCGCGAGCCTCTTCCAGCAGGCCCAGCGTGCCCACGACATTGGTCTCGACGAAGGCGGCCGGACCGTCGATCGAGCGGTCGACATGGGATTCCGCCGCGAAGTTCACGATGGCGTCGGGCCGGTGTTCGGCGAGGAGGCTCCGCACCAGTTCGCGGTCCCCGATATCGCCCTGGACGAACACATGCCGTTCGTTCCCTTCCACCGAGGCCAGGGTACCCAGGTTCCCTGCGTAGGTAAGCTTATCGAGGTTCACCACCCGCAATCCGTCGGCGATGGCCTGGAGTACGAAATTAGCGCCGATAAAGCCGGCTCCGCCCGTCACCAACAGTGTTTTCATAGAACCTCTGATCGTCCGTATTCGCGTTCACGATGACCCGGGTACCCTTCCGCACCCGTTGCCCAATGCCCGCAGCGTATAGGGCGGCAAGTGTAATATGTACCGCTGTTTCGCGAGGCGTCGCGATTGAACAGCTTATGAATTCAAGAGATAAAGTCCTGTGAAGACAACCGGTTACGGAAAGAATGTGCGTCCTGCCCATGGACTCGGTACCCGTGCGATCCATGCGGGCCAGTCGCCCGACCCCTCGACCGGCGCGATCATGACGCCTATTTACGCGACGTCTACATACGTTCAGGCGAGCCCGGGCAGACACCAGGGATACGAGTACTCCCGAACGCAGAACCCCACTCGCATGGCTTACGAAGCTTGCGTGGCCTCCCTCGAGGGCGGCGTCGCAGGTTTTGCGTTTGCTTCAGGCTTGGCGGCGGCGTCCACGACCCTCGAACTGCTGGACGCCGGCAGCCATGTGATCGCCATGAACGATCTCTACGGAGGCACCTATCGCCTGTTCGAGCGGGTCCGCCGACGGACGGCCGGGCTAGAGTTCGACTTCATCGACCTCAATGATGCGGCCGCGTTGAAGGCCGCCCTGAGGCCGAACACCCGGATGATCTGGGCGGAGACGCCTACCAACCCGATGCTCCAGCTCGTCGATCTGGCGAAGGTGTCCGCATTCGCTAAAAAGCATGGGCTGATCCTGGTCGTCGACAACACGTTCTGCTCGCCCATGCTGCAGCGCCCGATCGAATACGGCGCCGACCTCGTGCTCCATTCCGCTACCAAGTACCTCAACGGGCATTCCGATATCGTCGGGGGCGTAGTCGTCGCCGCCGACCAGGCGCTGGCGGAGCAGATGGCCTTCCTGCAGAACTCCATCGGGGCCGTTGCGGGCCCGTTCGACGCATTCCTTGCGATGCGCGGATTGAAAACGCTGCACCTGCGTATGCGCCAGCATTGCGAGAGCGCGCTGGCGCTGGCCTCATGGCTGGAGAAGCACAATGCGGTGGAGCGGGTGATCTATCCCGGCTTGCGGAGCCACCCGCAGCACGCGCTCGCGCGCAAGCAGATGGATGGATACGGCGGCATCATCTCCGTGGAAGTAAAGGGCGGCAAGGCAAGGGCCAAGCGCGTCCTCGAACGTTGCGAACTCTTCGCTCTAGCCGAGTCGCTTGGCGGCGTGGAGAGCCTCATCGAGCATCCCGGGATCATGACGCACGCTTCGATCCCGCCGGCGACGCGAAAAAAGCTGGGCATTTCCGATGGGCTGATCCGTCTGTCCGTGGGCGTGGAAGACCTCGCGGACCTGCGGGACGAACTCGAGTCGGTCCTGGCATGACCGGTCTTCCAGTGAGGGCGGCTGCCTTGCGCATCCCCCTGCATCCGCTGGGTCCTTACGTATCGCTACTGCGCAACGCCCGGCTGGTCTGGGAATTGTGCAAGCGAGACGTGTCCGGGCGCTACCGCGGATCGATGGGGGGCATGTTCTGGGCGTTCCTGAACCCGCTGCTCATGCTGGCCATCTATTCGTTCGTCTTCGGCTACATCTTCAAGTCGCGCTGGACGGCGGTTGAATCCGGAAACGTGAACTTCGCGATCATCCTGTTCATTGGCCTGATCATCAGCAACTTCTTCTCGGAGTGCCTGAACCGCGCGCCCGTGCTGATTACGTCCAACCCGAATTACGTGAAGAAAGTGATTTTCCCACTGGAAACGTTGTCCTGGGTCACCGTGGGAACCGGGCTGTTCCATGCCTTGATCAGCTCGATCGTGCTAGTTGTCGCACTCATCGCGACGGGGACGCCCGTGTCGCCGGCGGCCGCCCTGTTTCCCGTGCTGCTGCTGGTGTTCCTACCGATGGTGGCAGGAGTGACGTGGCTGTTCTCCGCGCTTGGGGTGTACTTCCGCGACACACAGCAGATCATGCAGGTGCTCACCACGTCGCTGGTGTTCCTTGCGCCGATCTTCTACCCACGGAGCAGCCTCCCCGAGCAATATCGATGGCTGCTGTCGTTGAACCCTCTGACCTTCGTTGTGGAATCGGCGCGGGACCTCATCCTGTGGGGGCGGCTTCCGAATGCGATTGACGCGCTCACCTATGTCCTGGCCTCCCTGCTCGTAAGCTGGCTGGGCTGGCTGGTGTTCAACGCGACGCGGAAGGGATTCGCCGATGTCATCTGAAGACTTCGTGATCGACGTCCGCGACGTAAGCAAACGGTACGAGATCTACGCCAAGCCTGCCGATCGACTGATGCAGATGGTGGCGTCGGGCGTTCGACGCGTCGTGCCAGTGAAAGAGGCGCGCTACTTCAAGGAGTTCTGGGCGCTTCATGGCGTCTCGCTGCACGTTCGCCGTGGTGAATGCGTGGCGCTCATCGGTCGCAATGGCTCCGGCAAGTCCACTCTGCTCCAGATCATCGCGGGCACGGTGGCGCCGACGTCGGGCACCGTTTCCGTGGACGGGCGCGTCGCCGCGCTGCTGGAACTCGGATCCGGGTTCAATCCCGAGTTCACCGGCATCGAAAACGTCTATCTCAATGCGTCGCTGCTCGGCCTGAGTCGCGAAGACGTCGATGCGCGGTTGGACGATATCCTCGCGTTCGCGGACATCGGCGACTTCGTATACCAGCCGGTGAAAACCTATTCCAGTGGCATGACGGTCCGTTTGGCTTTCGCCGTGCAGGCGCAAATCGATCCGGACGTCCTCATCGTCGACGAGGCCCTGGCGGTCGGCGATGCGAGATTCCAGGCCAAGTGTTTTGGCCGACTGAAGGCCTTGCGCGAACAGGGTACGTCGATCCTCCTCGTGACGCACTCTACGGAGCAGGTCGTGACGCACTGTGACCGGGCGATTCTGATCGATCACGGGCAGAAGCTCGACGACGGTGAGCCCAGACCGGTGGTGAACCGTTATCTCGACCTCTTGTACGGTCGCCAGCGCCTGGAGCCGGTGGCGAGGGACGGTGAGCACGCCGGCGACGCCGCGGTGAACGATCAACTGGGAGCTTTCGATCCGCTGTTCGGCGAGCGTCACGAGGCGCTGTTCGCGGCCCGACCTGCCTACAACCAATACGAACATCGCTGGGGCGACGGTGCCGCCGAAATCATGGACTTCGCCGTCTTTTCCGGTGACGAGGCCTTTCCGGCCGCCATCCGGTCAGGAGACGAGCTGACGCTGTATGTCCGCTATCGATTCAAGGCGGACATACTGCGCCCCATTCTTGGCGTCACCCTGAAGACGAAGGAAGGCTTGACCGTCTACGGCACAAATACCGAGATGGCGCTCATGGACGAGGCCTTCCCAGCCGGTGAAGCCGGCAGGTCGGGTATCGCGCTGTGTCAGTTCCGACTGCGCTGCGCACCCGGCGACTATTTCATTTCCGTTGGTATCGCGAGTCGTGACGGCGCGGGAGAAGCGCTGCCCCACGACCGGCGATACGACTCGATCCACATCTGCGTCGAGCCGAACGCACCGTTCGTCGGTCTCGCGGATCTGGGTGCCAGATTGGAATTTCTATGAACCATCCGCACGATCCGGCATCGGACCTGAGCGCCTATCGCTACGACCGCGAATCCCTCTGCTGGTTTCGCAAGGATGTCGTCCACGAATGGTCCTACTCCGACGGCGAGGCCGTAGAGGAAAACCTCTATCGCCTGGTCGCGGAGTGCTCCGACCGCTCCGTTCTTTCGGCGGAACTCGCCGGAAAGATCACCGACTGGCCCACTCGCTATTACTTCAGCTCGCGGCGCGCCAATCTGCTTCGTCCGCTGGAGGAGATGCTTCGGGGCGATGTGCTTGAAATCGGTGCAGGTTGTGGAGCCATCACGCGGTATCTCGGCGAGGCGGCCTGTTCGGTCACCGCCATTGAACCTTCGCCACGCAGGGCCCGCGTGGCCGCCAAGCGCTGCGAGGATCTGCCGGGTGTGCGAGTTGTTGTCGATAACCTCGAGGCATTCGACACAACGGCTCGGTTCGACGTGGTCACGCTCATCGGGGTGCTCGAGTATGCGGAACGCTTCGCGGACCGTCCCGACGCGGCTTCCCATTGGCTGCAATGCGCCAGACGCTTGCTGAAGCCCGGTGGCGTGCTACTCGTGGCGATCGAGAATCAGCTCGGTTTGAAATATTTCGCCGGGGCGCCCGAGGACCACCTTGGCCGTCCCATGCTCGGCCTGGCTGACCTTTACGGGACGAGTGGGGCGCGAACCTACGGGCGTGCCGCGCTTGAAACCATGATCCTGGAAGCGGGTTTCGTCGAGGCAGCATTCGCGTTGCCGTTCCCCGATTACAAGCTGCCGACTTCGGTGCTGCTTGCTCGAGGCCACGACGCCATGCCGGGATTCGATGGCGGTGCCGCGCTGGCATGCGCCAGCGTGACGAACGACCCGCAAATTGGCCGCCCGCCGCTGTTTGCGCTCGATCGCGCGTGGCGCGTCGTGGCCGAGAATGGTCTGCTGGTGGACGTCAGCAACTCGTTTCTCGTGGTGGCGCACACGAAGCCATCGAATGCGCCCTTCGGAAACGAAAACAGGAACGTCTCGGGCTATCACTTCTCGACCGAGCGCTCGTCGGAGTTTGTGAAGCAGGCCGTTTTCGAGCAGGCGAAGGGCGGTGCCCGAGTTCGGCGCCGTTTTCTCGTGCAATCGCCAACGAGATCGAGGGATGGCTTCGAGTGCCGCCCCGAGGATGAGGCGTATGTTCACGGGAAAGCGATGAGCGAGGACTTGTATCAACTTCTTCTGCAAGATGGCTGGCGCATCGAGGACGTGGGTGCGTGGACGCGGCGCTGGCTCGACGCCGTAGCGATGCACGTGGGCATCAGTATCGAAGCGCTGCGGAGTTCCTCCTATAACGCGGAACTGATGCTCCCAGGCGATGCGATCGATCTCGTTCCGCACAATCTCGTCCAGGACGGGGGTGGCCATCCGCGCTTCATCGATCTGGAATGGCGCGCCTCGCATCCGATTCCGCTCGGTTACCTCGCCTTCCGTGGACTGCTAGAGGCCGTGAATGGATGCGTGGCGGTCGCCCGTCCGTACGATGAAATTCATGCCGAGGTCCCTCATTTCATCGAGGGCGCGATGCTGCACTGCGGTGCCGACCTCCTGCTACTCGGGACGGACATCGAACGCTATCTCGATATGGAGTGCCGTTTCCAGCAGGCGGCGAGCGGTCGTGCGCCAGAGCTTTCTCGTGAAGTGTTCGCTGCCGCTCGGCTGCCGGTCTCCACAGCCAGTCAGGCGGAGGGGCCGCTGTCAATGGCACGGTTCGAGGTGAGGGAGCTCGGTAGGCATCTGTCCGAACTTCAGCGCCATCACGACGAATTACTCGGAGAGCACACCCGGGTTGCAGAGTGGGCACACAATCTGGATCGTGAACTGCACGAAACGCGAGAGCGTTACAGTGCCCTAGTTCGAGAGCATGAGGAGGTGGCCTCGTGGGCGAAGGGTCTCGACGAGCAAGTCGCGATCGCCACCGAGCGTCTCGACGCGCTGGTGCAACTGGCCGAGGACGATGGAGACATTCGCGCGGCGACACTCGGCGCCTATCTGCTCGAGGTCACCAATCTTCGCCGGAAATACAGCCTGGCCAAGCGTCGGGCGGACCGTCTGGCTGCCGACCTCGACGACCTGAGCAAAACGGCCGATTCAGATGCGCTCGCCAAGGGCGAGCTGCGCGAACAGGTTGCCGCCGCCGAGGCCCGCGCGAAGGAATTGTCCGATGGAAATGAAGCGCTGCAACGCAAGCTGACGGCAGCGCTGGGACGCGTGGTAGCACTCACCCACGAACTCGCCCGTCTGCGCCGCGCGCTCGGGCCGGAGACGCAGGGTACGGGGACCAACGGATCGCAGAGTGGATCGGCTCGTCACGAAGATGCCGCTGTTCAAGTAACGGAGCCAGAGCTGTCGGTGGCGCACACCGAAAGTGCTGCCACGCGGGCATCCGACGTCCAGGCCGCGGACGACCTCGCAGCGGCTCTCGGGCGTCTTGCCGAAGCCGAGCGTCAACTCGTTGCGACACGTGCACAATTCGATCAGGTCGTACGCTCTCAGTCTTGGCGTCTGACCCGCCCCATGCGCTTCGGCATGCGTATCCTCCGCCGCGACTGGAGCGGTGTCGTCGACTCATTGCGTGGGAAGTCCTGGACGCAATCGCGGGCGCTCGATCTGATTCGCAGGCCCGCAAAGCGTTTCTTGATGCGCCGGACTCCCGCGATCGCTCCTCTCCCCGATCTCATCGGCACGGACGGCGTGGATCCACGGCAGTTGCTCGAAGGTGTCGCCTTCGAGCCAGTGGAACATCCGATCGTCAGCATCATCATCCCCGCGTACGGTCGTCTGGATCATACGGGCGCTTGCGTCCGATCGATCTTCGCCAACCTGCCTTCGGTCTCGATCGAAGTCATCGTGGCGGAGGACGCGTCGGGGGATGCCGAGATCGGTGCACTGGCCGACGTTCCCGGTCTCCGCTATTACGAAAATCCCGTCAACCTCGGATTCTTGCGTTCGTGCAACCACGCAGCGAAGCAGGCGAGGGGCCGGTACGTATATTTTCTGAACAACGACACTCAGGTCACAGCGGGCTGGTTGGACGCGCTGGTCGAAACCGCGCAGCGCTGGCCTTCGTGTGGCATGGTCGGATCGAAGTTGGTCTATCCGGATGGCCGGCAGCAGGAAGCCGGCGGCATCGTCTGGAACGATGCCAGCGCTTGGAATTACGGACGCCTCGACGATCCGTCGCGTAGTATCTACAACTACACACGTGAGACCGACTACATTTCCGGCGCATCGATTCTGCTCGAGCGCAGCCTGTTCGATTCATTCGGTGGCTTCGACGAGCTCTACCTGCCCGCGTACTTCGAAGATACCGACCTGGCCTTCAAGGTCAGGGCCGCAGGGCTGAAGGTCGTCTTCGAACCGAAGTCGGTGGTGGTGCACTACGAGGGTGTATCGCACGGGACGGATACCACGACCGGTATCAAGGCCTATCAGGTCGAGAACCAGAAGAAGTTCCGGGAGCGTTGGAAGGATGTCCTCGAGAGGGAGCACCTCGCGAATGGTGACCGACCGTTTCTGGCACGCGACCGGAGTCAGCTGAAGAGGACGATCCTCGTCGTTGACCACTACATTCCGCAGCCCGACCGCGACGCCGGTTCGCGAGCCATGTTTCAATTGGTTTTACTGCTCGCCGAGCGCGGATACTCGGTCAAGTTTTGGCCGGAGAACCTCTGGCATGACGCGGGCTATGCCCGCCCGCTGCAGGATGCGGGAGTCGAGATCGTCTATGGCGGCGAATACCTCGGCCAGTTCGATCGTTGGATGGATGAGTACGGCGACAACCTGGACGCCGTTATCCTCAGTCGACCCCACGTCAGCGAGAACTTCGTCGACATCGTCGCAGGGCGGAGCCGTGCGAAGCGCCTCTATTACGGCCACGACATCCATCACCTGAGATTGGGTGAGCAAGCCAACGTGCAGCCGTCACCTGACATTCTCAGAGAGGCCGAGCGCTTCAAAGTCATGGAAGAGAGACTGTGGGGAAAGATGGACGCCATCTATTATCCGTCCGAGCTGGAATCCGCCCACGTGCGCCAATGGGCGGCCGGGCATGGCGTCGCTCCCGCGATTCGAACCGTTCCTCTGAACGCCTACGAAAGCGTGGAGCCGGATGCTCAGGGCAATTTGTCCGAGCGGCGCGGCATTCTGTTCGTCGGTGGCTTCGGGCATCCGCCCAATGCGGACGGAGCGAGTTGGTTCGTGCGGGAAGTGCTGCCGCTGATTCGCAAGCGGCAGCCCGCCATACAGGTCGTGCTGGCTGGCTCCAATCCCACGGCGGAAGTGAAAGCACTCGAGGGCGACGGGATCCGGGTCACGGGCTTCGTTCCGGACGGAGAGCTCGCCGACATGTACCGACAGGCACGTGTGGCGATCGCTCCGTTGCGCTTCGGCGGCGGAGTGAAGGGAAAGGTGATCGAAGCCATGCGATATGGTTTGCCGATGGTCACCACCCCTACCGGGCTGCAAGGCTTGAGCCTGGCGGCGGACTTCGTGTTTGCTGACACCTCGGCCATCACGTTCGCTGAGCATGTGCTGGAGCTCCTTGCCGACGACGACGAATGGCGGCGCCGTTCGCGCGCCGCCCAGGCGTTCGTTGTCGAACACTTTTCCTCCGACGCCGTGTTTCGCGTCCTGTCACAGGACCTGCCGGCACCATTCGACGACAAGGATTTCTCGCCATGACACGCCTGCGGCCAGTCGCCATGCTCCTCGTCTGTCTCGTTGCCGGGTGTGGCCGCACGATGTGCGATATCCCGGATGTGAACTCATCCGAGGTGGGTGTCGGCTTTCATATCAAGGACTATGGTCCAAGGCACGCAGTGGCCGGCGCCGCATTCAACGCTCAGCCGGACGGGAGTTCGGCGGCCTGGTTCAGGCTAGACCAAGATGTAAGCGGATCTGAAATCAAGGTGCACTTCGGCGACGAAGTCGTTTCAGGCAACATCGCGCGTGATCTGGTGACGGCCAAGGTACCCGATGGAGCGCACGCGCGGCCGGGGAACCTCCGGGTCATGATCGAGCGGCGCGACGGTCTGGACGTGAGCAAGAGTAATTCCGTAGTCATTACCCTGGAAAAACCATGAAATCCTCGACACAGGGAAGTACCTTGCTGCTGGGCGTGGGTAGCTGGCGCATGCTGCTCGCGGCTCTGGTCGCTGCCTCGCACCTGTGGGTCGGGATGGTGCAGGGCTACGCCGCCTATGCCGTATGGGCATTCTTCGTTCTCAGCGGGTACCTCATGACATTCGTCATCAGGCACAAGTACGGCTTCGATGCGAAGGGCCTTCGCGACTTCGCCTTCAACCGTTTTCTGCGCATCTATCCTTCGTATTTTCTCGCGCTGCTCGCCGGTATCGTGATCATCCAGTGGGCACTGAACGTCTGCGTCGACACCACCCGCCTGAATCCGGAAATGTACATGCCGCGGGGTTGGGGCTGGCTCAATCCACTTACTCTCCTGCCGGTATTTCCGCACAACGGCCTGCCCGTTGCGGTGTCCAATGCGCTCTCGGTCGAGATTGGCGCCTATTTCCTCATGCCGTTGATGGCCCGCTCGCGAGCCACCGCCTGGCTGGCCGTGATCCTGTCGATCGTCGCAACCTGCAACCTTGGCTTTTCGAGCGCCACGTTCGCTGCGCGATACGTGTTCTTCCTGCCTTGCCTCATGAGTTTTGCCGTCGGCAGTTTGGTGTGTCATTACCGGGAGGAGCTATTGCGAATCGCCATGCCGCGAACGAGCTTTGCGATCTGGATGATTCACGGAGGACTTTGGCTCGTCGTGGATCCATGGCCATGGACGTATGGCATGTATACGTCGCTGGTGCTCTCCGCCTGGGTAACGATCTCCTTGACGGCATACAAGTCGAGCAAGTTCGACACTCTGCTGGGCGACATGTCTTATCCGCTGTACCTGACGCACACGACCGTCGGCGCATGTCTGCTTGTCGTATTCGGCTACGGACGGGGCTTTACCTATTTCATCGTGGCCTTCGGCCTGACGCTCGTGGTGTCGCTGCTCATGGCATTGTTCGTCGAGCGGCCGCTGCATCGCCTGAAGCGATCGGCCCGGGTGCACGACAAGGAAACGGCGCTGGCGCAGCAGCAATAGCGTCGGTGGCAAGATCGCTTGCGGCCGCCCTTGCGCGGTAATGCTTGGTTTTCATCGGTGGAGCTTCTGTCGTGTCTCGTTCTTTACCCTTTGGCCATGTGCTCGTTCTTGGTATGGGAGTCCTGGTCTTCGGGTTGCTCGCGTACCAACCGGGATATTTCGGCGACGAGCTTTTTCCGTTCTTCGTCGCGAAGACGAGCCGATCCGTCGGCGAGGTCTTCCTCCGTATCAACGACTACAAGCCCCGCTTGATATTCAATGCGATATGGACTGCGCTTGCATGGGAGCGGGCGCCTCGATATGTCGCGGCAGTGATAACGTGGGTGTCAGTGTTCTGGGCCGCATGGGCTGCTCACGCGGTTGCGCGACGCATCCTCGGTGCGTCGCCATTGATGGCGCTGGGCGTTGGCGCCGCCGTCGTCATTTCCCGCTTCGGGACCGTGTTCTATTACGATTATCTTTCCGGGATCATCGGGGGCATGGGCCTCGCCATGTTCCTGAGTACCTTGCTCGTGATGGCGCCGGTATTGCGTGGCGGCGAACTGCGGACACGGAGGGCGATGGCCTTCGTGGCCATGTCCATCGCGACGCTGTTTGTGTACGAGGTTTACATCGCGCCCCTTTTTGTCCTGGGGGTGGCGGTGGCGATCATCGGCATCACCGATCGAAAGAGATCTTTCGCGGACCGGATTCGACTGCAGGTAAGCGGCATTGCGGTCTGGTTGCTACCGCTGGTTCTGTTTGTCGTGGCAACGCACTTCCTGTCGACGCGAAGCGTGATGACGGGAACCGCGGGCAAGCCTGTCACTTTGGGCCTGGGCGCCATCAAGGCTTTCGGGCAGTTCTTCGCGAACACGTTCCTTGGAACGAATATCGGGTTGCCCTGGTTTACCGGCTTCTACAATGCGGGCAGTCTCGCAGGTCTCGTCGTAGGCATTGTCTTTGCTTCTGTTCTTTTCGTGTTGTGGATTGGGGCTCTGTTCGCGAGTCGGGGGCGGGTCGGGCGTCGTGATGTCCTGGTGTCTCTGACTGTTTTTTGCATGGCGCTGTCGATGATCGCGATCGCAAGCCTGCCCGGTCCGAGCCTGTCGGACGCTCGTTGGATGTTCCCGCTCAGCGCGCTTGTCGCCTTCGTGATCCTTTCGTTGCCATCCAGTCTGCCGCGCAACCTGCTGCTCTGTGGCATGCTCGGCGTGAGCGTCTTTCATCTCGTGAAGCAGACGAACAGTGGCATCTACAACGTGGAAGCGTCGCGATTGTCGGGAAAGATCACTCGTGCACTCACATCGCTGCGGCCGATGGGGGCCGATGGGATACTGCTTGGACTGCAGCAGGGGCAAGTCGAGTGGATCCTGGGCGGCGACGCGCTACAGGGCAACGATGTGACCAGTGGGGCAGTGTATTGCTGGATCAACCTCTCACCATCACCCTGCCTCGACCCTCAGAGCGCGCTGCGGCGTCGTCCTCTGGCGGACTACGATTTCGCAGTCTCGTTCGCCGACGGCGTCGCGGATCCGGATGCTTTCTACATCATTCCCCACTCGGCTGTCCGTCTGCTGGCGAAGCCCTCGGTCGATGACCTCGGCGGAGCACGCGATCTGGGCGGTACGCTCGTTGGCTGGAAGGACTGGGTCTGGCGAGGGCCGCAGCAACCCGATCACGAAGACCGCCGTGTCACCACGGAGGCGTTCGCAACCACCGTGCTTCCGGCCCATGACCTCGCGGGGAGGGTCATAGCCTATGAAGCCTACGCAGACACGGCGGGTGAAGGACGGACCATGCGCCTGCAGGTCAACTGGCTCGGACGGCGCGACAAACTTGTGCGCGCACAGATCAAGTTGGTCAAGTTGACGACGGCACCTCAGGTCTTCACGATGCTGCTGGACCGGCCTAAGGGCGCGAAGACCGCCGAGGTATATGCGACCATGCACGACGAGGGTGCGGGGACCGCGCGTATCAAGTCAGTAAAGCTGCTCAGTTTCTGAGGCTGGGCCGGTAGTTCAAGGGGCATCGATTCACGTCCAGCAGCATTGGGCGTGCGAACTGCAAAGGGATAGACGATGGACTTCCTCTACGCTGGCGAAGGGCATGTGGGTGGGCGCTGCCGTCCGGTGGTCAACGCGAGGCTTGCCACCCTTGTCCTTTGGATCGTAAATATTGCAACGTTTCGGAAGCATTGTCTGGCGAAGGTCGCTCTCCTCAGGGACTTCCTAGGTGGCTATCGCGGCCGGGCGTTCCCGCCAGGATATTGGACGACCGCGCTGCAATTTCATATCCCGTCGACCGTGCCAGGCTATGTCAACTTTTGCACGGGTCTCGTGCTCGCATGCGCGTCTGGGCCCCGGGCGCGCCAACGTGGCAAGTGGGAGCTCCGATGACGATCGCGCTGGTCAGGCTGGCGACTTCGGCATTGCTGGCCGTCGCCTGCGTGCTGGCAGGATGGGTGGTCGAAGCGCATTACGGACTGAACATCTGGGACGAAGGCTTCCTTTGGTACGGGGTGCAGCGTGTCCAGCTAGGTGAGATCCCCATCCGTGACTTCATGGCCTATGACCCTGCGCGTTACTACTGGACTGCGGCGGTCATGGCGCTTTGGGGTGGCAAGGGCATCCTGGACGTTCGGGCCGCCGTAGCGGTATTTCAGTGGCTTGGTCTCGCCGCCGGTATCTGGGTTGTTGCTTCCGGAACAAGGCAACGTGGCGCCGCGTTCCTTGTCTGCGCCGCGATCGTTCTCGCGCTGTGGATGTTCCCGCGGCACAAATTGTTCGACATCGCCCTGTCGGTCTTGTTCGTGGCCGTGTTCGCATGGTGGTTGCGCCGCCCAAGCCTTCGTCGGCACTTCGCTTGTGGGCTCTTCATAGGGATCGCCGCCTGCTTCGGGAGGAACCACGGTGTCTACGCGCTCGTTGCAAGCGCGCTCGGGTTTGCGTGGCTGGGCATGGAAGGACGCCGGTTGCCACGGTGGGAAGCTGTGTTGTCATGGATGGGCGGTATCGCTGCGGGCTTCGTGCCCATTATCGTCGCCTGCATGGTCGTTCCCGGTTTTGCTGCGGCTTTCTGGCAGAGCATCCTCTTCTTGCTGGAACTCGGCGCAACAAATCTCACGTTGCCCGTGCCCTGGCCCTGGACCGTCCCCTACAGTGACCTGCCTACCGGCGTGGCACTTCGTGGCGGTCTGATTGGCCTCGGCTTCATAGGCGTCCTTGTTTATCCGGCGATGGCGGCTCTCCGACTCGTCCGCCGGTCCCTGCATCACCTTCCGGCCGACCCGGCCCTGGCCGCTACCTTCTGTCTCGCGGTCCCGTATGCGCATTACGCGTACTCGAGAGCCGATCTCGGACACCTGGCCCAGGGTATTTTTCCGGCATTGGTGGGCACACTGCTTTGGCTGGCGGCTGCGCGGCCGGGGATCCGCTGGACAGGTGTTGCCGCCATACTGGCGGCTACCGCATGGATCACGCTGCCCTCGCATCCGAGGATGGATTGCGTTGGGAGCGATCACCCCTGCGTAGCGACCGATGTCTCAGGTCAGCGTCTGTATCTGCCCCCCCCGGTTGCCGGCGACATCTCCCTTCTGCGCGACCTCGACGCAACGTATGCACCGGGTAACAGGGCGTTCGTGGCGACACCGTATTGGCCCGGAGCCTATGCAGTGCTTGGGAAGCGGTCTCCGCTTTGGGAGATCTATGCGACAACTGCGCGCAGCGAACGCTTCCAGCAGGCCGAAATTGCGCGCATGCAGCAGGCCCACCCCGGCTTCGTCATCGTGTTCGACTTTCCTCTCGATAATCGGGAAGAACTGCGTTACAGCCATACGCATCCTGCGATGGATGCTTACATCAAGGACCACTTCGTGGCCTTGCCATCCCCAAACGCCAACTATCGCATCTATCGAGCGCCCGACCACCCGCCCGAAGGCAAATGACGCTCAGTGGCGACCGGCGGAGGTGCCCTCCCGATGTCCGAATACCAGTCGCGACAGCACGAAGGTGAGCGGAATCGTGACGGCTATCGCCACGAGCGGCGCAAACTCCTTCGGAAGTCGAAGGGACTCAACCCAGGCCGCGACCACGGCCAGGCTGACCAGGTACTGGATGAGGTACACGAACGGAAACAGCACAACGGATCGCCACCCGCGGTGTGTTTGAAAGACAAAGAGCCGATTGATCACGAAGGCCAGTACAATGCCTATGATGTACGCGATCGTATAGGCGATCTTGTACCCAACGACGTGCATAAGGGCCAGATACACCGCGTACGTGGAAACGGTGTTGATGCCGCCCGAGATAATGAAGCGCAGAAAGCTCGAAGACTTCGCGGCTTCGAGGAGTTGCTGGAGCGGGGGCGGATGGCTCATTCTTTCCCTGAGCCCACCCGCTCGAGGAATGCACCGTATTCGCGGATGTAGTCCGCCGGGTCGTAGTAGTGAGATGCGAAGACCAGCAGCACCGCGTCCTCGGAATACTTGTACTGGATGCCCCAGGTCATAGGTGGGAGGTACAGTCCGACGTTCGGCTGGTCTAGTACGAACTGCTCGCGGCTTTCGCCGTCGTCCGCCACCACGTGGACAGAGCCTTTCACCGCGATGAGAAACTGGTGGCACTCGACATGCGCATGCTCGCCGCGCGTTTCCGCGGTGGGCACGTCGTAAACGAGGAAATAGCGCTTCGGCTCGAAGGGGATCTCACGCTCGAATTCGCCCACGGACAGACTGCCGCGCATGTCGGCGATGGCATTGAAGGTGTGCATCTGCACACCTTTGACGCTGGACAGGCGGATGCCCTTGCCAGGCGCCGGTGCCGGCTCCTCGTCGCGGGCGGAAACAGTGCCCGTGCCGGCATAGCCGATGATCTTCGCGGGGTTGCCCACGACGATGGCATTGGGTGGCACCGAGCGGGTCACCACGGCACCCGCACCGATCATGGCGTTACGGCCGATGCGGATACCGGGAAGAATGGTGGCATTGGCGCCGATGGACGCGTCTTCCTCAACGACCGTACGAAGGAACTGATCGGGATAGACCTTGCTGCGCGGACGGATGTCGTTGGTGAACGTCGCATTCGGCCCGACGAACACATTGTTCTCGAGCGTTACGCCGTCCCAGAGTTGCACGCCGCACTTGACTGTGACGTTGTCGCCTACGGTGACGTCGTTTTCAATGAAGACGCCGTCGCAGATGTTGCAACCGGCACCGATGGTTGCTCCAGGCAAGACGTGTGCGAACGCCCAGATTCGAGTGCCCTCGCCGACTCGTGTCGACTCGCAGAGGCCCTTTTCATGCACGAAGAAATTCATATGTCCTTGCCAGGAAAGTCGATGCGGAGGGAGACCACATTGAGAGGGCGCTGCTTGGTATTTTCATAGGCGCGCCAGGCATAGTTGCCGACGATGCCGATGCCGAAGGTATTCAATGCGCCGAAGAAGAGGATCGCCAGCATTGAACCCGCATAGCCCGGCACCTCGTAGACCCCGAGAATGCGTGCGCCAAGAACGACTAGCCCAAGCAGCACCGCCACACCGAGCCCAACGAGGCCGGCGCCCATCAGCACCCGTACCGGCAGGTCCGAGAAAGCAAACACGCTGTCCAAGAGGTAGGTGACTTTCTTTTTGATCGTCCAGGCGCTCTTGCCATGTTCGCGTTCGAGGCGCGTATATCCGACAAACTCGCGGCGGCCGCCCAGCCAGAACAGCAGTCCGAGCAGGCTGCTGTTTGCCTCACCCAGCGCTACCAGGCGGTCTCTGAAGCTGGCGGTGAGGGCGAACACGTCAACGCCGCCCTCGGGCACGTCCGGCTGCACCAGCCGCCTGTAGGTTTTCCAGAACAGATTGGAAGCCAGCTTGGTGAAACCGGGATCGTGCCGCCCCAGACGTTGACCGAACACGACATCCAGTGGCTTTGTGGAGAGGGCCTTGAAGAAATCGAGCATCAGGGAAGGCGGTTCCTGGAGGTCTGCCGCCATGACTCCGATGAAATCGCCGCTGGCCTCAGCCAGGCCGCAACGAATGGCCGCGAACGCGCCGAAATTGCGTGAGAGCAGTACCAGCCTGGCCGGAAACGACACGCTGCGCAGGCCTTCCTCGAGTCGCGCGAAGCTGGCGTCGGGGCTGCCGTCGACCACGAACACGGTCTCCATGGGCGCGTCGAGCTTGCTCGACAGTTCGTCCAGCGCCTGGAGCAGGGGCGCGATCGATCCCTCGTTCTTGTAAACGGGGATAACCACCGAATAGCGCGGCTTCACCACCGGTTGCAGGCCTCGATCACCCGCGTCACTTCTTCATCGGTCAGTTCGGGGAAGCAGGGAAGAGTGACCACCGAAGCGCAGGAACGATCGGTGTGCGGCAGCATCGTGCTTGCAAACCGCTCGCCGAACAGGGGCTGGCGGTAGTCCGGCACCGGATAATGTACTTCGCTGCTCACGCCGTTCGCGGTGAGATGACTCTGCAGGCCGGTACGGTCGTCGGTGTGCACCACATAAAGGTGGGCTACGAACTCGTCGCCGCTTTCGCGTGGCACATCGATTTTCGCGTGACGGATCTCGGCCGAATAGCGATTGGCGATCTCGCGGCGGCGGTCGTTCCAGCCGTCGAGCAAGGGCAGCATCACGCGGAGGAAAGCCGCCTGGATTTCGTCGAGGCGGCTGTTGCGCCCGCCGGAAAGCTCGTTGCGATACTTCGCGGACCAACCGTATTGGCGGAGCTTGCGTAAGGTGTCGGCGATGGCGGCATCGTTGGTCGTTACGGCACCGCCGTCGCCCAGGGCCCCGAGATTTTTCGTGGGGTAAAAGCTGAAACTCGCCGCGCTGCCGAACGTGCCGGCCTTGCGGCCGTGGGCATCCCGCGCGCCATGCGCCTGGGCGCAGTCCTCGAAAATGGCAAAGCCGTACTTCTCGGCAAGCGCTGTGAATGCCGCCATGTCGGCGAGCCGACCGTAAAGATGCGTGACGATCACAACGTCGATTCGCTGCCTCGCCAGGATGACTTCGAGTGCCTGCGGGTCCATGGTGCAGGTAACGGGATCGATGTCGACGAACACCGGCTCGGCATCGCAGGCCAGGACCGCCGTGGTGCCGTACATGGCCGCATTCCCGACGACCGCCACAGTCTTCCCGGAGGTGACGCCCAGGCTGCGGAGCCCGAGTTCGAGCGCTTCGGTACCGTTCGCCACGCTGATGCAGTCGGACACGCCGCACCACGCGGCGAATTCCTTCTCAAAGGCCTTCACATTGGGGCCAAGCACAAAGTAACCGCTCGAGATCACCTCGGCGGCCACTTTCTCGAGCTGTGTGGCGATCGGGGTGATGTGACGGTCGAGGGCGTTGACGGGGACGATCGTATTCATGGGATTCCATAACGGGAGGAGCGAGGGGGCCGTCCGGTCCCCTCGGGTATCAGGCGAGTGCGTTCTCGAGTTCGGGAAGGATCTTGAACAGGTCACCCACCAGGCCGATATCTGCGATTTCGAAGATCGGCGCTTCGCTGTCCTTGTTGATCGCGACGATCGTGCCGGCATCCTTGATACCGGTAAGGTGCTGGATCGCACCGGAGATGCCGATGGCGATGTAGAGCTCGGGAGCGATGATCTTGCCGGTTTGGCCAACCTGCATTTCATTGGGTACGTAGCCGGCGTCCACCGCTGCACGTGACGCGCCTACGGCCGCCCCGAGCTTATCCGCGAACTTATAGATGACCTCAAAGTTTTCCTTCGAGCCCACGCCGCGCCCACCCGAGACGACCTTCGCGGCACCTTGCAGATCGGGACGGTCGCTCTTGCCTTGCTGCAGCTCTACGAATCGCGTGTGAGAGGGTAGGGCCACATCGGAAACAAGGGCCTCCACGGATGCAGATCCGGTCGAGGCGGCGGCCGGCCAGGAAGCCGTGCGAATGGTGGCGACGACGATGGAGGAGGGATCGACCTCGACCGTCACAATGGCGTTGCCCGCGTACATTGGGCGCTTGAAACTGTAAGGACCTTCGACCGTCATCACGTCGCTGACCTGCGAGACACCCAGCAGCGCGGCGACGCGGGGCGCGAGATCCTTGCCGAACGTGGTGGAAGGGGCGAACACGTGGGTATAGTCGGCTGCTGTCTTCGCAATCTGGGGAGCCAGTACGGCTGCCAGTGCGTGGGCGTTCTCCGGCCGGGTCACCGCGAGAACCTTGCCGACGCCGTCAATGCGGGCGGCTTCGGCAGCGATTGCCTCGGAGGCATCCGACAGCACGATGATGTCGATGGCATCCGGTTTGACGGCGGCGGCGGCACTCACCGCGCGTGCGGTGGACGCGTTGAGCTTGCCGTCGAGGTGTTCTGCGATAACGAGAATCTTGGACATGTCGGTTCTCCTGTCGGCTGCCTTACAGCAGGCCCTTCTGCTTGAGGGCCGCTACCAGCTCCGCGGCGTCCTTCACCATCACGCCCTTGCTCCGCTTCGGGGGGGCGTCGTAGCGCGTGGCCTTGATGTGGTCGGCCGCATCGATGCCGAGTGAGCCGAACTCGACGACATCGATCGGCTTGGACTTGGCCTTCATGATGTCCGGAAGCTTGATGAAGCGCGGCTCGTTCAGTCGGAGGTCCGTCGTGACGACGGCGGGCAGGTCCGCCTCGATCGTTTCAAGCCCGGCGTCAACCTCGCGCGTGACGCGGGCTTTGCCGTCGCCAATCTCGACCTTGCTTGCGAACGTGGCCTGCGGGCGATCCCAGAGCGCCGCCAGCATCTGCCCGGTCTGGTTGGCATCGTCGTCGATGGCCTGCTTGCCCAGAATCACGAGGCCGGGCTGCTCCTTCTCGACCAGCTTCAGGAACGTCCGCGCCGCGGTCAGCGGGGAGACGGCGTCGGCCGTCTGGACGTGGATGGCGCGGTTGGCACCCATCGCCAGACCGTTGCGCAAATGGGCGGTGAGGTCGGCCGGACCGATGCCTACGACGACGACTTCCTCTGCCAGCCCCTTCTCCCTCAGGCGCAGAGCTTCCTCGAGCGCGATGTCGTCGAACGGATTGGCGGAGAGCTTCACACCGTCGGTGACGACCCCCGTGCCGTCCGGCTTGACCTGGATCCGGACGTTGTAATCCACGACACGCTTATAGCCGACCAGAATCTTCATTCGCGGTTCCTGTTCTTTTGGGGCGCTCGCAGACCCGCGGGCGCCTCGGAGGATGACCCGGCATTCTAGCGAATCTTCAAACTTGCGTTTGACGCAGCACGGAATGCGACGCCGCCTCGGATGGGTGCTCCTAGCATATATCTGTTATTCTTGTCTGACACTCATATGACAAGCCGGGCTTCCGGCGCAACGGGCAGTTGCCAGGGGTGGGGGTAAATGCTGTTACACGGCGTGAAATCCGTCGTGGTCACGGTTGGGGGCTTCATTTGCCTCCTCGTGACCTCCTGGGCGCTCGACCGCCATTCGCTCAATCTCGAATGGAACGCCTACCTTTTCTCGCGAGGCTTCCTGGCGAGTGCGGTGCCGCTGCTGGTTGTTTACGGAATTCTGGTATCCGTGACACGGCGGGCGGGGCTGTCCCTTTTATTGGGAGCCATTCTGGTCGCAGGGCTCTTCGCGGCGAACGCGAAAAAAATGGAATACCTGCACACCCCACTGGTTCCGGCGGACTACGCCTTCGTGCGCGGTGTGAACCTTTCCAACCTGGCTCTCTTCCGTCATTACATCGATCTCCCGGTTCTGGTGGTCACCCTTGTGACGGTGCTCCTGGCAATCGCCCTGTTGCTTCGCTACGAACCGCCCGTGATTCGACGCCACATCGCTGTGCGGGGGGCGGTGCTGTGCGCCAGCCTGTCGCTGGGCTGGCTGCTGCTGCCCGGTAACCGGATCGTGGAGCGGATTTACGACCCCGTCGCGCTGCAGATCGCTTACTCGCCCATGGTCAGTCAGCTACACGCCGGTCTCTTCAGTACGCTCGTCTACACCACCCTCGCTGACCGGCGGGCCATGGACGTTGCACCGGATCCGGTGGCCGCCGCGCAAGTGGTCAAGGCGGAGCGGACGCGATTCCCGCCAACGCCGCCACCGGTCGCCGCGGCAGATGCCCAAAAGCCGGACATCGTGGTCATTCAGAGCGAATCTTTCTTCGACCCGTCGATCATGCAGAACGTCGATACGACGGAACTTCTGCCCAATCTGCATCGTGCACAGATGGAAGGCAGTGCGGGAACCATGAAGGTGCCCACCTTCGGTGGGGGGACATTGCGGACCGAGTTCGAGGTACTGACCGGCATTCCGCTGGAAGCCTACCCGGACCTGCAATTTCCCTATGTGCAGATTTCGCAGCCCCGGATATCGAGCATCGTGACTTCGCTCGACAAGGCGGGCTACGCCACGATGGCCATTCATCCCAACGGTGGGGAATTCTGGAACCGACGCACCACGTTTCAGTCCCTCGGGTTCCAGAAATTCCTGACCATCGACGAGCTTCCATCGTCCGCGTACCGCGACGGCTATTACATGTCCGATCACTCGATGACCTCGCAGATCATCGAGTCGCTCGAGCAGGCCCGGGGGCCAATGTTCGTCTTCGCCATCAGCATCGAAGCGCACGGCCCGTACCGGCACGGAAGGGTGGTGGACGAGGCACAACGTGCCGCCTTTGGCGTGCCCGCGACATGGCCGGCAAAGGTGGCCGACGAGTTCCGCACGTATGCCTACCATATCCATCACGCGGACAAGGAGCTGGGGCGTCTTTGGGACTACCTGAAGCAGCGCCATCGTCCCTTCATTCTTGTCTTCTACGGCGATCATCTTCCGGGCTTCGAGCTCGTATACGCGGCGAATCCGTTCCGGAACGGAAAGCCTGCGTGGGAGCAGCGCGTCCCGTGGGTCTTGCTGGACGGTCGTGGCCCGGTGGCCAACCGTTCGCCCGACCATATCTATTCGTGGATGTTGGCGGACGAGGTCCTCCGTCGCGCGGGCGTCCGCGAGTCGAACTATCTACGCTTTGTCGGCAATGTCGGCCGGATGCTCGATACGCAAGACAGGGTCGGGGCCGATCAGACGCGCGCGGGGCTCTTCTCGGCGGCGCGGATGCGCCTATCCGGCAGGTTCGGTGCGTTCTACAGGGAGCAGTCCGGTGGGGAGTAGGCGTTGGTGCATGCTCGATGCCGCCGTTGTCGTGGTGGCGATCGCCGCCGCCTGGACCTTCGCGCATCCGGCAGTAAAACTCGAACTCGTGCCGGATCGGATCACGACATGCCCCAACGTTCCTGCCCAGATCGAAGTCACATGGCTGGTTCCTCGCGTCGACACCGTCAAGGTCTTCACGTACCAGCTGGGCGAGGCTCCGCGCTTATGGCTGGCAGGCGGTGCGCAGGGTAAGGCCAGGACGGGCCCGTGGATAGGTGACGGAACGACGCTGATGATCACGGACGACAGAGGAAGGGTGCTGGCAAGAAAGACGGTGGAATCCGTCGTCTGCCCCACCCCCACCTGAGGATGCTTCTCAGTCGATTGCCGTTCTCAGGCTTCGAAGGGCCGCTTCCGCCGAAAAGTGTTCGGCGACGTGTTGCAGGGACTTGTCCGACAGCTCGTACCAGAGGGATGCATTCGCAGCCAGACGCGTATACGCCGCCGCGAAATCCTCGGGCGCCTCGGCTGTCAGTACGTCGACTCCATCCGTCAATCGCATTCCCTCGACAGCGATGGATGTCCCGATTACCGGTACGCCGTGGCTCATGGCCATGTTGATCTTGCCTTTTACGCCTGCCCCGAAACGTAGTGGAGCGATCGAGGCCAGCACCGAATTCATCAAGGGGGCCAGGTCCGGAACCCGGCCGAGCATGTCCAACCCTGCGGCGGCGAGGCTTCGCCGAGCGGACTCGGGCACATCGCCCGCGACAAGAATGCGCACGTCCGGATGATCCCGGCGTAAGGCGGGCAGAAGGTCGGACGCCATCCATTGCATGGCGTCCGCGTTCGGAGGATGCCCGTGGCCGCCGACGAACAGGAGGTCGCGCCGACCAGAGAATCCGTTCTTTCGGCCGAACACCTGGTGGATGTTGGACAGCAGACTGACGCGGGCGCGCGGCGCCATTTTCGTCAGGATGTCGCGTTCGTACTCGCTCACCACGAAGGTGGTGTCGGCAGATTCGATCAGGGCAAGTTCTTGCCGGCGCGTCTTCTCAGCCTGTCTGGCGAGGGAGCTGCTCCCGCTTTGCCCGGCAGCCCGTTCCTCCCGCAGGAAGTGGAGATCCACTGTGTCGAAAATCAGCTTGGCGGTAGGGGAGTGACGGCGCACGAACGTCGCATACTGGGCCGCGACCGTGTGACGGCAGAGGATAGCGGCATGCAGTTCGTCCCCATGCGACGCCAGCCAAGACGGCAGGCTGGCAACCCACGGTTGGATCAGCAGCTCGATACCGAGACTGCCGAGCTCGCGTACCGCCTGATCGTCGGCTCGGCCATCGTCGGGTGCGAACACCACGTGCCAACCGTCATCGAGCAGCAGTTGCATCATGCCAATGAGGCGTAGCGAGCCGGAGTCACGCGACGCATCCGGCGCCACGGTGTCGGCAATCAGCACGGTACCGCGCCTCCGCATTCTATCCATGGCAGCCAGCGACGTGCCGGGCGATGGCTGTACTTGCAGGGCGGCACGCCATTTGTCGGCGAATTTCGTCCGGTTGACCGACTGAAACCGTTTCATCCCGGTTTCGACGTGGCCAGCAGAACTGACGCCTTCCGCGTGGATCACGATGCTATCGGGCACGTACCAAACGGAGCGACCGGCCGCTCTGACGGCGAAGGCGAGATCGGTATCTTCGTAGTATCCGGGTGCGTAGCGCGTGTCGAAGCCGCCCAACGACTGGAACAGATCACGCGGTATGGCCAGAGAAGCGCCGGAGACATAGTCCACGGTGCGTGCATACCGGAAGGAAGGATCCTTGCGGGACGAAAAGCGACCGATGTTCCATGCCGACGCGTCGGAAAATACCCAGGCACCGGCTTCCTGCAACCTGCCGTCGGGGTACACGAGCTGACTGCCCGCGATACCCGCATCCTGATGGCGTTCGAAGCAACGCAGCAGGGCTTCGGTCCAGCCGGGCGTGACTTGCGTATCGTTGTTGAGGAAAAGAAGGTAGCTGCCGCGCGCGATCGCGGCGCCGGCGTTGCAGCTGCCGACGAAGCCGAGGTTGGCTTCATTGCGATGCAAGCGCACGCCGGCGACCTCGGCCAGAACGGCCGCTGTGTTGTCAGGAGAGGCGTCGTCGACCACGATCACTTCGAAGGGATCCGTGGGTGGGTAGGTCGCGATCGAGCGAAGGCAGGCGAGGGTGTATTCGATCTTGCCGTGAACTGGAACCACGATGGAAAGAGTTGGAGCCGGCGATCTCGGCAGCCGGAGGGTCGTGAATGTCGCTTCCAGGGGCAGGAGATTCAGCGAATCGTCCACGTCGTTTCGGCGCGAGAGGTCTTGCGAAATGCGACTGAGCGTACCCCGCCATCCGCGCAGCGCGATACTGGCGCGTACGCGTTGCGCAATGCTCAGCAGGCGCCTGTAGCGCCATGTCAGTGGGGTCGACACAGATACCTATCTCCCTCTCGAGCCGTCCATCTTAGCGGGGGATGCGTTCATTGGGAGCGGCTGCAGGGCCCAGAGATCGGCACGACCTCCAGCCACGTTCAGCTTATGAGCCTCCCCGCGGTGCGTCAGTTCGTCCAGCACGTGGCGTAGCCGTTCGTCAATCTGAGAGGTCGTACGCTCGGGATCCAGCGCGACCAACTGAATGCCTCGATCGCGCAAGAATGCAACGATCGCGTTCCGATCGGCCAGCAGGGGTGGGCAAGCCCAGGCGATCACGCCCAAGGATTCATAGCGAACGGGAAAAAAACCGCCATCCAGTGCAGGCATGTCGCCGAGCATGCGCGTGTTTGCGGGCCACGCTGCCAATGCTTCGGCAAGCGACCCCAGCCCACTGATGCGATACCTTTCCTGAGCCAAGGCGCGCAGTTCTCCGAATGGAGTCCTGTCGAAGCGCTTGTCTAGCCGGCCCGTACCAGGAGACCAGTTGGCGGTTGTTATCACCACGAACAGGCAGAAGGCGGCGATGGCAGTCATGCCGACGGCGAAGCGGCGAAGTTCGACGGGCTCGCTATCGGCGGCGAACACGCCGGTCCACGCCGCCAGGTGAAGCAGCACGATGGGAACGATGAAGTAGTTGCCGTCGGCCCCGTCGTTGCCATAGCGGTAGGCGTACAGCAATCCGTACATCGAGAAGCCCATCACGAGCATGAAGAGCGTGGCCGGCTGACGCATCCAGCGCCATCCGTGAAGCACGACCGCCGCGACGAGGATAGGGAGCCAGCCATTGCCCATCCAGAACAGCGCCTGATGAATATACGCCGCCGGTCCGAAGAGGGAGTCGATCAACCCGCCGGGAAACGGCGTACGGAAAGCAGGTTCGTATCGGCCTATGTAGTCGTGCAAGTGCCAGCCAAGAAGGCCCTGGAAATTGACCAACAGGTCCGGAGACACCAGCGCGACGCCGGTTTGTTGGAACGTGCGCAGGCAGACGAGGAAGCCCGTCACCAGGACGACAATGATGGGCGTCCAGAACGCGGGCAAGGCGAACTGGCGGAGCGTCTTTTGCCTGTCCCGAAAAGCCAAGACGACAAGGAAGAGGAATATGAGGGCTGCGTAAGGCAGAACCGTCAGGCGAGCGAGGGGCGCGAGTAGCGTGGCCGCAAGGCCGGCACCTAGCCAGGTGGGATCGCCATCATCGCGAATGAAGCGGACGGCGGCGAGCAGGCCGGAAAGGCAGAGCCAAGCCGCGAGCAACTCGCCTTTCGGAGTGGCTGCGGATGCCGCGACGGCCGGCACCACGCATGCGACCAGCGCGCCAAACCATGCGGCAAGACCGGTAACGCCGAGTTCACGGAGGATCTGGCGCGCCGTGGCGAGAAGTAGCGTCCAGCATGCGATGCTGAATCCCGTCACGAGGCTTGCGCTTCCGAGGCCAAGGAACGGTGCCTGCAGTGCTTCCGTCAGCTTTGGATAGAAGTGCACATGAGCAACCAGTCCCTGGTCGTGAAACAACCCACCCTCACCAAAAAGCACGCGGTCGGCGTTGAGTCCGTACCAGAGTGCGTCGCTATCGACGGCCGAAGCGGACTTGGCGACGAGCATGAGCACGATCGTTACGACGGACGCAAGGAGGAAGGCGCCGCTGCGCGTGGCGGGGCGTTCCGGCACGGCGATCTCGGCGCGCCATCTCCAGCACCAGAACGCCAGGGCGCCTCCCAGGATGGCGATAGCCAACACCCGGATAGCAGCAAGGCTGCCGGCACCGACAAGGGATGCGATCCAGATCACGGCGGACCACGCCACCAGCCCGAGCACGGTGTCCCGAAGACGGATATCCAGGGTGAGGCCTGAAGGCATCCTCAGGGCGTCGGCACTGCAGCGCCCCAGCGCATGCATGCCTGCGAGGTAGGCCGCGAGCAGGAGCAACGTGATATCCACCCCATGCCGCCGCGCATAAACCTCGGCACTAAGTACGGCCAACACCACGCCTCCCCTGCGCAGCCGAAGGCTTCCATACACCGCGCCAAGCAAAAGCAGGCATTCGGCAATGCTCTTCCACGCCAGCGACCGCGAAAGCTGCCGAACGAACGGCCCGTCACCCTCGAACAACGCATGCCACGGAAGCCATATGCAGGCCGCCACGACCGCCAACCATGCAAGCCATCCCAGGCGAGCGCGCATGCTCAGAGATTCTGATAATTCGGCCCAGACCCACCCTCAGGCGTCACCCAGGTAATGATCTGATACGGATCCTTGATGTCGCACGTCTTGCAGTGCACGCAGTTCGCCGCGTTGATCTGCAACCGGCGCCCGGCGTCGTCCTGCACGATCTCGTAAACCCCCGCAGGGCAGAAACGCTGGCACGGATTGCCATACTCCACCGTGCAACGTTCGATGCAGATGTTCGTGTCGGCCACCTTCAGGTGCACCGGCTGGTCTTCGTCGTGCTCCGTGGCGGCGAAGTAGACGCTGGCGAGGCGGTCGCGCGGGGCGAGCGTGCGTTCGACATAGTCCTTCTTCGGCGTCTCGTACTTGTCGAGCTTGTGCAGAGCGGACCAGTCGGCGTGGTTCTTCAGCGTCCATGGCGAACGGCCGACGGTGAGCGTTTCCCATGCCGCATTGGCAAGGCCGCGCCAGAGGCCCTTGGCGAAGCCGGGCCGGATGTTCCGCACCTTCTTCAGTTCGCTCATGATCGCGGAGGCGCGCAGTTTGGCGTCCCAGCCGGCAGGATCGAACTGCGTGGCCATGAGGTGTTCGGCGGCGAGCATGCCCGAGGCGATGGCCTGGTGCGTGCCCTTGATCTTCGGCACGTTCACCAGCCCGGCCGCGTCGCCGATGAGGATGGCGCCGGGCATCTCCACCTTCGGCAGCGACTGGTAGCCGCCTTCGATGATGGCGCGCGAGCCCGCGGACACGATGCTGCCGCCCTCGAGCAGGCCCTTCACGTTCGGGTGGTGCTTGAACTGCTGGAAGGCCTCGAACGGGGAGAAGTTCGGGTCCGGGTAGTCCAGGCCCACGACGAAGCCGATCGCCACGCGGTCGTTGTCCAGGTGGTACAGGAAGCTGCCGCCGTACACGTCGCTGGGCAGTGGCCAGCCCACGGTGTGCACCACCTTGCCCGGCGTGCCGCGTCCCGGCGGCAGTTGCCAGAGTTCCTTGAGGCCGATGCCGTACGTCTGCGGGTCGCTGTTCGCGTCGAGGTCGAATTTCTTGATGAGCGCCTTGCTGATATGGCCGCGGCAGCCTTCGGAGAGCACGGTGACCTTCGCCCGGATGTCGATGCCCTCGGTATAGCCGGGCTTGTGCGAACCGTCGCGAGCGATGCCCATGTCGCCGATGCGTACGCCGGCCACGGCGCCGTTGTCGTCGATCAGCGCTTCGGCGGCGGCGTAACCCGGGAAGACGTCTACGCCCAGCGCTTCGGCCTGGGGCGCCAGCCAGGCGCACAGGGCCCCCAGGCTCACGATGAAGTTGCCGTGGTTGTGCATCTGGGGCGGGGTGACGGGGCTCTTCGTCCCCGCGTCGGGGCCCGACAGAAACCAGAATTCGTCCTGCGTCACCGGTACGCAGACCGGCGGCGGGGCCTTACGCCACTCGGGCAGCAGGCGGTCCAGCGGACCGGGCTCGATCACCGCGCCGGAGAGGATCTGCGCGCCGATCGTGGAGGCTTTCTCGATCACGCAGACCGAGACTTCCGGGTTGAGCTGCTTCGTACGGATCGCGAACGCGAGGCCGGCGGGGCCCGCCCCGACGACGACGAGGTCGTATTCCATGGTTTCGCGTTCGCTCATGGCTGGCTCACTCAACGGCTGGCTGCGGAATCAACCCGGTATTGTCCGGCTTCGCCGGTAGCTCGGCAAATCGCCTGTTTCAAACAGATGGGGTTGCACGATCTTCACATCTCGCGTTCATAATCCTCCCAAGCGCAAGGAGAGTTCATGAATACGATGCCGCCGGTCGCCGATAACGACATGCGCCGCGCCACCCTGTTGCAGATACTGCACTGGCTTGCCATCGGAAGGGTTCAGCCCCAGGCTCTTTCGGACGTGTACCAGGACGCCATCGAGCGCCTCAATCCCCGCCTCAACGCGTATGTCGATTTCAGCGTGTCGCTGATCCAGGAGCAGGCGCTGGCGGCGGATCGCCGCCGGCGCGACGGAGTGATCGGCCGCCTGGACGGCCTGCCGCTTGCCATCAAGGACAATTTCGATGTGGCGGGCGTGCCGACGCGTGCCGGCATGCGCCGCCGCACGGTCGTGCCCGGGGAGGATGCGCACGCGGTCGCTCGCCTGCGGGCATCCGGCGCCGTGTTGCTCGGCAAGACGAACATGGATGAGGGCGCGCTGGGCCTCACCACGAACAACCCCTTCCATGGCGCAACGCACAATCCGCACCGCCTCGGCTACACGGCCGGTGGTTCGTCGGGCGGTGCGGCTGCGGCGGTGGCCGCCGGCATGGCCGTGGCAGCCATCGGATCGGACACCCTGGGCTCGATCCGCGTCCCGGCCAGCTATTGCGGCGTTTACGCGCTGAAGCCGACGCATGGCGAGATCTCCGCGCGCGGTCTCGTTCCCGCGGCGCGCCGGCTCGATGCCGTGGGCCTTCTCGCGCGTGGTGTCGACGACCTCACGGTGCTGTTGCAGACCTTGGCAGGTTACGACGCGGATGACGCGCGCTCGCGCCGCCGGCGCGTCGCCTTCTCGCCGCCCGACTGGGAACCCGGCAACCTGCGTGCGGGATTCCTGCCCGACCTCGCGGCGGTCGGCGTCGAAAAGGACGTCATCGACGTGTTCGAGGCCGCGCTGGCGAAGCTGCAGGGCGAACTGGGCGAGCGCCGCAACGTCGACTTCTCCGACTGGGATTTCGCCCGCACCCGCCGTGCCGGCCTCCTGCTCATGGAAGCGGAAATGCTCAACACCTTCGCCACCGAACTCGCCGACGAGGCCTATCCGGTATCGGCGGGCTTCCGTGACATGGTGGGCTTCGCGGCGAAGAAATCCGCTGCCGACTATGCCGCCGCCGACCTCGTGCTGGACGCTGCGACGCTGAAGATGCGCCGCCTCTTCGCGCAGGTGGATGTCCTGGTGCTGCCCACCACGCCGCAAGGAGCCTTTCCTCTGGACGCGCCGGTGCCGTCGTCGCAGGCGGACCTCTGCGGATTCGCCAGCCTCGCCGGCTGCCCGGCGGTCAGCATTCCGATGGGCACGTTGCCCAACGGCATGCCGATCGGCTTGCAACTGGTCGGCGCCCGGGGCTCCGACCTTCGCCTGCTCGAACTTGCCGGGGTGTGCGCTTCGTCGCTGGACGCCGAGCCGGCTTATCCGGTGGAGCCCGCCTGAACCTTGATGCTTGCCGGATCGACCTGCCCGGCGCCGACGTGACGTTCGCGCCGCATTGGCTGGCACCTGCCGAGGCCGACCGTCTGCTGCGGGTGCTGCAGGCATCGCTGCCCTGGGAAGTGCACCGGATAAGAATGTTCGGCCGCGTGGTGGACTCGCCGCGGTTGAGCGCCTGGATCGGCGATGAAGGTGCCACCTACCGTTACTCCGGTGCACGTTTCGTTCCTCATCCGTGGACGCCGGTGTTGCAGGCGCTGCGCGATCGCGCCGCGGACGCGTGCGGCGTCGCCTTCAACAGCGTGCTCGCCAATCTTTACAGAGACGGCAGCGATCGCATGGGCTGGCACAGCGACGACGAACCGGAACTCGGTCCGGCGCCCGTGATCGCGTCGGTGAGCCTCGGCGCGGAGAGAACCTTCCGTTTCCGTGCGAAGTCGGGTGGCGAACCCGTCGCGATCGAACTGACGCATGGCAGCCTGCTGCGCATGGCGGGAGATACGCAACGCCTCTACAAACATGAGTTGCCGGCGCGGAAGCGTGTGGAAGGGCCCCGCATCAACCTGACCTTCCGCCACCTGGCTGGCGCGCCATTGTAGGAGCCGCTATAGCGGCTCCTACAGCTGTCGTGTCCCCTGAGCAGTCTGCAAGGTCCAGTCCACGACCTGAGCGGCTACCTTGTCCATGGCCCGTCCGAAGGCGGCCACCACCTGCGGCACTTCCTTGCCGTCCACCGGTTCCCGAACCTCGAAGCGGCGGCTGCCCACGATGCGATGCTTGCGGGTGTCGGCAAGCACCGCGTCGAAGCGCACGGCCACCTCGGGCTTGCCGCCGGTGTACTCGGTCTGGAAGGCACTCAGCGCGCCGCCGAGTTCGTAGTCGGCGGCGAGGTCGCTGTCGTCGGTACTCAGCGCCGGCACCCTTCCGGTGTCGCGGAAGCCGTCCGTCAGCCGGTTGCGGAAGAGCTTTGGCACTGTGTCCGACCAGCGTGCGCCGGCATAGACGGTCACCGTGTTGGCCTCCGGCACCACCGCGATGCGCGAATTCTCCAGGATGCGAGGCGCGTTGGGCGACGCGATGCGCAGCGCCCAGTTCACCGGCGTAGCCGCGGCCGGCCGGGCACCGGGCGATGCGGGCAACGTATAGATATGCGGCGTCTCCGCCTTGGGCAGGATCGAGCACGCCGTAAGCAATGCGAAGAGCATCGGAATGGCCAGACGGGCACGGCTCATGGGGTGAACTCCTTGGTGTTCTCGCGACCGAACAGATAGCCGCTCGGATTCTCGTCGAGGCGCCGGGTGATGGAACGCAGCGAACCCAGCGTGTCGCGCAGTTCGTGCAGGGCCGGGCCGAGTTGCCCCAGGCTGGCGGCGCCACCGTTCAGCGCATCGTTGTTGTCGTTGAGCAGGCGGTCGATCGTGGCCATCGAATGCTCCAGGGACGCCATGGCGCGCTGGGCGCTTTCCAACGTGGCCTTGCCCTGGCCTTCCACGAGGCCGTTCGCGTTGTGCACCAGCGCGCGGCTTTCGGCCAGTGTCGCATTCGCCTCTTTCGTCGCCGTGGCCAGCTGGCCGATCAGGGCTCGGATGTCCTCGCGCTCGTCCGCAATGACGCCCGTGGTCTTGTCGAGGTGGTCGAGCGTGCGTTCGATGGCGTGCACGTTCTCCTTGGACAGCAACTGGCTGGCTCGCGCCGCCGCCTGGTTGATGTTGGTGATGAGGTCTTCGCCGTTCGCGAGAATGCGCGAGAGCGGGGAGGGATCCGCCACGATGCTCGGCACCTCGCCGTTGTGCCCCACGAGCAACGGGCTGCCCGGCGAGCCACCCGACAACTGGATGATCGCGACGCCGGTCACGCCCGTGAGGCCCAGCTTCGCATGCGTGTCCTGGCGCAGTGGCGTATCGCCGGCGACGCGGATGCGCGCCAGCACGCGGCGCGGGTCTTCCGGGTCGAGGCGCAGTTGCATCACGTCGCCGAGGTGGATGCCGTTGTACTGCACGGCCCCTCCCCGCGACAGGCCGGTCACGGCCTCGTTGAAGACCACGTCGTAGTAGTTCCATTCCTGGTCGGAATGCGCCTTGGCCAGCCATACGCCGAAGCCGAGACCGAAGAGAACGACGAGGACGGTGAACAGGCCTATGAGGATGTGGTGCGCACGGGTTTCCATGAGTGAGATGCCCTAGCCTGCGCCGCGATGGGCGGCGAATGTGGCCGCGCGGCCGCGCGGTCCGTTGAAATAAGCCTGCACCCATGCATCGTCGGTTTTCGCCACCTCGTCGATGGGGGCGGCGGCGAGCACGCGTCGCTGCGACAGCACCGCGACGCGATCGCAGGTGGAATACAGAGTGTCCAGGTCGTGGGTCACGAGGAAAACGGTGAGCCCCAGGGCGTTGCGCAAGGTGACGATGAGGCTGTCGAAGGCCGCGGCGCTGATCGGATCCAGGCCCGCGGTGGGCTCGTCGAGGAAAAGGATTTCCGGATCCAGCGCGAGCGCCCGGGCGAGAGCCGCGCGCTTGATCATGCCCCCCGACAACTGCGAGGGGTATTTGCGTCCGGCGTCCACGGGGAGTCCGGCGAGTGCCAGCTTCACGCCGGCGAGTCGCTGCGCATCCGTACGCGGAAGGCGCGCATGCTCCACGAGGGGCAGGGCCACGTTCTCCGCCACCGTCAGCGACGAGAACAAAGCGCCGCTCTGGAAAAGCACGCCGAAGCGGCGCTCCACCAGCGAACGACGCTCTTCCGGCAACGCGAGGAGGTTTTCCCCGAATACCCGTACCTCGCCCGCCATGGGACGCACCAGGCCGACGATGGTCCGCAGCAGCACCGACTTGCCGGTACCCGATCCGCCCACGATGCCGATGATCTCGCCACGGTAGACGTCGAGGTTCAGGTCTTCGTGCACCGTCTGGTTACCGAAGCGGTTCACCAGCCCGCGCACCTCGATGACGGTTTCGGCGGTCACCAGTTCATCTCCATATAGAAGAGCGCGGCCAGTGCGTCCAGGAGGATCACCACGAAGATCGACTGCACGACGGCCGATGTGGTGTGCTCGCCCACCGACTGCGCACTGCCGGCGACCTTGAAGCCTTCCATGCAGCCGATCACGGCGATCATGAACGCGAACACCGGCGCCTTCGCCATCCCGACGAGGAACTGCGTGAGCGACATGTCCGCCTGGAACATGGTGAGGAACATCGAAGGGGACATCTTCAGCACCGCCATGCAGACCACGGCACCGCCGACGACTCCGGAGGTCATCGCGATGAAGGTGAGCAGGGGCAGGGCGATCAGCAGGGCCAGCACCCGGGGAAGCACCAGCAGTTCCACCGGGTCGAGGCCGAGCGTTCGTATCGCGTCGATTTCCTCTCGCGCCTTCATCGAGCCGATCTGCGCGGTGAAGGCGCTGGCCGTGCGGCCGGCGAGGAGGATCGCCGTGAGCAGCACCCCGAATTCGCGCAGGAAGGCGTAACCGATGAGATCCACCGTGAAGACGGTGGCGCCGTAGTTGGCCAGGGCGGTGGATCCGAGGAAGGCCACCACGCAGCCCACCATGAACGACAGCAGCGCGAGGATCGGGACGGCGTCCAGGCCGGTCTGCTCGATATGCGACACCAGCGAGGTCACGCGCCAGCGGTGGGGGCGCCACACGGTGCTGGCGAAACCCTGCAGGGTGATTCCGATGAAGGCCAGGAGTTTGGCGGTCTGTCGCCAGAAGCCGTGCATGGCCTTGCCGATGCGCTCCAGCGTCGCGACGAAGCCGGCGTCGCGGCGGCGCTTCACCCCCGTGCAATAGGTGTCGATGGCGTCGCCGACGGTTTTCAGGAGTGCGCGGCGCGCCGGGGGCAGCGCCTCGTCCTGCGCCAGCGCCTGGGTTCGCGCGCTGCCCAGCAGTTCGGCGATGACGAAAGCGCCGGAGGTATCCAGGGCGCCCAGGCGCGAGATATCGAGTGCCACCGCGGCATCGATCGAGCCGGCCAGTTCGGTGGCCCTTTGCTGCAACGCCGGGTAGTGGGGAAGGGTCCAGTCGCCCGCCAGGGACAGCCTCGCGCCGTCCGCGTCGCGGGAAAGGATCGCCGAGCCGGGGAAGGTTGCCGTCGCCATGGATGGCAAGGCTAACAGGAGTCGGCGGCACCCTGTCTTGGTTCCCATTGGCCTTTGGCCGCTCGCGACCGGATAATGGGAGGCTGATCCCGCCGTCCATCCCCTGCAAGGTACGCCGATGACCCAGAAGACCGAACTCAACGCCACCCATCGCGAGCTGGGCGCCCGCATGGTCGACTTCGGCGGCTGGGACATGCCCATCGCCTATGGCTCGCAGATCGAAGAGCACCACGCCGTGCGCAAGGACGCGGGCATGTTCGATGTGTCGCACATGACCGTGGTCGACCTCGCCGGCGACCGCACGCGCGAGTTCCTCCGCAAGCTGGTGGCGAACAACGTCGACAAGCTGGCGAAGACGGGCAAGGCGCTCTACACCTGCATGCTCGACGAAAACGGCGGCGTGGTGGACGACCTGATCGTCTACTTCCTCCGCGAGGACTTCTTCCGCCTGGTCGTGAACGCCGCCACCCGCGACAAGGACCTGGCGTGGATCGAGAAGCAGGCCGCGCCCTTCGGCGTCGCCGTGCGCGAGCGCCCGGAGTTCGGCATGATCGCCGTGCAGGGTCCGAACGCCCGCGAAAAGCTCATCGGCCTCCTGCCGGAGGAGGTGCGCGAAAAGGCGCGCAAGCTGGGCAAGTTCGCCGCCATCGAAGTGGAAGGGCCGAACGGCATGCCGCTGTTCCTCGCGCGCACCGGCTACACCGGTGAAGACGGCTTCGAGGTGGTCGTTCCGAATGCGCGGGTGGTCGAATTGTGGAATCTGCTGCGCGAGGCGGGTGTCGCTCCCGCGGGCCTCGGCGCACGCGACACCCTGCGTCTCGAAGCCGGCATGAATCTGTACGGCCAGGACATGGACGAGTCGGTCACCCCGTGGGAAGCCGCGCTCGCCTGGACGATCTCCCTCGACGAGGGCCGCGACTTCATCGGCCGCGCTGCGCTCGAGAAGCAGAAGGCCGACGGCGTGCGGCGCACGATGGTCGGGCTGGTCATGGACGACAAGGGCGTGCTGCGCCACGGACAGAAGGTGCTTACGGCGGCCGGTGAAGGCGAAATCCTCTCCGGTGGGTTCGCACCTACCCTGGGCAAGTCGGTGGCCTTCGCGCGTGTGCCGGTCGGCGAACTCGGCGCGGTCCGCGTGGACATTCGCGGCCGCGAAGTGCCGGTCCGGGTGGTGAAGTTCCCCTTCGTCCGCGACGGCCAGCCCATGCCGGGCATCGTCGGCTGAAAGAGCCGGGGGCGGAGAGAAAGGGCGGCGCGGGCCGCCCTTTCTTTTTCCGATCAGAGGTTGCTCTTGCCCGGCTTTTCGGTGCCGACGGACTTGTCCACATACGCCTTCGGCGTCGGACCGGCGATCACCCTCGGTGTGAGGCCGATCTTCGCCCAACCGCGCGCGCCGACCTTCGGATTGTTACGGGTGTAGTGGCTGCCACGCTCCAGCATATAGAAAGAATCGATGTAGTCCGACGAGTTCTCGAACCATTGGCCCGGCATCGCATCGATGATCGCATTGGCGATTTTGGCCAGGCCAGCGGACACCAGTGCATAGGGCGCTCCCGGGGAGATTACGAGCGATACGTCACCGACAGCGGAGACGACCGCCTTGGTCAGGTCCTTGTAGTTGAAGTCGCCATCGTCCTCGAAGAGCTGCACGTTCACGTAGTTGGCGCCGAAATTCCGCCACGTGACGAAATCCTGGTCCGGCTTGTACCAGCGCTTGTCGTGGTCCAGCCACGGCATGTTCACATTGAGGATTTCCGCTTTGCCCTGCGGGTTGACCCCGGAGATGATGGCGAAGACTTCGGCGTCGCCGGCCGTATCGGGTTCCCGGTCGTCGCTCAGGTAAATGTCGGTGAGCACGGAAATATCTTCCTGCGGCGCGCCCAAGGCGCCTATGCGCGACTTTGCCTTGGGCGCTTCGGATTGCAGGCCCCCTCGCCGCAGCGACTCGTTCATGATCCGCATACCTGCACTCACGGCCGCCGCATTGGTCGATTCGACGACGAGCATGGGCACGTCGGGTGCCGCATCGACCGGATAGCGACGCTCTGTGCCGCGGTCGTCGTAGGCGACCAGTTCCTCCTGACGAGTGGTGGGATTCTTCACGATCGTCGCGGTCCAGACACCGCGGGTGTGCGCGAGCGGCTGACCGCCCGTGCCGGATACGTGTAGATCGAGCAGGCCGAGAACCTCTCCGTCCAGGCCACGATAACGGATGGCCTGCCTGTCCAGGTCGCGGAGTTCTTCTTTCACGGCATCGCCGCGGGTGACGTCCTCGGGCTCGTAGTCGCGCAGTACGTCGGCGAGCATCGCCTGGTTCCTGTGCATTTGGCCCTGCAAAGCACGGTTGAAGGCGCCGTCGTTGACGAGAGTCGCAAGATGACGGGCGGCCTCCTGGCGAGCTTCGCCGACGTTGGCCACCTCGGTCGCCATCAGCGGAGAGGAGAGAGACAGTGCCATGGCAGTGGCGATCAGGGTGGTCTTGAGGATCCGCTTCATGAGTAGCTCCGTGCTGGATGCTGCGATGGATTCGTAGGGCTGGATCGCCGCAGATGGGGAGGCGACCGCGAGGGCGGCGTCGGTACCGAGCCGCGACTACAAGGTAGAGCCGCGCGCCCACGGCGTTCTGTCGGTGCATTCGCCGCTGAGTGTGAGGAAACATCCTCCTGGCCGGTCAGCCCCGGGCCGGGCATGCGCTAGGAGCATGCCCGGTACGGCTTTCTCGCGAGCCACTTACCGGTACAATCGAGCGTCCCATTCCCGCACCCGTACCGAGACGAACGAGGCCCCATCCCATGAGCGAAATCCCCGGCGATCTGAAGTTTGCGAAGTCCCACGAGTGGGTCCGCGTCGAAAACGACGGCAGCGTGACCGTCGGCATCTCCGACCATGCGCAGGAGTCGCTCGGCGACCTGGTGTACGTCGAACTCCCGGAAGTGGGCAGTTCGGTCGAGGCTGGCGCAGGCACGGCCGTGGTCGAGTCCGTGAAGGCAGCCTCCGACATCTATGCGCCCGTCTCGGGCGAAGTCATCGCGGTGAATACGGCTCTCAGCGACAAGCCGGAAACGATCAACGAGGATGCCTACGGCGAGGGTTGGATCTTCAAACTGAAGATCAACGACAAGTCGCAACTCGACGATCTGCTCACGCCGGATGAGTACGCCGAGGTCGCCGAAAGCGACGATCACTGATCCCCTTCGGCAAGCCCGAACCGATGCCGGTCGTCCTCGACCGGCATTTTTTTTGTCCCGGAGGGGGTGTCCGGGAAATTTTTTTTCGCCCCCGATTTGCACTTCGTTCATCCCCGCGGCGACGTCGGTTCGGAGTTGTTCGGGCATCGTCCGCAACCTGCGCGGAGCGACGCCGAGAATGCGCGCTGTTTCTCGCGACGAACGAAATATGCCTTTATTTATGAGGTTTGCTGAACCGACTGAGCATGTGCGTATGTTTAGTCTTGTGCGTTCCGGCAGTATGAAAGCGATCCGCGAAGCGACCGAACGAGCCTTTCGAGGTCGCTCGATGTCACTGCTATCCCGCCGCAAGGTCTTCAATTTAGTGCCAAAATTTATTGACAGCGGAAATGTTCAGGAATAGCTTTTGCGTCAATCGACGGGGAACCCGGAATGGAAACAGGAAAATTCATCAGGCCGTATGTGGAGCATGGTTCGAAAGCGGGGTCGGTTCGCAAGATCACAGTCTCGATTCCGCTGCATGTGCTCCGCCTGCTTTCCGATGAACGTACTCGCCGCCAGGTGAACAATTTGAGGCACGCTACGAACAGCGACCTGCTGGTCGAAGCGTTCCTCCACGCTTTTACTGGGCAACCACTGCCAACTGATGAGGAGCTGAGACGAACCATGGCCACTGCCAAGAAATCCACTGCCAAGAAATCGGCCGCCAAGAAGGCGACCAAGAAGTCGACCGTGAAGAAGACCGCCGCCCGCAAGTCGCCGGCGAAGAAGGCCTCGACCCGCAAGGTCGCGACCCGTAAGGCTGCTACCCGCAAGTCGCCGGCGAAGAAGGCCGCCGCGAAGAAGGGCGCTCGCAAGACGTCCACCCGTAAGGTCGCCGCCAAGAAGGCGGTGAAGAAGGCCGTACGTAAGGGCACCGCCAAGAAGGCCACGCGCAAGGCTTCGCCGCGCAAGGCTGCTTCGAAGAAGGTCGCCGCCGCCAAGGTGGTTCGCGCGACCAAGACCGCCAAGGCCCCCAAGGCCAAGTAAGCGTCACCTCCAATAAGAAAGTACGTTAGCGAATTAGCTCCCCGCGGTGCCCAGCGCGGGGAGTCACTTCGAAGACTTGACCCCGGCCTCGCCGGGGTCGTTCGTTTTGGGGCCTCCGAAAAGGTCCTAGCCGGGCGAACTGGATTCACGCGGCCATTACGGTTACCTTGTCGCCACATCGCGCTGCGGAGGACGGGGGGTCCTCCGCGTCAAGCCATAGAGGGGCGCGCGTCAGCGGAGTCCGTTCCGAACCGCCATGGATACCCGTCATCGCCTTTCCTCGCGCCGCCGTGTTCGCGGTGCCGTCAATCCCGTCACGCTCGCCGTCGTCGTTATCGTCGTGGCTCTCGCCATCGCAGCGTGGTTCCTGATCATCAAACCGTATCGCGACGCGTCGGCCGGAATGTCTCCCGGGCCGACCGCGGCGCAGAAGACGGCGGCGGCTCGCGAAGCCCCGCCGGCGAATGTCGATGCGCTCAGCGTCGATCAGCTGCTGGCCGAGGCCCGCACCGCCATGAACGAGCAGCGGCTCGTCGCCCCGGCCGGCAACAATGCTTTCGAGTTCTATATGAAAGTGCTGCAGAAGCAGCCGGGTAATCCGGTGGCGGCCGATGCATTGCGCGAAACCTTCTCCTACGGTGCCGCCGCCACCGAGCAGACGATCAACCAGCGCGACTTCACCGAGGCGCAGCGCGAGATCGATCTGCTCGCCAAGGCGGACCCGGAAAACTACACGCTGACGATCCTGCGCTCCAAGCTCGATGCTCAGCGCAAGACGCTCGATCGCGAACAGCAACAGGCGCTGGATGCCCAGAAGGCGCAGCAGCTTGCTCAACAGAACGCGGCGGCGGCAGCAAGGCAGCAGGCCGAACAGGCAGCGGAGGCACAGCGTCTGGCGGCGGCACGCGAGCAGGCGGCCCGTACCACCCAGCAGCAGACGCCGGCAGCCGCCAGCCGTCCGGCTGCTACTCCGGCGCCGCGGCCGGCAGCGCCCGAGGCCGACGCGATCAGCGATGCGGTACTCGTTCGCCAGGTCACCCCGCGCTACCCGACCGCGGCGATGCGTGCGAACCAGGAGGGCTGGGTCGACGTCGAACTGACCGTGGGCACCGACGGCACGGTGGGCAACGTCACGGTGGTGGACGCGCAGCCCAAGCACGTTTTCGATCGCTCGGCGATCGACGCGGTCAGCCGGTGGGAATACAAGCCGGCCACACGCAACGGCGAGCCGATGGCGGTCACACTCCGGCGGCGCTTGCAGTTCAACCTAGGCAGGTAAGACAAAAAGCCCCGCTTCGAGCGGGGCTTTTTGTTGGTTCTTCGCGGAAGTCCGAGGACGCTGACTACATCCGTTCATTCGTCAGGGCGAAACTGGATCGTCGTCTCGAAACCTGTGCCGGCCCCCGGTCATGCGATAAGAACTTTTTTGCCCGACCCATGTCCGTCGCGGGCTGTGGCATCAGGGCTTCTTTTTTGCCGTCTTCTTCACCGCGCTCTTTTTCGGGGATGACTTCGCCTTGGCATTGGCCTTCGCGGGAGTGGCCTTCGTGGCTTTTGCGACGGGAGCGTCGCGCACCGGGCCGTCCACGCCTGCCCAATCGACATGCGGCAAGCCCAGCAGACTGTCGAACACCATGGGCATGAGACCGCCCGGCACCGGACCGGCCGCGTTCCACATCGTGACGACGCCCGCGTGGTACTTCGGGAAGAAACCGATCATCGTGCGATAGCCCGATACCGCGCCTGCGTGGTACACGAGATCTTCGTTGGCGTACTTGAAGACGCGCCAGCCCAGCGCGTAATGAGCGTCGGTGACACGGGCGCGCCGCCAGGGTTGCGAGCGCTCCTCCGAAGGCGTGGCCACCTCCGGTGCGTGCAGCACGTCGAGCAACGGTGTGGGTAGCACATCCGGCCGCGCGCCCATCTGGGCCATCAGCCACTGCTCCATGTCGCGCAGGCTGGCGTTCACGCCGGCGGCGGGAGCCACCCGGTAATAGCTGTCGTTGGGTTCGTAAGGCGTCCAGTGGTGCGGCGTGCCGCGATGGGGACGGGCCCAGCTCTTGCTCGACTCCAGGGCGTCGCGGCCGTAGCTCGCGGTGGTCATGCCCAGCGGCGAGAAGATGCGCCGCTCCACCTGGCGGAAGAAATAGTCGCCTGTCTGAGCGAAGATCACGTCGCCGATCATGCTGAAGGCCACGTTCTGGTAGCCGTAACATGCGCCGACCTTGCAGGACAGGTCGACCTCGTCGAGCTTGCGCACGAGCTCCTCGTAGGGTGCGTCGGCTTCCAGCATCGCGTCGTAGGTGTTGCGCGGCAGGCCCAGGCGCTGGCCCAGGATGTCGCGCACGGTGGCCTGTTGGGCCGCCTGCATGTCCTTGAGCTTGAAATAGGGGATCGTGTCGATCAGCTTGGTATCCCAGCTGAGGAATCCCGCCCGCACCAGCACGGCGGTGACGCCCGTGGCGAAGGCCTTCGAGAGAGAGGCCAGGCGGAAGACGGTTTCCGGCGTGGCGGGTTCTTTCGTTTTCGCGTTGGCGTAGCCGATGGCCCGTTCGTAGACGACCTTGTCGTCGACGACCACGGCCGTGACGATGGCCGGCGCCACATCGCGCGCCTCGAGGGCGTCGAGCCAGCGCTTGTAGTTCTCCACCGTTTCCTTGACCCGCTCCGGCGGCAGTTTGGCGGCGGCGGGATCCACGTGGACGACCGGTGGCTTCTGCGGAGTGGCGGCCAGCGCGAAAGAGGTGGAAGCGGCGCAGGCTAGCGCGCAGACGAGCAGGGACGCGGAACGAAACGACATGCTTTTCTCGCGGATCGAGGCACCGGCGGCGCCACGGAATAGGGAACACCGGATACCCCCCGGCTTCCGGCATTGTCTTTTACTTCCCGCTCCGCGACAACGGATGGCGCCTTGACGACCCTGAACGGGCCACGACGGCATGGTAGGCTTCGGACGCCGCCTCCACCGGACCATGGGCCATCGTGAACCAGAGACCGAATGCCGCCCGCGGCGAGGCAACGTCCCTCGCCCTATCGGTCATCTCCTTCTTCCTGATACTCACCTCGTATTACATCCTGCGCCCCGTGCGCGACCAGCTGGTGGGTGCGGCGGGATCGTCGTCGCTGCCCATGTTCTACGCCATCGTCTTCGTGGTGATGCTGGCCCTGACGCCGGTCTTCGGCTGGCTGGTGTCGCGCTTTCCGCGACGGCGGGTGCTGCTGGGCAGTTATCTTTTCTTCGTCGCTTGCCTGGTCGCCTTCGTGCCCGCCTTCGTGGCGCAGGACCGGATCGGGGCCGAAGCATTGGGCCGCGTGTTCTTCGTCTGGCTGAGCGTCTTCAACCTTTTCGTGGTGTCGCTGTTCTGGAGCTTCATGGCCGACGTGTACCGGAGCCGGCAGGCACGCCTCGTCTTCCCGTTCATCGCCTTCGGTGGCATGGCTGGGGCGCTGGCCGGCCCGCTGCTTACCCGTCTCCTCGTCATGCGCCTGAATGTACCCGCGATGCTCGTGGTGTCGGCGGTGGCGCTCCTGGCAGCGCTCGGTGCGTTGCTCGCGCTGTCCACGAGAAACGCAGAGGAGGATGCCGGCGACGCCACGCCACTCGGAGGGTCGTTCATCGAGGGGGCGAAGGCCGCCGTGTCCCAGCCCTTCCTCCGCTACATGGCCCTGCTCATGTTGCTCAGTGATGGCATCGCCACCATGGCGTACGCCCTGATGGCCGACTACACGAAGGCGCACTTCACGGACAACGCCGTGCGCACCGCGTTCTACGCCGAGCTGGATCTTTGGATCAACGGTCTCGGCGCGCTCCTCCAGCTCACCCTGACACCGCTGCTCATGCGTGGCCTCGGCACGGCATGGGCGCTGGTGCTGCCCTCGGTCGTGAACTTCGGATTGCTCGCGTGGCTGGCCATGCACGGGGCGGGCGACGCGCTCCTGTTCGGTTTCGCCGTGCCCTTGATCGCCATCGTGCAGGTAGGCACGCGTGGCCTGACGTACGGCATGGCGAAACCCGCGGTGGATGCTCTCTATACGCGCGTGCCGCCGGAGCTGCGTTACAAGGGCAAGAACTTCATCGAGACCACCGTGTGGCGTCTTGGCGACCTGCTGGTCACCGGCGGGCTCCAGGGGCTGCACGCCATCGGCGTCGGTATCGCGGGCATCGGCGTCGTCTGCGCCGGACTCGCCGCCGTGGCGACGGAAGTGGCCAGGCGCGCCGCTACTTCTCCCGATCTCGAGCCGGAGTCGAACGAGGCCACGAAGGCTGATCAGCCGACGATGTAGCTTTCCAGCTGGTTGATGGTTTCCTTTTGCTCGGAGATCGTCGCCTTGACCAGATCGCCGATCGACACCATGCCCACCACTCGGCCGTCGTCCAGGACGGGCAGGTGGCGCAGCCGGTTATCGGTGCACAGCCGCATGCAGTCGTCCACGGAGGCATCGGGGCCAACGGTGATCACGCCCGGCGTCATGATTTCGGCAACCGGTGTTTCCCGCGACGAGCGATCCTTGAGAACGACCTTGCGCGCGTAATCGCGTTCGGACAGGATGCCCACCAGTTCGTCGCCGCGGATGACGGCAAGGGCGCCGACGTTCTTGTCGGCCATTTGCTGAAGGGCTTCGTACACCGCGGCATCCGGTGCCACCGCGTAAACGGCGCTGCCCTTGGCTGCAAGAAGATGCTTGACCTGCTGCATGCTCGAACTCCCGGGTTGGGCGCGGCCGCCGCCGCGGTGGGCGTAGTTTACTCCCGCCCCGGTTTGCCGGAGTCACTGCCAGATGAAGGCCCGGCACGCAGTACCTCGTCACGATGGCGTAACAGCCGTGCGCGCGTGAAGCGATACACCGGTCCTGCCCAACGCTTGAGCGGTTTTTTCACGTTCCAACTCGTCCACTGCCGCAGGCGCGCGGGGCCCCGTCCGGTAGCGAGCGCCACGGCGAGGGCCGGCGGCGACGTTCGCACGAGAGCGTAGCGGCCAAGGACCGCGCAAGCGCCCCGATGCTGCACGAAAGTGCTCGGTTCCGAAGTGAACAGGGTGCGGATGCCGCTTGCCTCGGCGGCTTGCCATACCGCGGAGGACATGAAGCCGCCGGGCACGGACGCCGCACGCACGGGTTCACCGAGCACCTGCTCGAGAATATCCACGCTTTGTCGCCACTCGCGGTGGAGTGCCCGTGTGTCGAGCTGCGCGATATTGGCCGGGTGGGTGTGCGAATGACTGCCGATGAGATGGCCATCCGCGCGCATCGCGCGGAGATCATGTGCGCTCACGAAGCCGCGCGTGCCGATGCGTGCGGTGGTGATGAAAAAGCAGCCGCCCAATCCGCGGCGCCGCAACGCCTCGCCGATCCAGGGGGCGCTGGCGCCGCCGTCGTCGAACGTGAGCAGACAGCCTTCGCCGTTGCCCGCGGCGATCGCATCGGGCTTCGCGAAAGAAAGTCCCGCCGCAGCGAGGCTGTCCAGGTGACTCAGGAAATTCACCGTATCGAGTTTGTAATGCGCGGCGGCACTGCCCGGAAATCCGCTTTCGTCCCAGCGGTCTCCGGCGAGCACGTCGTGGTACATGAGACTGACCAGGCTCATCCGGCACGCTCCCGCGCGGCCCGCTTCCAGCGCAGGTAGCGGCTCAGCCAGGGCTGCCCCCACGTACCGCTGCGGCGTCCCGACGTGTCCATGGCCTCTGCCTTCCCGGCGACGATGTCGCGGATCCGCTGGGCGATGGCATCCAGGTTCTCGAGAACCATGCGGTACTGGACCCGCACGTGGGATTCGCGCGATTCGTCGAAGGGGTAGGTGAAATAGCCGTAGACCGGCCCGGTGTCCACCCCGGCGTCGATGCGCAGGAGCGTGAGACCGACGCGATCGAGTTCGCGCTCGGCGAGGGCCCAGAAACAGCCATGGGCGTTGCGGTATTCCGGACAGATGCCCGGATGCATCACCAGGGCGCCGTGCCGGGGGATGCGGAAGATACGTCGTGCCAGCAGCTGCTTGCTGCGCGCGATCATGACATCGGGCTTGTGCTCGCGCAGGAAACGCGCCACCTCGACCGCGTTCGCGTCCGATACATGGAGTTCCGGCACGCGCGCGGGCCGGCCGAAGCGCCTGTGCAGCGCCGCGAGGCTGTCGGCCATCCAGCGCCGGTCCGCGGCCGCGAGCGTCAGGCGGTAGTACAGACGCATCGCGAGTACGTCGAGGAACCGCCATGGCCCCAGGCGACGCAACTCCCGCCGGACCCGAGCGCGCTTCTGAGCCGACGTCTCGTCGATCACGACGAGGCCGGCGAGGTCGGAGAACGACGCCATCCACGCCGCGAGGCCCTCGCGGTCGAATGCGTCCCCGGCATGGCACATCAGTACCGTGCGCACCAGTCGCACCCCGGATTCACCTGCGGCAGCATGCTCGATCCCATCCGTCCATCGGGCGGGTTCCACCGCCATGGGCCTATTTTACCGTTGGGGTGGGGGCGGTCCGCGATCCGCCGAAGGCCATAGGCCGCCACGGCGCGATTCGATGTAGTAGAGCGGTCGGCGTTTGGCCTCGGCGTAAGTTCGCCCGATGTATTCGCCTATGACGCCGAGGGCCAGAAGCTGCGCCCCACCGAGGAAGAGGATCACCACCATCAGTGTGGGATAGCCCCGCACAGGGTCGCCCCACAGAAGCGCCTTGAGCATCACCCAGAGCCCATACACGAAGGCGAAGCCGGCGGCGGACACGCCCAGCCAGGTGGCCATCCGCAGCGGAGCCGTGGAGAACGAGGTGATGCCCTCGATCGCCAGATTGGTCAGGCGCCAGTAGTTCCACTTGGTGTTGCCCGCGTGGCGGGCATCGCGATGGTAGGTGACCGAGGTCTGCGGATAGCCGATCCAGGCGAACAGCCCCTTCATGAAACGCTGCCGCTCGCGCAGCCCTCGCATGGCTTCCACGGCGCGGCGCGAAAGCAGGCGGAAATCGCCCGTGTCGCGGGGAAGGGGGGTGTCGGACAGCCTTTCCATGACCCGGTAGAACGCGGCGGAAGTGAACTTCTTCGTGCGCGTCTCGCCGTCGCGCTCGCCGCGCGTGGCGTACACCACGTCGTATCCGTCCAGCCAACGCGCGATCAGCTGCGGGATGAGCTCGGGAGGGTCCTGGAGGTCGGCGTCGATGACCACGACGGCATCGGCGTCAGCGACATCCAGGCCCGCCGTCATGGCGGCCTCTTTGCCGAAATTTCGCGAGAGACGCAGCGCCTCCACGCGCGGGTCTTCTTCCGACAGCGCCACGATCATCGGCCAGGTGTCGTCGCTGCTGCCGTCATCCACGTACACGACGCGACAGGTGGCATCGATGCCGTCGAGCACGGTGGCGAGCCGCGCATGGAACGTCCCGATCACCTGGGCTTCGTTGTAAGCGGGAACGATGACGGCGAGGGAAAACGGCATGGGAATCTCCTCAGCGGACACGCCCGGACACGGGTGCCGGGCGGGTGAGGTAAGCCGGGCCGCCAAGCTGCGCCGCCTGCCGGGCGATCCACTCCGCGCGGCGCTGCACGTAGGCACTGGGTGCATCGGCGTGGAAGCGGCGGGGGTTGGGCAACACCGCGGCAAGCCGCGCCGCCTGGGCCATGCCGAGCCGGTCGGGCGTGGTGTGGAAGAACGCCTCGCTGGCCGCACCCACACCGTAGACGCCGTCGCCGAATTCCACGATGTTCATGTAGACCTCGAGGATGCGTTGCTTCGGCCAGAAGGTTTCGATGAGTACGGTGAACCAGGCTTCCAGCCCCTTGCGCACGAAGCTGCGGCCGTTCCACAGGAACAGGTTCTTGGCCACCTGCTGGCTGATGGTGCTGGCGCCGCGCAGACGCTTGCCTTCGTCGGCGGCATCGATGGCGTCCTGGATCGCGTCCACGTCGAACCCATGGTGGTAGGGGAATTTCTGATCCTCGCCGGCCACCATGGCGATACCTACCTGTGGCGAGATACGGTCCCACGGCACCCAACGGTGGCGGAATCGGAATGCGTCCTCGCCGTGCACGAGCGCTTCCACCCGGCGTTCCATCATCATGGCGCTGGTCCAGGGGGGCACGAACCGCAGCGCGATGACGGCCAGGCAGGACAGCGCCACCCATGCGAGCAGCAGCAAGGCCAGCAGGCGGAGAATCCGGCGTATCGGCGAACGAGGCGTGGGACTCATGGCGGCGCTGTGACGAAGGATGGCGCAGTATAAGGGGCAAGTCCGCCGCAGGCTTGTCGGTGCCGGCGAGCGTCCCCATCTTCCGTCGGATCACCAGGAGACCGCCGTGACCGATTCCATCGTCGAAAACCTTGCCTCGGAAGACGTGCTGCACCGCTTCATGCTCGAGAAGGCGGGAGTGCGTGGCGTGCTGGTGCGACTGGGCGCCAGCTGGCATGAGATCGCCTCGCGCGCGGACTATCCCAGCGCGCTGCGCGACACCCTCGGTCAGGCCGTGGCCGCCAGCGCCCTGCTCACGGGAAACATCAAGTTCGAAGGCGCGCTGTCGTTGGAATTCAAGAGCCAGGGTGCCTTGCGCCTGCTTTTCACCGAGTGCACCGACAAGGGCCGTGTTCGCGGCCTGGCACGGTACGATGCCCAGGCGCTGCCGCCGCGGGTCGAACTGGCGAGCCTGCCCGACGCCATGCTGGCCATCACCATCGGCCATGCGGAGCGCGGCCGTTACCAGGGCGTGGTCAACCTCGAAGACACCGGCACGATCGGCGAGGCGCTCGAAAACTACTTCGAGCGGTCAGAGCAACTGCCGGCCCGCATCCTGCTGGCGGCAGACGGAAAGCACGCGGTCGGGCTCATGCTCCAGCCCGTGCCGGGCGAGGGTGGCCACGGTGCGGCGGATCAGGACGAAGACGCCTGGTCGCGGGTGGGCCATCTCACCGCCACGTTGAGTGCCAGCGAAATGCTGGCCACGCGTCCGGAGGAACTGCTCTATCGCCTCTACCACGAAGAGACCGTGCGGCTGTACGACCCCAGGCCGCTTGCCTTCGGCTGCACCTGCTCGCAGGAGCGGGTGGAAGGCATGCTGCGCGCGCTGGGGCGCGATGAGGTGGAGGCCACGCTCCGGGAGCGGCAGGGCGAGATCGAGGTGATCTGCGAGTTCTGCGCTACGCGCTACACCTTCGATCGCGTAGACGCGGAGCGCCTGCTGACGCAGGCGGAAACGCCGCCGTCGCCGTCGACGTTGCAATAAACGCGGCCCTTAAGCGTCGAGGGACAGCGGCGAGGCGAGCCACTTGCTCGCCGGGGCCGGCTGGGCAAACAGGAAGCCCTGCCCGAACCGGCATCCGATGCGGCGCAGGACGCGCATCTGCGATTCCGTCTCGATGCCCTCGGCGATCACGTGCATGCGCAGCGAATCCGCCAGCGCCTGGATGGCGCGCACCACCGCCGTGCTGTGGGCTTCGTTGTCTTCGGACGGAAGTTCGGTCACGAACGAGCGGTCGATCTTCAGTGTTTCGATCGGGTACTGGTGCAGGTAGCTGAGCGACGAGTAGCCCGTGCCGAAGTCGTCCAGCGCGATGCCCACGCCGTGGTTGCGCAGGTTTTCCAGAATGCGTTTGACCTGGGCGGGGTTCTCCAGCAGCGCGCGCTCGGTGACCTCGACACGGATGGAGCGGGCGGGCACCTTGTGCTCCACCAGCAGGTCGAGCAGGCGCTGATCCAGGTCCGGGGAGCGGAAATGGCTGCCCGACACGTTGATGCTGAGGAAGCCCTCGTCGCCCACCAGCGCACGCGCCTGCCGCGCCACCTGTTCGAATATCTGCCAGTCGATGGCTTCGGAACAGCCCGTGTCTTCGGCCACGGCGAGGAATTCGCCCGGGGGCAGCAGGCCGCGTTCGGGGTGCCGCCAGCGCAACAGCGCCTCGTAGCCGACGACGCGGGCGCTCTCCAGTTCCACGATGGGCTGGTAGAAGGGCACGAACTCGTTGCGGGTGAGCGCCCGGCGCAGGTCGCCTTCCAGTTCGAGGAGGGAAAGCGCCTCGCGGCGAAGGCGATCGTCGAAAATGGCGGCGCGGTGGCGGCCTTCGTCCTTCGCACGGTACATGGCCGAATCGGCGTCGCGCAGCAGTTCTTCCGGCCGTGTGTAATCGGGGGTGGGCAGCGCGATGCCGATGGATGCCGAGGTGAAGATTTCCTTCGCGCCCAGCCGGAAGGGGGTCTGCAACTGGGCGATGATGCGTTCCGCGATGTGCGTGGCGGCCTGCGGATCGACGATGCCCTCGACCAGCACGGCGAACTCGTCGCCGCCCAGGCGGGCGACCACGTCGCGCGTCTTGAGGCAGGCGCGGATACGGCCGCCGACCTGGAAGAGCAGGTCGTCGCCCACGAGATGCCCCACGGAATCGTTGATCACCTTGAATCGGTCGAGATCGATGAAGAGCACGGCGAAGAGTTCGCCGGGGTTCTCGCGGTAGTGGTTCAGCGCCTGCTCTAGACGTTGCAGCAGAAGGGTGCGATTCGGCAGGCCGGTGAGCGAATCGTGCAGGGTTTCATACTTGAGCCGACGTTCGACGCGCTCGCGCTCCGCGATCTGCTCGCGCAGGTCGCGATTGGCAAGCGCGAGTGCGCGCGTGCGCTCCGTGACGCGGCGTTCCAGGCTGGCGTATGCCTGCTTCAGGGACTCGGTGGTGTATTTGCGCTGCAGCGCGTTCGCGATGTGATAGCTGACGAAGGTCAGCAGTTCCTGATCGCGGGCACTGTAGGTGTGTTCGGGCGTGTAGCTTTGCACCGCCAGGACGCCCATCGACTTCTCGTTCCAGATGAGCGGCACGCCCAGCCAGTGCAGCGAGCGCGCGCCGCTGGTGGAAAGCACCTGGTCGCGGTTGAGGCGGTCGATTTCGTCGCGGTCGGCCAGAAGCGCCTTGCCGTTGCGCAACACGTACTCGGTGAGCCCGCGGCCCAGTTCGCGCGGCTCGCGCACGCCGTCGAGTTCGTCCACCGAGTAAGGGAAGGTGAGCTTGTTCTGGTCTTCCGACAGCAGGGCGATATAGAAATTGCGCGCATAGAGAAGACCACCGATGACCCGGTGCACCGCTGCGTAGAAGTTCTCGATGCTGTCCGAGGTGTTGGCCAGCTCCGCGATGCGGAAGAGAGCCGCCTGCAGGCGCTCGCCGCGTTGGCGCTGCAGGACCTGCTGGCGGAGCACGCGGTTGGCCTCGCGCAGCGCAGCCGTGCGGGTGGTGACCCGGCGTTCCAATTCCTCGTGGGCCTGTCGCCGTTCCAGCGCCGTTTGCACGTGCTGCGCAACGTAGGTGAGAAGATCGCGGTCGTTCTCCGTGTAACGCGTATCGTCGCGGTAGCTCTGCACCACGAGTGCACCCACGACGTCCTCGCCGCGTTTCATGGGCACGCCGAGCCAGTCGTCGCTGGGCGGCCCGATGTTCACCCGCGGACCCGGGAGGTTCTTCTCGAGATCGCTGCTGGCGCCCATCATGGAACGCCCACTGAGCAGCACGTGCCACGTCAGCGTGTTCTCGATGGCCTCGATGGGACGGATGCCTTCCGGATCGGGAATGTCCTGATCCTCGGTGTCCACGAAATACGGGAAACGAACGGTGCGGTTCTGCGCGTCGTACAGAACGATGAAGAAATTCTCGGCATACATGAGGCTGCCCACGATGCTGTGGAGCGCGCTCATCATGTCCTTCATGTTGTGCTCTGCGCCCGCCTGCTCGGCGATGGCGTAGAGCGCGCGCTGAAGTCGCTCGGCGAGGGCGAGCCGCGAAATGGCCTCGTAGAGGTTCGCGGTTTCGGCGAGTTGGCGTAGACGCGCGGACGAAAGGCGGCCAAGCCAAGACAGCATGTCGGCCCAGGCGGCCAGGTCCGCTTCCGTCGCCACGACCTCGAGGCTGCGCTCGTTTTGCGGATCGACCGCCAGTTCCAGCAGCCCCGGGCCGGCGGGAATCGCGTCGGCGTCCGCACGCCAGTCCACCCGCGCTCCTGCGATGAGGCAGTGGACGAAGGCCTCGCATTCGATGCGAACCGCCTCGGCATCCGCGGCGCGGAGCAGCCGCTCCAGGGCGTCCTGCAACGGCTCGACGTCGCCGGAACCAGGCGCTTGCATAGTCGGGCTTTGGGATGGAGCGAAGGTCATCGCCTGACGGGGTTCCGGTCGTGTTTCATTCAGTCTATATGCGTTGTCGCAACCGCGCGACGGGGTTGTCGCGGCTCGGTCCCGCGACCCCTGCCCCTAAGCGGCGAAAGGTTCCTTAATCGTGGTCAACGGCAGGCAATACGTTTCCTGAAGCGGGCCGCCGGGGGTGTTAGTAAAAAGTAAAATGGGATACACTCGACCCGTCCCTGGCCTGGCTGAAGCCGGGGCCTCGGGGAATATCAGCCGCTGCCGACAGACTATCCATGCGCAGATCCTTACTCACCATGCTCCTGTTGATGCCGTTCGCCACGGCAGGACAGGCTGCGCCGGTGATTTCGGACGCGGCGCCGCCCCTCCTGGGCGCGGGCGCGGATGCCCAGCAGGACGCTTCCGGCCTCCTGCCGGGACGGGATGAGTCCGGGCGTGGGCTCAGCCTTTCGGCCAGCGACCGGCCGGACCAAGCCCGGCCGCTGGCTCTCAACCCCGTCGGGGCCGGCCCCTTCCTTTCGAGCGGCCTCCAGTACGACCTTGGCCCCCGCGTGCAGGCCCATGCCAACGTCAGCGGCCAGGGCTGGATCAATTCGTCCGAGTCGTGTGGCGCTTCTGCGGCAAAGACCGATCGTTGCAGTTCGCCCGGCGCGCCGCCTCGCATCGTCGGAAGCGAAGTCGGTGCCACCTACCGCGGCACGGGTTACAGCGTCGGGGTCGGGGTCGGTTCCAGTCGCCCGACCGGTACGGGTGCCGCGCTACCGCGCGTGCTGCCCGGTCTCGCCACGGCGTCGGGCCTTCCGTTCGGGGCGTTGTCGTCCAGTACCGAACTCAACGCGCACGGCCGGGTCGACCTAGGCGCACGCAGCGGCATCGATCTCGGCGCGAGCATCGGCCGCATCCGGCTCCTGCCGGGCAATGTCCTCGGCATCGGTTCCGTGGACCAGAAGGCACTGAGCTTCGGTGTCGATCGCGGTCCGCTCTCCGGCTCGATCACCGGCCGCACCATGCAGCCCGAAGCCACCGCCGTGAACGGCCTGAATCCGGATCGCCGCTGGAGCGCCATCGATCTCGGTGTCACCTGGCGCTTGCCATGGCGGGGCGAACTTTCGGTGGGCGCGCAGAACGTGTGGTCGTCGGGCAATGCGCCCAGCAGCCCGGCGGGCCCCGAGCCCGACCAGTCGCGTACGCCGTACGTGCAATATCACCAGGATCTCTGACCCCATCGGGTCCTGGGGGATTCGAGGTTCGGCTTCTTCGCTCCGTTGGCTTCTCGCCGCTATAGCGGCTCCTACAGTTAGGAGCTTCGGGGAGCCGCCGTCGTAGCGGCTCCCGGCGTGGGCGCTCTCAGCGGCTCGTGTTGCGCACGCGCACGTCGCCGCTGAACGACTCGACGTGGATGTTGCCGGCGCCGCCGCCGATCGTCGTCTTCAGCTCTTTGCCCGGTCCGTCTTCGCCTTTCGACGTACTGCCCCAGTCGCTGCGCAGATCGCCGCTGAAGGTGGAGGCTTCGAGGCGGGCGGACGTGCCCGGGGGCAACTGGATCTGCACGTCGCCGCTCATCGAATCCACGTCGATCTTGCCGCCCTCGACGACGCTGCCGTTGATCTGCGTGTCGCCCGACACCGTGCTGAAGTTCGCCTCCTTCCAGGGGCCGCCGCCGATCGTCATGCGGCCGGACACCGTCTGCGCGTCGATCTTGTCGCTCACGTTGGGGGCGGTGATGTCACCGGAGACCGTCTGCAGGTCGGCCCGGCCGGCCCGGCCCGCGAGGTCGATCGTGCCGCTCACGGTCTGCATGCTCACCTCGGGAGAGCGCAGGTTGGCGCGGATGCGTCCGCTGACGGATTCCACGTCGATCCGGCCGCCGTCGAGGCCGTCGATGCTGACCGGCGCGCTGACCACGTTGATGTCCACGGCCACGGACCGGGGCACGCGTACATTGAGGATGGTGGGCTGCATGCTGGAGTCGTTGCCCCAACTGAACCACCGTCCCTTCTTCTCGTCGCCTTCGACGCGGATATCGACGTTGCGGTCGTCGCCTTCGATCTCCAGCGGACGGGCGCCGTCGCCCAGGGTGCCGGACACCTGCACCTGGTTCTTATCCCAGGCGGTGACGGTGACCTCGCCCTTGACGTTTTCGATGCTGACGCGGGCGTTGGGCCGGATATCTTTCGAGAGGTTGATCGGCGTCGAGGCAAAGGCCTCGCCGATCGACAGCGCCAGCAGCAGGGGAGTGAAGTAGAGCGTTTTCATGGGGAGTGTCCTGGCTGTTCGCGTTAGCTGGCTTGCTTGTCGAAGTGACGCAGACGATCGCGCTGGCGCTCCGTCCGCAGCAACAGGCGTTGCAGTGCGGCCGAATCGGGAGAGTCCTGCATGGCCTGGGTGAGTTCCATGCGCGCGGCGTCGAGTTCCACCGCCGCGCCGGTGAGGCGCGGATCGGAAGGCTTCCATGGCGCCGTGTTGGCTATGGCGTGCATCTCGGGCGGCGCGACCAGGTGCAGGCCAAGCCCACCGCCCAGTACCGCCACACCGGTGATGGCCGCGGCCATCAGCCAGGGCCGCGCACGATGCCGGCGCCGAGACGCGCCTGCGTCGTCGAGCCGCGCCTCGATGTCCGCCCACAGGTCGCGATGGGGGACAACGGGGCGGTTGATGGAGCGCATCTGGCGCAGGTAGTCGAGTTCGTTCATGGCTTGTCTCCCAGCGCGCGTCGAAGCAGGCCGCGCGCACGATGCAACTGTGCTTTGGAGGATCCCACCGCCATCGACAGCTCGACGGCGATTTCCTCGTGTTTCCATCCTTCCACGTCGTGCAGCACGAGGACGGCTCGGGCCCGCGGCGGCAACGCCGCGATCGCCTGTTCCAGCTCCTCGCGCTCGAAGGCGCGAACGGGGTTGTCGGTGTCGGTGATGTCGGGCAAGTGGTCGTCGGCCACAATGCTGACCGGGTCGGCGTTGCGGGCGCGTATGGACATGAGCGCCACGTTCACCGCGAGCCGGTAGACCCAGGTGCCGAAGGCGCTTTCGAAGCGAAACCCCTCGAGCTTCTGCCAGGCGCGTACGAATGCTTCCTGGGTGAGATCCTCGGCGCGGGCATGGTCGAACGCCGCGAGGCGAAGCACGGCGCCGTAAACGCGGTCGGCGTGCCGGCGATAGAGCGTTTCGAAGGCCTTGCGATCGCCGGCCACTGCCGCGCGCACGATGTCGTCGTCCGACGATGCGGCGGGCAGCTCAGGCTGCATGAAGGACGTGGCGGCGAGGCATAGGGCGTTCATCTTGCCAGCTTGGATGCCGGCAGGGGACAAACGGTTTAAGGAAAGGCCCGGGTTCGTTCCGATGAGCTGCCGCGGGCCCTGTAGGAGCCGCCATGGCGGCGAGGAACCTCGCGTCGCGGCTTCACCGCTGCGTTGGCTTCTCGCCGCTATAGCGGCTCCTACAGGTGTCAGCTAGTTCAGGCCACGCTGGCGGCGGGGCGGATCACCGCCGCGTCCAGCGCCTTGCTTACCCGCTGCCGCTCGGCCTTCAGCCGCTCAGGCATGCGGGCACCGAAGCCGTCCAGGTAAAGAGCGATGGCGCTGAGTTCTTCCTGCCAGCCTTCCACGTCCACGCGCAGCAGTTCGTCGACGACACCCGGCGGGATATCCAGGCCGTCGAGGTTCAGTTCATGCTTCGCGGGCAGAATGCCGATCGGAGTGTCGACGCCCTTGGCCAACCCCTCCACGCGCTGGATCATCCAGTCCAGGACGCGCAGGTTGTCGCCATAGCCGGGCCACATGAACTGACCGTCGCTGTCCTTTCGGAACCAGTTCACGTGGAAGATGCGGGGCAGCCTGGCGCCCGGCTTGTCGAACGACAGCCAATGGGCGAAGTAATCGGCGAAGTTGTAGCCGCAGAAGGGCTTCATCGCCATCGAGTCGCGGCGGAGCACGCCCACGGCACCCGTGGCGGCGGCGGTGGTTTCCGAGCCCATCGCGGCACCGACCAGTACGCCGTGCGCCCAATCCTTCGCCTCGAACACCAGCGGCACCAGCGACGGACGGCGACCGCCGAAGACGATCGCGGAGATCGGTACACCCTCCGGCGCTTCGGATTCGGGGGCCCAACTGGGGCACTGCTTCGCACTGACCGTGAAGCGTGCATTGGGGTGTGCGGCGGGACCGTTGGCGGGATCGTAGGGGCGCCCCTGCCAGTCGGTGACCGGCTCGCCTTCGCCCATGCCTTCCCACCATGCGGCGTTGTCGGCCGTCAGGGCCACGTTCGTGAAGATCGCATCGTGACCGAGCGTGGCGAGGGCCGAAGGATTGGTCTTGGCACTGGTGCCTGGAGCGACGCCGAAATAGCCGGCCTCCGGATTGATCGCCCACAGGCGGCCGTCTTCGCCGGGCGTCATCCAGCAGATGTCGTCGCCGACGGTCCAGACCTTCCATCCCGCCTTGCGATAGCCCTCGGTCGGAATGAGCATGGCGAGGTTGGTCTTGCCGCAGGCGGACGGGAAGGCGGCGGCGATGTAGTGCTTTTCGCCCTTCGGATTTTCGATGCCGACGATGAGCATGTGTTCCGCGAGCCAGCCCTCGCGACGGGCCTGATGGCTCGCGATGCGCAGCGCATGGCACTTCTTGCCGAGCAGGGCGTTGCCGCCGTAGCCCGAGCCGATCGACTTGATCGACAGTTCCTCGGGGAAGTGCATGATGAACCGGCGCTCCGGATCGAGGTCGCCCGTGGAATGCAGCCCCTTCACGAAGCTGCCGTCGCGTTCGATACGAGCCAGGGCCGGCCGGCCCATGCGGGTCATGATCCGCATGTTGGCCACCACATACGGGCTGTCGGTGATCTCCACGCCGCAACGCGCGATCGGAGAGTCGAGCGGGCCCATGCAGTAGGGAATGACGTACATCGTGCGGCCGCGCATGGCGCCGGCGAACAGCGCGTCGATTTTCGCGTGGGCCTCCACGGGCGCCATCCAGTGATTGTTGGGACCGGCGTCCTCTTCTTCCGGCGTACACACGAAGGTGAGGTGTTCGACGCGCGCCACGTCCGAGGGGTGCGAACGATGCAGGTAGCTACGCGGATGCTTCTCGGCATTCAGCGGGAGCAGGTCCCCGCTGGCCAGCATCGTCTTGACGAGTTCGGCGTACTCCGCGTCGGAGCCGTCGCACCAATGGATGGCCGCGGGTTCCGTGAGCCGGGCGACGTCGTCGACCCATCGATTCAATGCTTCCAGTGAACTGCCGTGCGAACGCATCCTTGGTGGTCTCCAGTTAAACGCAAGCGGAGACAGTAGTTTGCGTTTCCTGGTATTGGCAAGGTACGGCGCAGCAAAACCCCATTGCCGTTCAGGATCAGTCGTTCGATTTCGCGGGCGTGAGCGTGGCGATCATGTGCTCGACATAGGCGTCGAACTCGTCGTGCGAAATCCGGGGAAGGCCGAGCGTGAAGTTCAGCTGGAGAAAACCCACGTACGCGGCATAGGTGAGCCGGGCCCGATGAAGGGCCACCACCGGTTCCAGTCCGGCTTCCGTATACATGCGGGTGAGGAAGTCGATACGCCGCTGGGATACGCGCGACATCACCGGCACGACCTGCGGATGGTCGAGCGCCTTCAGCAGCGCGGCATACACGCGATGGGGCTGCATCTCGTGGGCCACGCGGCGGAACAGTTCCGGCAGGCGCTTGCGTGGGTCCGGAATGCGTTCGATCTCCGCCAGCACCTCGCGCTCGCCGTATTCCTCCCAGCGTTCGAGCGCGGCCTGCAGCAAGGCCTCGCGGGTCCGGAAGTGCCAGTAGAAGCTGCCCTTGGTGACGCCGAGGCGCCTGGCGAGGGCTTCGACCGCGACGGCGCCGACGCCTTGCTCGGCGATGAGGGCCAGGGCACCGTCTTCCCAGTCTTCGGCGGAAAGGCGGACTCGTTCATTCTTCGCACCATCGTTCATCGACGCATGGTAGCCGAGACTGCCGCGTTTGCAATCGGTCGCCGCAGGGCGATGTTGCATAAGACCTTGACTTCGCTGCCCTTACGTGACCGTACGCGAGCGTATTGACGCACCCTTTCGGCCGTTACATACTCGGCCGTATGGTTGTCGATTCCATTCACGTTCCCAGCGCCCGTGCGAGCCTCGTCTCGTTCGACGGCCTTGCCGTCGCCACCGAACGCTGGCGCGGCGAGCGCTCGCCGTCGCTGGTCTTTGCTCATGGCTTCGGCCAGACCCGCCATGCGTGGCAGGGCGCGGCCCGGGCGCTGGCGGCGGACGGATTCGACGCCACCACGTTCGACGCGCGTGGCCACGGCGAAAGCGAGCGCATGCCGCGCGGCGATTACCACATGGAGCAGTTCGTCGGTGATCTCCTGGCCGTGGCGCGTGAAGCCGTCTCGGCCGACGGAAGCCCTCCGGTACTCGTGGGCGCCTCCATGGGCGGGCTGCTCGGGCTAGTGGCCGCCGGCGAGGCGGCCGAAGACGCCGCGCCGCCTTTTTCCGCATTGGTCCTGGTGGACATCACACCTCGCTGGGAAACCGCCGGGGTGGAACGTATCCTCGGATTCATGCGCGCCCATCCGCGAGGCTTCGCAAGCTACGAAGAGGCCGCCTCGGCCATCGAGGCCTACCTCCCGCACCGCCGTGAGCGCAAGACGGAGTCTCAGCTGAAGCCGCTGCTTCGCCAGGACGGCGACGGGCGGCTCCGCTGGCATTGGGACCCGGCGCTGCTCGACGGCGTGGTGCAGGAAAGCGAACGCTACCAGCCGCGCCTGTTCGAGGCGGCCGCCCGGGTGAAGGTGCCGGTGTTGCTTCTCTCCGGTGCACGTAGCGACGTGGTGTCCAGCCATACCGTCGAAGAATTCCTTCGCCTCGTGCCGCATGCGCGTCACGTGGCGCTGCCGGACGCCACGCACATGGTGGCCGGCGACGCGAACGACGCGTTCACGCGCGAGGTCGCGAGTTTCATGCATACCCTTAGCCATCCGACTGTGACGAGGTGATACCGATGTCTGCGATCCTGGTTGTGCTGGCGGCGCTCATCGCCTCCGGTGCCTGTGCTTACCACCGCACGTCCCTGAAGACGTGGGCCGTCGCGACGGCGGCGACGATCCTTGTCGTCGGTCTCCTTGCCGGCGCGCCGGTGACCACCGTCGTGCTCCTCGTTCTGCTCGGCCTGGTGGCCGTGCCCCTGCTGATGGTGGATTTCCGCCGCAAGAAGATCAGCGCCCCGTTGCTCTCGATGTTCGCGAAGGTCACGCCGAAGCTGTCCGACACCGAGCAGACCGCGCTGGAAGCCGGCACCGTCGGCTTCGAGGGGGAGCTTTTCTCGGGCAAGCCCAATTGGTCGCAGCTGCTTCGTCAGCCTAAGCCGGAACTCTCGACCGAAGAGCAGGCTTTCCTCGACGGCCCCGTCGAAGAACTCTGCAGCATGATCGACGACTGGCAGATCACGCACGAACTGGCCGACCTGCCGCCGAACGTCTGGGAGTTCATCAAGAAGAACAAGTTCTTCGGCATGATCATTCCGAAGAGCTACGGTGGTCTCGGCTTCTCGGCACTGGCGCATTCGGCGGTGCTGCAGAAACTCTCCAGCATGTCGCAGACGCTGGCCTCCACCGTCGCCGTGCCGAACTCGCTCGGCCCGGGCGAGCTGCTGATGCATTACGGCAGCGAGGAACAGAAGAACCATTACCTGCCGCGCCTCGCCGACGGCCGCGAGATCCCGTGTTTCGCGCTGACCGGCCCCTACGCCGGTTCCGACGCCACGTCGATCCCGGATTTCGGCATCGTCACCAAGGGCATGTGGAACGGCGAGGAAACCCTCGGCATCCGTCTCACCTTCGACAAGCGCTACATCACCCTGGCGCCGGTGGCCACCATCGTCGGCCTCGCCTTCCGCATGTACGACCCGGACAAGCTGCTGGGCGACAAGGAAGACCTCGGCATCACGCTGGCGCTGCTGCCGCGTGAAACCCCGGGGATGGAGATCGGCCGTCGCCATTTCCCGCTCAACACGCCGTTCCAGAACGGTCCCGTCCACGCCAAGGATATGTTCGTTCCCCTGTCCGTGCTGATCGGCGGTCCGCACATGGCCGGGCAGGGTTGGCGCATGCTGGTCGAATGCCTCTCCGTGGGCCGCGCCATCTCGCTGCCGTCGAACGCCACGGGCGCCTCGCGCATGGCGGTGGCCGCTACCGGTGCGTATGCCCGCATGCGTAAGCAGTTCGGCCTCGCGATCGGCCGCTTCGAGGGCGTGGAAGAAGCGCTGGCCCGTATCGGCGGTCTCACCTATGCCACGCAGGCGCTCTCCCGTGCGACAGCCGCGGCGGTCGACCGCGGCGAGAAACCCGCGGTTCCGTCGGCGATCGCGAAGTACCACGCCACCGAGTGGTGCCGCCAGATCGCGTCCGACGCCATGGACATCCACGGCGGCAAGGGCGTGATCCTCGGTCCGAAGAACTACATGGGCCGTGGTTGGCAGAGCGTGCCTATCGCCATCACGGTGGAAGGCGCGAACATCATGACGCGCAGCCTCATGATCTTCGGCCAGGGCGCGATCCGTTGCCATCCCTATGTCCTGAAGGAAATGCAGGCACTGAACATCGCGGATTATCGCGAGCGCCTGAAGACCTTCGACGATGCGCTGTTCGGTCACATCGGTTTCGGCTTCTCCAACGCGGTGCGCAGCTTCGTGCTCGGCATCACCGCGGCGAAGATCGGCGATACCGCGGGCGACGCGTACACCCGCCGCTATTACCGCAAGCTCAATCGTTACTCCGCCGCGCTGGCGCTTTGCGCCGACGTGTCGATGGGCGTACTCGGCGGCAAGCTGAAGTTCAAGGAGAAACTGTCGGCCCGCCTCGGCGACACGCTCTCGTATCTGTACATCGCCAGCGCCATGCTGAAGCGTTACGAAGACACCGGCCGTCCGGAAGCGGATCGTCCGCTGCTGGCCTGGGCGTTCCACGAATGCGTGTGGAAGATGCAGATGGCGCTGGACGGCGTGATCCGCAATTTCCCGGTGCGTCCGGTGGCCTGGCTGCTGCGTGCCCTGGTCTTCCCGTTCGGCCGCCGCGAGGTACCGCCGTCGGATCGTCTCGGCCGCCGCGTCGCCGCGCTCATCACGGCGCCGAGCGAAGCCCGCGATCGCCTGACCGCGTGGACCTACCTCACGCCGACGGCGAACAACACCGTGGGTCGCATGAACCGGATCCTGCCCGACGTGATCGCGGCGGAGCCGGTGGAGCGCAAGTTCCTCAAGGCGTTCAAGGGCGGCCAGCTGCGCTCGCACACGTACAACGAGCAACTGGCCGAAGCCGAGAAGCTCGGTGCCATCACGGCCGCGGAGCGCGAGCTCCTGCAGCGCGTGCGCGACGGCGTGGCCGAGTTCATCTCGGTGGACGATTTCGACGGCGAGGAACTGCGCGCGAACGTCGTGCGCAACGCCGAGACGATGAAGTCGATCCGCGCGGCATAAGCTGCGATGAAGTGACAGGAAGGGCCGCGAATGATCGCGGCCCTTTTTTTCGTCCCTCGCTCTGTGCTCCCGCCAGGAACGTCGGCAACGATCTCCGCACTTGCCGCCGTCTTCGGTGGCTTCGAGTCGTTGCACGCTTCCCAAGAGCACGTCGTGCGACGTTGTCGCGAGGTTCCCTCGCCGCTATAGCGGCTCCTACAGGTGTGGCGAACTCAGCTTTGCTGCGCTCGGCCCTGCGTTTACAGAGGCGACGCGACGGGTCAGGAGCAGCCGTCCTGCGTCGCCACGACTTCCAGCAGACGTGCCTCGACTTCGTCGCGCGTATGCGCGCGGAACAGGCGCGGCGCCGCGCGGCGGAGTGCGCCGCAATCGAGCGAGGTGAGGCGGTCGCGTACCTGGAGCAGCTGGCCGGGGTGCATGCTGAATTCCTCCAGGCCCATGGCGAGGAGGAGGGCGGTGAACTGCGTGTCGCCGGCGATTTCGCCGCAGAGGCTTACCGGTTTCTTCGCGCGGCGCGCGCTGGCGATCACGTGTGCGATGAGGCGCAGGAAGGCGGGTTGCAGCGGGTCGTAGATGCCGTCGAGGGCGTCGTTGTTGCGGTCCGCGGCGAGCACATACTGGGCGAGGTCGTTGGTGCCGATGGCGAGGAAGTCGGCCTTCGCGAGGATCGACGTGACGCCGATCGCCGCCGCGGGTACTTCGATCATGGCGCCGACGTCCAGGCGTTCCGGGAGTTCCTGGCCCTGCCGTGAGAGATCCTCGCGGGCCTTCTTGATGAGTGTGCGCACGGCGGCGAGTTCGCCGAGGTGCGTGACCATCGGTACGAGGATGCGCACGGGGCCGTAGCAGGCCGCGCGCAGGATGGCGCGCAACTGCACGCTGAAAATGTCGGGGTAGCGAAGCGACAGGCGGATGCCTCGCACGCCCAGCGCCGGATTGTCTTCACCGCGCAGCGCCAGCCCCGCGGCGTCCGCCTTGTCGGCGCCCAGGTCCAGGGTGCGGATCGTGACCGGCAGGCCGCCCATACCGAGCACGACGTCGCGGTAGGCCGCGAACTGCTCGTCTTCGGAAGGCAGGCCGCGCTGGCGCAGGAACAGGAATTCGGAGCGGTAGAGGCCGATGCCGTCGGCACCCCTCGACCGGGCGAGGGTAATGTCCCCGGCCAGTTCCGCGTTCGCATAAAGGCGCACGTGCGCACCGTCGCGGGTGAGCGTCGGGGCCGTGGCGAGCGCGGCCAGCCGGCGGCCTTCCGCGGCGGCCTGGCGTTGCCATTGCCGGTAGCGCGCGAGGTCCTGCGCCGTGGGATGCACGATGACTTCGCCGTGCTCCGCGTCGATCAGCACCAGGTCGTCGTCGTTGATGGTGGCGAGCGCATCGCGCGTGCCCACGAGCATGGGGATGTTGAAGCTGCGCGCCAGGATCGCACTGTGCGAATAGATGCTGCCGGCGCTCGCAATGACACCGAGCATGCCCTGGCCCGCCATGCCGGCCATATCGGCCGGCGCGATGGTGTCGCTGACGACGATCTCGCCCACGCGGGCAGCGAGCTTGCGCTCCTCGCGGCTGGACTGCTGATTCAACGCCGACATGACGCGCCCGATGACCTGGTCGATGTCCTCGCCCCGGCTCTTCAGGTACGGGTCGTTCATCGCGTCGAACACGGCGGCAAGTCGGTCGCGCTGCATCTTCAGCGCGGCGCTGGCGGTGTAATGGCCCACGGCGACGAGATCGTCCAGGCCACGCAGCAGTTCCTCGTCGTCAAGGAGGAGGCTGTGCGCGTCGATGAAGTCGCCCACTTCCCTGGCGAGGGCCCCGTGCAACTTGCCGCGCAATTCGCGCAATTCGGTGCGAGCGGTATCGATGGCTTTGTGCAGGCGCTCGATTTCGGGACCGACTTCCGCGTCTTCGAGCATGCGCATGTCGACCGCGAGCAGGCTCGGCTGGACCAGGCGCGCCCGTCCGAGGGTCATACCCCTGGCAGCGGGTGTACCGGTCAGCACCAGTCTCATAGAGGCTCCATCCGCGGCAGACGAGTCGGCATGGTCAGGCGCCTTCGTCGAACTTGCGATCGAACAGGTCGACGACGGCGGCGATGGCCTGCTCGGCGTCTTCGCCTTCCGCGCGGACGGTGAGCGGGGTCCCCATGCCGGCAGCCAGCATCATGACGCCCATGATGCTCTGCGCATTGACCTCGCGTCCCTTGCTGACGAGCCAGACCGTCGACTTGAACCCCGCGACCAGCTGCACGAGCTTGGCCGATGCGCGTGCATGCAGGCCGAGCCGGTTCGATACCACGATGTCACGTTCAAGCATGGTCGATGAAGATCCCTCCGCGACCGCCGCTGGCCGCGATTTCGGCCAGTTCGGGAAGCGATTTTTCCGAATAGTTGAGTACACGCAGCAGCATCGGGAGGTTGAGGCCGGACACGCAGCGCAGGTGCACGCCGAGTTCACCCAGCGAGAGGCCGATATTGCAGGGCGTGGCGCCGTAGAGGTCGGCGAGCACCAGCACGCCGTCGCCGTGGTCGAGTTCACGGGCGTGCCGCGCTGTGAGCGTGCGCATGACGTCGGGGTCTGCGCTGGGCGGCACCTCCACGGCGTCGACATCCAGCGGCAGCTTCGGCATCACGTGCCGCGCGGCGGAAATCAGCGCCTTGCCGACGGCCTCGTGTGTCATGAGGAGCACGCCGACGGTCATGGCCCGGTGTCTCGCAGCGGCTGGTGGAATCCGTGGGTCATGTCACTCGAGTTCGCGATGGAAGGTAAGGACGTTGCCGCGCTCCGAGCGGAAATGCTGGGCCAGCTTCTCGACCAGGTAGACCGAGCGATGGCGTCCGCCGGTACAGCCGATCGAGACGGTGACGTAGCTCCGGTCTTCGCCGTCGAAGCGCGGCAGCCAGGTATCCAGCCACCGTGCGACGTCGTCATAGTACTCGCCCACGAGCGGGTTCGCGTCCAGGAACTCCCGTACCGGGAGGTCCTTGCCGGAGAACGGCCGCAGGCGGGGGTCCCAATGGGGGTTGGGGAGGCAGCGGGCGTCGAAGACGAAGTCGGCGTCCGAGGGCAATCCACGGCGGTAGGCGAACGACTCGAACAGCAGCGTGGTGCCGTCCGACGCCGCGGCGTAGCCGGTGGCGAAAAGGCGGCGCAGCTGGTGCACGTTCAGGTCGCTGGAATCGATGACTTTTTCCGCGATGGAGACCAGGGGGCGCAGCAGCTTCCGTTCCTGCGCGATCGAATCGGCCAGCGACAGCTTCTCGGCCGCCAGCGGGTGGCGCCGGCGCGTTTCCGAGTAGCGCTTGATCAGCACGTCGTCGCGGCTGTCGAGGAAGATGAGGTGCACGTGCACGCCGGCCGTGGACAGCTCGGACAGTACGTGCGGCATGCGCGCCAGGTCGATCCGGCGGTTGCGCACGTCCACGCCCACGGCGATGCGCCGGCGCGGCCCGTGTTCGCCCTGGCTTACCGCGGCGACCAGCTGGGGGATGAGCTCCGCGGGCATGTTGTCCACGCAATAGAACTCGAGGTCTTCCAGGGCACGCAGGGCCACGGTTTTGCCGCCGCCGGACATGCCGGTGAGCACGACGAGGTGGATCGCGTCGGGCTCGACGATGGGGCTCATGACTTCGTCGATCACTGGGAGGTCACCATGGCGAGAAGCGGCGCATCTGGTGCGCCTGGCGGTCGATGAAGGTCTGCGCGGGGTCGATGCCCTTGCTCTTCAGTACATGGTTGCGCACCGCGGCCTCGACCAGCACGGCCAGGTTGCGGCCGGGCGCGACGGGAATCGTGATCTTAGGCACGTCCACGTCCAGCACGTTGCGCCGGCTGACATCGCCGGTGAGCCGGGTCATGGCGTCGGCTTCCTCGCCGATCTGCAGCGGTTTGAGGTGAACCACCAGACGCAGGTATTTCGAAGGCTTCACCGCGGTGTGGCCGAACATCTCGCGAATGTTGAGCACGCCCAGGCCGCGCACTTCCAGCAGGTCCTGGAGAAGTTCCGGGCAGGCGCCATCGATGACGTCCGGGGCGATCAGGGTGAATTCCGTGGCGTCGTCGGCTACCAGCCGATGGCCGCGGCTGATGAGTTCGAGGGCGAGTTCGCTCTTGCCCGAGCCCGGTTCTCCGGTAATCAGCACGCCGATGGAAAAAACCTCGAGGAACACCCCGTGCAGCGTGACCCGGGGCGCCAGCGTGCGGGCCAGGTGGTATTGCAGGTAGGTGAGGAGCTCGTGGCCGCGCTTCGTGCTCTGCCACAGGGGAGTGTCGGTTTCTTCGGCCACCTCGCGCAGATCGGGCGGGATGGACTGGTCCTTGGTAACGATCAGCGCGGCAGGCTGATAGGCGGCGATCTTGTGGATGGCCTCCCAGCGCTGGCGCGAATCCAGGCCGTCGAGGTAGTTCAACTCCTCGGTACCGATGATCTGCACCTTGTTGGGATAGATCACGTTGAGGTAGCCGACGAGGGAGGGGCGCCGGCTCTGCTTCGCGTTGGGTTCGAGCACGCGGGATTCCCCACGCATGCCCGCGGCCCAGCGCAAGGCCATGCGCTCGTGTACTCCGTCGAAGAGTTGTCTGGCGGTCAGCCGTTCCATGAACAGGCTCTTGGTCCCTTGAGAAGGAAAAGCCGGCACGCGTGGCGCGCCGGCCTGGGTCCTATTGTGCCATCAAGGGCGGCTGGGCTGCCTGGGTCAGCCGGCGATGCGAGACTCCCGGCCCTCGGTGTTGTGGTGGTCCTTGAGCTTTTCCTTATGCTTCTTGAGCTGGCCGGCCAGCTTCTCGATCATTTCGTCGATCGCGGAGTACATGGTGTCTTTCTTGTCGTCGTCTTCCAGCCGGGCAATGCCGTCCGCGTGCAGCCGGGTACCGGCGCAGTGCAGGGTGCCGCCCGCCTTGTGCTCGGCCTTGTCGACGGAGAGCACGACGTCGAGGGCCTTGATGTTGTCGAAAAGGCGTTCGAAGCGGCCGATCTGTTGTTCCACACGCTCGCGCAGGGCGGGAGTGATCTGGATGTGCTGGCCGCTGATCTGGATTTGCATGACGCCTCCTTCTTGCTGAGGGTGCCGCCCTGAGGCGGCGAGATCGGAGCGACGGAGCGTCGCTCCCTTGTCTTGAACCGTTCGGACCGCGTGTCTCCGGTGGGGTTCCTTCGCGTCGTCAGTTCGCGCGAACGCGTTCGCTGGAACTGGGGATACGCATCGCTTCGCGGTACTTGGCCACGGTACGTCGGGCCACCTGAATGCCGCGTCGATGCAGTTCCTCCGCCAGGGCCTGGTCGGACAGGGGACGGCGTGCGTCCTCGGACGTGATGAGTTTGCGAATCATGGCCTGGATGGCCGTGGCGGACGCGCTGCCACCGTCCTCCGTCGCGACGCCGCTGGAAAAGAAGTGCTTGAGTTCGAAGGTGCCGCGGGGCGTGTGCATGTACTTGCGCGTGGTGACGCGCGAAATGGTGGATTCGTGCATGCCCACTTCCTCCGCCACTTCGCGCAGAACCAACGGATGCATGGCCTCCGGGCCATAGTCGAGGAAGGCGCTCTGCCTCCGCACGATGACGTCGGCCACCTTTTGCAGGGTCTCCGCCCGGGACTGCAGGCTTTTCAACAGCCATCGGGCTTCCTGCAACTGGCCTTTCATCCAGGTGGCGTCTTCGCCGCGCGCGCGGGCGATCAGGTTGCAGTAATGCTGGTTGAGTCCGAGCCGCGGTTGCGCGTCCGGGTTGAGGCTGACCTGCCAGCGGCCGTTCTCGCGGCGCGCGTAGACGTCGGGCGCCACGTATTCCACCGGGGTGGCGTCGAGCGCCGCGCCCGGGCGCGGGTCGAGGCTACGGATGAGCGCGGCGGCGGCCGCGACGTGTTCCTCCGCCGCCTTCAGGCGGCGCGCGATCTTCGCGACATCGTTCCTGGCGAGCAGTTCGAGCTCTTCGTTCACGACGCGGATGGCTAGCTCGCGGTGCGGTGTGTCGAGGGAGAACTGGGAAAGCTGGCAGAACAGGCAGTCACGGAGGTCGAGGCTGGCGACGCCGGTGGGATCGAAGCGTTGCAAGCGCTGGCGCACCGCCTCGATCTCGTCCGCATTCGCCGCCATTTCGGCCGGCAGGGCGGCTTCCACGGCGGCCACCCCGTCGCGGAGATAACCGTCTTCATCCAGCGCATGGATGATCGCCGTGGCGATGGCATGTTCGCGTGGAGAGAACTGGGACAGGTTGAGCTGCCACTCCAGGTGCTGCTGAAGGCTTTCCGGGGCCGCGTTCTGCGGCTCGAAACCGTCCTCGTCCGTGCCGCCCGTGCGTGAGCCGCTGCCGCCGTATTCGCTCGGGTCGCCCTGGAAGCGATCGTCGTCCCACTCGGGGGCCAGTTCCTCGGAGGGGGCGGCGGTGGATTCGTCGTCGTCCTTGGAAGACTTGGCGACAGATTCCTCGCGCGAGGGAAATTCGGGAGCCTCGAAACCGTTTTCCTCGGCTCCGTCGGTTTCGGCATCCGATTCGGCATCTTCGGCGAACTCGAGCAGCGGGTTGCTTTCCGCGATCTGGCGGAGTTCGGCCTCGAGCTCAAGCTGCGACAGTTGCAGCAGCCGGATGGCCTGCTGCAATTGCGGGGTCAGCGTGAGCTGCTGGTGGAGGCGAAACTGGAGTCCGGGTTTCATGCCTTCGACGCTTGGGGTTCCCGAGCCATCCTACCCCCTGGGCGTGGCCCAGGCCAGCGGTCGGTCGGCTATCCCGGCCGGTCGGAGGTCATATCCTGAATTCGCGACCCAGATATACCTCGCGCACCTTTTCGTCCGCCAGGATGTGCTGTGGCGTGCCCCGGGAAAGCACCTCGCCATCGTTCAGGATATAGGCGCGGTCGCAGATGCCGAGCGTCTCGCGGACGTTATGGTCGGTGATGAGCACGCCGATGCCGCGTTCTTTCAGATGGCGGACGATGCGCTGGATCTCGCCGACCGAGATCGGATCGACGCCGGCGAACGGTTCGTCGAGCAGCATGTAGCGCGGCCGGGCGGCCAGCGCTCGGGCAATTTCGACGCGGCGCCGTTCGCCGCCCGAAAGGCTGATGCCCTTCTGCTCGGCGATGTGGGCGATCTTCAGTTCGTCCAGAAGGCTTTCGAGTTCGTCTTCGCGCTGCTTCTGCGTCATGCCATCGCGCAGTTCCAGCACCGCGAGGATATTGTCGGACACACTGAGCCGACGGAACACTGATGCTTCCTGCGGCAGATAGCCGATGCCGAGCTTCGCACGCGCATGCATGGGCAGGCCGGTGATGTCCTGCTGGTCGAGCTTGATCGACCCGGCATCGGCCTGGATCAGGCCCACCACCATATAGAAGCAGGTGGTCTTGCCGGCGCCGTTGGGGCCGAGCAGGCCGACCACTTCTCCCTCGCGGATGGAGAAGGCGAAGTCGCGAACTACCTGGCGTGCGCGAAAGCGCTTTTGCAGGCCTTGGGCTGAAAGCATCGGGTCAGGGCTTCTTCGTGTCGGTGGCTGGCTTGGCGTCCTTCGCCGGTTTGGCGGGAGTCGCGGCGGGCGCGCCGGGGGTCTTGTTCTTCGGCTGGAAGGTCATGTGCACGGGGGCTCCGCCGCTGCTCTCGCCCGTCATCGTGCTGTCGCTGGTGTTGTAGGTGAGCTTGTCGCCCTGGGCGCTACCCTTGGCAGGCTGGTTCACATAGGCATTGCCCGTGAGAACGGCGAAGTCCTTGTCGATCTTGTAATCGATGTTGCTGGCGCGGCCGTCCATCGGCTGATCCTGATCGTCCAGCTGGTGGATGGTGGCAGGAGAGCCCTCCACGACCACGCGGGTGAGCGTGTTGTCGCTGTCCAGATAACCCGTGGCCTTGCTGCCGGTGATCTTCAGGGTGCCCTGAGTCAGAACGACGTTGGTGGTCCAGATGACCTTGCCCGGCTGCCCGTTCTGCGGCGCCTGGGTGCCGTCGAAGGACTTCGAAACGACGTCCGCGGGCTGGTCGCGGTCGGCCTTCTTCGCGAACACGGATGGGCTCGCCAGGAGCGCCATACCGAGCGTCGCCATGACGATCTTAGCGTTTGCGCGGCTGGTAGACAGTGTGAACTGCATCGAGGAGCTCCAGGTGCTTGGTGTCGAGATTGGCGCGCATGCCAACGCCCTGCATTGTAGATGTTCCCTGCACGATCCGCGCCGCCTCGGCGGTTTCCAGGCGGTTCTCCTTCGGCCAGGCCGTGACTTCGGACGTGTCGATGCTGGCGGGCGGGTTGTTCTGGAACGCCACGCGGTCCATGTGAACCTTACCCTGCAGCTTCAGTAGGCTGCCGTCCTTGTTCACCCAGCCGTACTGGGAATGGCCCGTCCACGGCGGCACGTTGGTTTCCTTCGTGGAAGGCAGCACGAAGTCCGGCGCGTTGATGTACAGCGACTCGTCGCCCTCGCGGCGCTCCAGGTGCGGTGCCACCAGCTTGAAGGCCGGCTTGCCCTCTTCGTTGTAGGAATCGAGGTCGAAGTTGGTGAGGACATACCCGGAGCGGGGCGGGCCGACGAAGTCCTGCACCTTCTTCTCGGGTGCGGTCCAGTAATAGAGCAGGACGCTGGCACCAAGGACGGCCGCGACGATGCCGGTCGTTCCGGCCGCCCCGCGATCCTTGATGAAGTTGAACACGCTCATAGCCAGCGGTCCCTTTCGGCTTCCGCCTTGCCCTGGGCCGCCAGGATCATATCGGCCACCTCGCGCGCCGCGCCGTAGCCCCCGATGAGGCGCGTGCGCCAGTGCGCGCGCTCCGCCACCCAGGGGTGGGCGTTCGCCGTGGCGACCGCCAGGCCGGCGATGCCCATGGCGGGCAGATCGGGCAGGTCGTCGCCCACGAACGCCGCCTCCTCCGGCGCGAGCCTCAGCGCGTCGAGCAGGCCCGTCAGGCATGCCCGTTTGTCTTTCTGACCCTGGTACACGTGGGCGATGCCGAGTTCCTCGGCCCGCAGCGACACCGGATGGCTGATGCGGGCGGTGATGATCCCGACCTGCACCCCGTTCCGCTGCAGGGCCTTGAGGCCGAGCCCGTCGTGCACGTGGAAAACCTTGGTCTCGCGACCGTCCTCGCCGTACCAGAGGCGGCCGTCCGTCAGCGTGCCGTCCACATCGAAGACGACGAGGCGCACGCGGGCCGCGCGCTCGGCGACGTCGGCGGGGATTTCGGTGTAGTGGGTGTAGGCCATGGTTTCGCTATATGGGGACGGATCGGCGCCGGGGGAGGGCGCCGGCGTGCTCAGGTTCAGACGACGCGGGCACGGAGCAGGTCGTGGATGTTCAGCGCGCCGACCACGCGGTTTTCCGCGTCCACGACGAGGAGGGCGTTGATCTGGTGCTTCTCCATGAGCTGCGCCGCCTCGACGGCGAGCTTGTCGGACCCGATGGTCTTGGGGCCGCGCGTCATGAGCTGGGCCACCGACGCGCTGCGGAGGTCCACGCCGTCGTCGTCCAGGGCGCGGCGCAGGTCGCCGTCGGTGAAGACGCCGAGGAGGCGGCCGTCGCCGTCGACGACGGCGGTCATGCCCAGGCGCTTGCGCGACATCTCCACCAGGGCCTCGCTGAGCGTGGCATCCAGGCGCACCCGCGGCACGTCGTCGCCGGCGTGCATGACGTCGGAAATATGCAGGAGCAGCCGGCGCCCGAGGCTGCCGGCGGGATGGGACCGGGCGAAGTCGTCGGAGGTGAAGCCCCGTGCCTCGAGCAGCGCCACGGCCAGGGCGTCGCCCATGACCAGGGCGGCCGTGGTGCTGGCGGTGGGGGCCAAGCCGTGCGGGCAGGCCTCGCAGGCCACGTTGGCGTCGAGATTGACGTCGGCCTGGGTGGCCAGCGACGAGGCCGGATTGCCGGTGATCGAGATGAGGGCGATGCCCTGGCGCTTGATCGCCGGGAGGATGTAGAGCAGCTCGTCCGTTTCGCCGGAATATGAGATGCCGAGCACGATGTCGTCCGGCTGGATCATGCCGAGGTCGCCGTGGCTGGCCTCGCCCGGGTGCACGAAGAACGACGGCGTGCCGGTGGAGGCGAGGGTGGCGGCGACCTTCCGGCCGATGTGGCCCGACTTGCCCATACCGGACACCACGACGCGGCCCTTGCAGTCGAGGATCATCTGGCAGGCCTGGACGAACGCCGCGTCGATCCTCGCCTCGAGGGCGCGGATGCCGGCCGCCTCGGTCTTGATCACGTTGCGCGCGCTGCGCACGACGGCGTCGGCGTCCACGAGTCGATTGGCGGCTGGCGGTGCGGTGCGGGCGTTCATGCGGCCTCGTGGTCCGGGTGGGGCTCCCTGGTTACCCGGGATGTCCATTTCTGCGACACCGGATTTCCATTACCATTACATATTCTCATTTTATGGTTGCTGCCATCGACGGGTGGTTCAGGGTCCGTTTCGGAACCCTTGCTCACGCTGCGACCCCTTTTACGGAGATTCCATGGACGCTGCGCGCATCCAGGCACTGATCGAAGCCGGACTGCCCGGCGCCCGGGTCGACGTCCAGGGCGACGACGGCGTTCATTTCGAGGCCGAAGTGATTTCGGAGCAGTTCTCCGGCAAGCTGCCGCTGGCCCGCCACCGCCTCGTCTATGCCACCCTCGGCGATCTCATGGGCGGTGCCATCCACGCCCTCGGCCTCAAGACCCTCACTCCCGACGAAGCCGCCGCCCGCCGTTGATTCGCGCGCCGCGCCTTACGCCGCCAGATTTTCCTTTCAAGGCATCCCCTCCATGGCCAAGATCCTGATCAGCGGCGGACAGCCGCTCCATGGCGAGGTCGGCATTTCCGGCGCCAAGAACGCCGTGCTGCCCATCCTCGCTTCCTGCCTTCTCGCCGACGAGCCGGTCAGCATCGGCAACGTGCCGCACCTGCACGACGTCACCACGTTCATCGAACTGCTCGGCCGCATGGGCGTGCGGGTCGTACTCGACGACCGCATGAAGATGCATATCGACCCGCGTCCCGAGAACTCCTGCGTGGCCCCGTACGATCTCGTGCGGACCATGCGCGCATCGATCCTCGTCCTGGGCCCGCTCGTTGCGCGCTACGGCAAGGCGGAGGTTTCGCTGCCCGGCGGCTGCGCCATCGGCTCCCGTCCCGTCGACCAGCACATCCGCGGCCTGCAGGCGCTCGGCGCCGATGTCAGCGTGGAGAACGGCTACATCAAGGCCCGCTCCGGCCGGCTGAAGGGCGCCCGCATCGTCATGGACATGGTGACCGTCACCGGCACCGAGAACATCCTGATGGCGGCCACCCTCGCCGAAGGCACCACCGTCATCGAAAACGCGGCACAGGAGCCCGAGGTCGTCGACCTGGCTCACTGCCTCATCGCGATGGGCGCGAAGATCGACGGCATCGGTACGTCCACGCTCATCGTGCACGGCGTGGAACGCCTGCACGGCGCGCATTACGAAGTCCTGCCCGACCGCATCGAAACCGGCACGTTCCTGGTCGGTGCGGCGATGACCGGTGGCAAGGTGCGTGCGCGCGGCGCGCGTGCCGATACCATGGACGCCGTGCTGCAGAAGCTCGAGGAAGCCGGTGCGCATATCAACACGGGCAAGGATTGGATCGAACTTGACATGCAGGGTCGCCGTCCGAAGGCGGTGAATCTCACCACCGCGCCGTACCCCGCATTCCCCACCGACATGCAGGCGCAGTTCACCGCGCTCAATTGCGTCGCCGAGGGCGTGGGCGTGATCACCGAGACGGTGTTCGAAAACCGCTTCATGCACGCGCTGGAATTGCAGCGCCTGGGCGCGGACATTCGTCTGGAAGGCAATACGGCCATCATCACCGGCGTGCCGAAGATGAGCGGCGCACCGATCATGGCCACCGACCTGCGGGCATCGGCGTGCCTCGTGCTGGCCGGCCTGGTCGCCGAAGGCGACACCACGGTCGACCGCGTGTACCACATCGATCGCGGCTACGAGAACATCGAGGAAAAGCTCGGCGTGCTCGGTGCCCGCATCCGGCGCCTGCCGGGCTGATGCCGCCATCGTAGGAGCGCGCCCTGCGCGCGACATCTTTTGAGGCCGTGCCCCGGAACTGGCGCGCCAGACTGGGGACAGGGGCGAAAAGATGTCGCGCGCAGGGCGCGCTCCTAAGTTCGAAGGCCTAGCGGCCTTCGAACTTCACCAGTTCCATCGTGATGTCGCCGCCGTCCTTCTGGGCCAGCTTCACCGGCACCGGATACTTCGACGGTACGTACCATGCGTTGAACCCGCGGTCGGCGTCGGTGCGGTCGACGCGGACGGCCTCGAACGAACCGGCGGGGACGGTCACCTTCTCGGTGGCCGACACCTTGAACTTCTGGTTCTCCACTTCCTGCTTCACGGCCACCGGCAACGCCAGGTCCTTCTGGCCGGAACGCAGCGCAACGCCCAGCGCGAGCGGCAGTGTATTGCGCTCGACCATGCCCGGCACGGCGGCGTAGGTGAAGCTCTTCTTGTTGTCCTGCACCTGGACGGTGCCGCCCTGGACGGCGAGGTCGCGGGTCTTCGACTTGATCGCGGCGTCGAGCTGGTAGTGATAGCTCACGGCCTGCGGGACCTGTCCGGCCCAGGTGAAGCGGGAGGTTTCCGAGACATTGGCGCCGAGCATGGCGGCCAGGCCCGAGGTGCCCTTGGTCTGGTTCGCGTATTCGAACTGACCATCGCCGGCCGGCTTCAGCGTGACCGTGGCCTCGCCGAGGGGATCGCCGCCCTTGGAAACCTGATAGGTAGCGGTGAAGGACTGCGGCACATCCGTGGCGAACACGGTGACGGGCAGGACGAGGGCCAGCGCGAGGCCGGCGCGGAGGAGGCGGATGGTCGTCATGCGCCGGATTGTAAGCCCCGTGGCTGAATGCCGGGTCACGGAGGAAGCAGGCGCAAGTACCGTTCAGATTGGCGGTAGGAGCGCGCCTTGCGCGCGACAGCCTTTAGCGATGACTTTCGAGCTGGCGCGCCAGGTTGCGAAACTTGGCAAAAAGCTGTCGCGCGCAGGGCGCCCTCCTACAGGGCGGCGAGACTCAGCGGGGCCTTCAGCGGCGCACCGTCGAACCACGGGCCGCCGTGCCAGCGCAGGCGCCCGGCGGCGATCGCGCCGACGACGGCCGGCAAGAGCTTGTGCTCCTCGACCAGCAGGCGCGCGGCGAGATCGTCTTCCGTGTCGCCCGGGTGGACGGGGATGCGCGCCTGGGCGATCACCGGGCCGCCGTCCAGTTCGGCCGTGACGAAGTGCACGCTGGCGCCGTGTTCGCTGTCGCCGGCTTCCAGGCACCGGCGGTGGGTGTGCAGGCCGCGGTACTTCGGCAGCAGGGACGGGTGCACGTTGATTGCGCGGCCTTCCCATGGCGCCACGACGGCCGCGTCGACGACGCGCATATAGCCGGCGAGCACGAGCAGATCGGCCCCGCTGTCGGCCACCCGGCCGAACAGGGCGCGGTCGAATTCGGCACGCGTGGCGTAGTCCTTCGGGTTCAGTGCCACCGTCGGGATGCCGGCCGCGGCGGCGATCGCGAGGGCCCCGGCCTGCTTCTTGTCGCTGCCCACGAGCGTGAACTCGACGGGCAGGCGCCCGGCGTCACGCGCGGCGAGGAGCGCGGCGAGATTGCTGCCACGCCCGGATGCGAGCGCGGCGACGCGAAGGGGGCGATCCATCGGAATCAGGCGATGTGGACGCGTTCGCCGCCTTCGTGGGCGACCACCACGCCGATCACCTGGCTGTCGAGGCCGTGACCGGCGAGCACGGCCTTCGCAGCCTCGACCTGGCCCTCGGCGAGCAGCACGGTAAAGCCGATGCCGCAGTTGAAGGTGCGCCACATTTCGTCGTCGGCGACGTTGCCTTCGTGCTGCAGCCACTGGAACACCGGCGGCAACTCCCACGAGGAGGCGTCGATGGACAGGGCCAGGCCGTCGGGCACCACGCGGATGATGTTTTCCTTCAGGCCGCCACCGGTGACGTGCGCCATGCCGTGCACGCTCACCTTGCCGATCAGTTCCAGCATGGGCTTCACGTAGATGGTGGTGGGCGCCATCAGCGCGTCCACCAGCTTCACGCCGCCGACATTGCTTTCCAGCGGCGAGCCCGCGCGCTCGAGGATGCGGCGGATCAACGAATAGCCGTTCGAGTGCGGGCCGGAGGAAGCCACGCCCAGGATGACGTCGCCCGCGACGATGGAAGAACCGTCATTCATGGCGGACTTTTCCACGGCGCCGACGGTAAAACCGGCCAGGTCGTATTCGCCGGGCGGGTACATGTCGGGCATTTCGGCCGTCTCGCCGCCGATCAGTGCACAGCCGGCGAGCTCGCAACCGCGGGCGATGCCGCTTACCACCGAGGCGGCCGTGTCGACATCGAGTTTGCCGGTGGCGAAGTAATCGAGAAAGAACAGCGGCTCGGCGCCCTGCACGAGCACATCGTTGACGCACATGCCCACCAGGTCGATACCGATGGTGTCGTGGCGGCCGAGCTGCTGGGCAAGCTTCAGCTTGGTGCCGACGCCGTCGGTACCCGAAACGAGCACGGGCTCCTTATAGCGGCCGGAAAGGTCGAACAGGCCGCCGAAACCGCCCAGTCCGCCCATCACCTCGGGGCGGAAGGTGCGCTTGACCATCGGCTTGATGCGCTCGACGAGGGCATTGCCGGCGTCGATGTCCACGCCTGCGTCGCGGTAGGTGAGGGAGCCCTGGTCGGAGGACATAAGCGGTTCCGGCACTGTTGGAAACCGCGCATTCTAACAGCAAGCGGGTCCGTGACCGGGCCCTGCACAGCCCCTGGATGGACGCCATGGCATGGTTTGGGCAGACTTCCTGCCTTCACAGAGCGATGCCCACACCATGCGCCTACTCCGGATCCTCGCGACATCGATGCTCTTCGCGGTCGCCTTCCTTGGCACGGCCTCGGGACAGACGTCCATCTACACGGTGACGGTGCCGGTGGCCGATACCAGTGCGGCGGTGCGCGACCAGGCCTTCGCGACGGGTCTCACCCAGGTGCTGGCCCGGGCCTCGAACGGGGCGGACCCTCGCACCAAGGCCGGCTACGCCGACGCCATGAAGCAACCGGGCGGTCTCGTCCAGCAATACCAGTACGCCCGCACGGGCGGCGCCAACGGTGCGCCCCTGGGCCTGGAGATCGTGTTCGATCCCGGCGCAGTCCGGCGCGTGCTGGCAGTCGGCGACGCCGCCGCCGCGGCTCCCAAGGCCCCCGTGCTCGTGGTGGCGCGGGACGCCACCGGCAAGCTCCTTGGCCAGGACGAACTCGCCCCGCTGGCCCAGATGGCCGACACCCGCGGCTACCAGATCGTCGTGCCGAAGGATGGCGCCATTCGCGACCCGGCGGCCCTCGCAGCGGGCGATCCCTCGGCGGTGGCCGGCGTGGCCCGGCAGTACAACACGGCGGTGGTGCTCGTCGGCAAGATCGGCGCCGACCAGACCGACTGGACCCTCGTTTCGGCCGGCCGCACATCCAGCTGGAAGGACAGCGGCGAGGCTCGCGCAGCGCTGCTGACCAACGGTGCCAACGCCATGGCGGACAAGCTGGATCGCCAGTTCGCGGCCACACAGGGCGGCAGTACCAGCGGCAAGGTGTGGGTGGCCGGCCTCCGTTCCGCGGCCGACTATGCCGGCCTTCTGTCCACGTTCCAGAACGATGCCTCGGTGAAGTCCATTGCGCCGGTGGCGGCCACGGCCGACGGCGTTCTCTTCGACGTTTCGGCCAGCACCCCGCTGGCCCGGCTCGTCGCGGGTTACTCCGCCGGGGGCCACGTCCTCGCGGGCGACGCGCACGACGGCGCCGACCTTGCCGTGCGCTGGGTTCCCTGACGGATGTCGATGAACCACGAAACGTCCCGCCGCTGGCAACTGCTGGCCATCACAGCCGTCATTGTCTTCCTCATCTGGCTGCTGGCGCCCGTACTCATGCCCTTCGCGCTCGCGGCGATGCTGGCCTACCTCGGCGATCCCCTGGCCGACCGCCTGCAACGCCTCGGCATGGGGCGGACCTGGGCGGTGAGCATCGTATTCACGGTGATCTCGGTGGTCGTGGTGGGCGTGCTCCTGCTGCTGATCCCGCTGATCCAGCGCCAGTTCGAGAACCTTGCCGAGAATCTGCCGCACTACGTGGAATGGGTGCGGACGACGGCCCTGCCGTGGGTCCAGGCCAAACTGCGACTCGATCCGGACGTCTTCGATACCGACCGCCTGCTGGCCACCGTTCGCGAACACATCGGCTCGGTGGGCAGCATCGCCGCCAAAGCGGTGACGAAGGTCACCCAGTCCGGCATGGGCGTGGTCATGTGGCTGACGAACGCCGTGCTGATTCCCGTCGTGGCGTTCTACCTGCTGCGCGACTGGGACACGATGATGGCGCAGATCCAGCGCATGCTGCCGCGTTCGATCGAGCCGACCGTGGTGCGTCTCGCGCGCGAGTCCGACGAGGTGCTGGGCGCCTTCGTCCGGGGCCAGCTGCTGGTGATGCTGGCCCTCGGCGTCTTCTACGGCCTGGGCCTCACGCTCGTCGGCATTTCCATCGGTCCCCTGATCGGCATGGTCGCGGGCCTGCTCAGTTTCGTCCCCTACCTCGGCTTCATGATCGGCTTCGTCGCGGCGCTGATCGCAGCCCTGGTCCAGTACGGCGACTGGACGCACGTGATCCTCGTGGGGGTGGTGTTCACCATCGGCCAACTGCTCGAGGGCTACGTCCTGGTGCCGCGCCTCGTCGGCGGGAAGATCGGCCTGCACCCCGTGGCGGTCATCTTCGCCGTGCTCGCCGGCGGGCACCTGTTCGGATTCCTGGGCGTGCTGCTCGCGCTTCCTGCCGCGTCGGTGGTGGTCGTCCTGATGCGCTACGCGATCGGCCGCTACCGCGAAAGCGACCTCTACATGGAGCCGGCAGCGGACGCTCCCGCCCAGTCGATCGAGGTCGAGGTCGAGGTCGACGTGGAAACACGCAGGCCGCAGCCGCCGGTATCCGGCGACGGCGGGCCATGACCAGCCAGCAGCTCCCCCTCGCTTTGCGCTGGCCGCGGCGGCAGCGCTTCGAGCACTTCCACCCGGGCGAGAACGCGGCGGCCGTCGAGGCCTTGCGCGCGGCGGCGGCGAGCCCCGCGGCACCGTGGGTGTTCGTCGCCGGTTCGATAGGCAGTGGCCGCACACATCTGCTGGTTGCGTCCTGCCAGGCGGCCATCGACGCCGGCCGCACCGCGCAATACCTGCCGCTCGCCGCCCTGCGCGGATCGCGGGCGGCGGCCATCCGCGGCATGGCGGGCAGCGACCTGCTGGCCATCGACGACATCGATTCCGTCGCGGGTGAGAGCGAAGCGGAGCATGCGTTGTTCGATACCTTCAACCGCTACCGGGCAGAGGGATGCACGTTGCTGTTCTCCGCCAGTGGCGCGCCGGGTTCCATCGGCATCGCCTTGCCCGACTTGCGCTCGCGGCTGGGTTCGCTGACCCAGGCGGTCCTCAAGCCGCTGGGCGACGCCGAGCGCAGGGGCGTGCTGCGTGAGCAGGCCGGCGCACGCGGCATCGAACTGGACGACACCGTGCTCGACTGGTTGTTCGCGCACCACGCGCGCGACCTCGGCACCTTGCTCGACCTGCTGGACACCCTCGACCGGGCATCACTCGCCGCGAAACGACGAGTGACGGTGCCCTTCCTCCGAGAACTTCTGCGGGCCGCTTCTCCCTAGGAACCCTCTGCTCGATCAGGGTGTCACCGGGGCTGCGGGAGGTTGACCCGGCCAGCCAGCGTTTTCCGGTCCGGATCGTTGTCGTTTACACGGTAGACGCGCAGTTCGGAAGCTTCCGTGTCGTGTTCCACGATCAGATAGGTGCGCTCCGATGCCGAGCCGCTGAGGAACACGGGGACGCCGCCAATGTCGCCATACCGTCCTGCCCATGCGTGCAGGTGTCCTGCGAAAATGGCCGCCACGTCGTTGTTTGCCACCATGCTGGCGAATTCGAAGTTGGCGCCGTCGGCGTCCGCATCGTGCATGTGCAAAATGGCGAAGTCGAAGGGCCGGTCCGATGGTTTCCCGTACGCCGGTACGCTGAGGTACGTCTTTAGAAGGTTCTGCAGCCAGGGCACCGACGAAGTGATCTGATAACGAGATTTCCGCAGACCGGCATAGCTGTCGAACGTGACCTCATAGCTCGGGTGATTGTTGAGTTGCACGTTCAACACGCGATCCATGCCGGGGGCGCGCACGGCATACGCAAGGCTGCCTTCGTACTCGTCGCCGAAGACGCCGGGGCGCGTGGTGAAGTCGAACCCCACTTTCTCGCGCTTGCGCACCACGTGCTGCACCAGTCCCTGGATGCTGTCGCGTGCGCATCCGTTGTTGAAGCAGCCGCTGCCTTCGGATCGCCTGATGTTGTTGGCGTAGTCGTGATTGCCCAGGCCGATGTGCACGTTGTCGCCGAGAATCTTCAGCAGCTCGTCCATCACGTTCCGTTGCCAGCCATGGCCGTAGGCCGTGAGGTCGCCGTTGATGAACACGGGGATGTCCTGACCGGGGCGGGCGTCACGGTAGGCGGCGATGCTTCGGTATTGTTCCTCGATGAGCGCACGCGATAGCTCGTCGCGGTCTGCGTCGCTCTCCGGCTCATCCGCGTCGGACGATGGCGTCCACGGATACTGCGGATCGGAGGTGACGATCATGGTGCGGATGTCGGCCTGGCTGGCAGGAGCGAACGCGGCCGTGGCGCAGGCGAGCGCGAGTGCGACCGCGACGCGGCCGGGAAGCAGGTGAGGAGGCATGGATTTCCTTGTCCGTCGGGGATACGGTTCGGCGGACTTCTCGTCCGCGGACGACAAGGTAATGGCCGGGCCCTGGACGGTATGTAGGAAAACCTGAAGTGCCGCCCGGGCATTTTCCCCGGGCGACGTAGGACTACGCCCCTAGCAGGCGAGGCGTGGCATTCGCGCCGATGATTTCCGTCATGGCGGCGGCCACCTTGTGGTTGCCTGCGACGATGTTGCCGCTCTCGGGCAGGCCCTCGCGTCCGGCGAAATCGCCGTAGACGCCACCGGCCTCGCGCACGAGGAGGGCACCCGCGGCCATGTCCCACACGCTGAGCCCCGGTTCGAAGTAGCCGTCCACGCGGCCGGCGGCCACGTAGGCGAGGTCGAGCGCGGCGGAGCCCATGCGGCGGACGTCCTCGGCTTCCTTGAGCAGCGCGGCGGTCATGGCCAGCTGCGAGTCGAGGTGATTGCGCACGCGGTACGGGAAGCCCGTGGCGATCAGTGCGCCGGCCAGGCCTTCGCGCTTTCCGACGCGGATGCGGCGATCGTTGAGGTAGGCACCGTCGCCCTTGCTGGCGGTAAACAGCTCGTCGCGCAGCGGATCGAACACCACGCCGTAGACCGGCTCGCCTTTTTCCACCAGTGCGATGGACACACTGAAATGCGGGATGCCGCGCAGGTAATTGTGCGTGCCGTCGAGCGGATCGATCACCCAGGTGAGCGGGCCCTTGCCCGTCTGGCCGGATTCTTCGCCCAGGATGGCGTGCGTGGGGTACGCGCGCCGCAGTTCCTTGACGATTTCCGCTTCGGCGAGGCGGTCGACCTCGGAGGCGAAGTCCATCCGCTGTTTCTCGACGACCGCGAGGCCCTCGATACGGTTCATGTAGCGCAGGATGATGTTTCCTGCGGAGCGCGCTGCGCGCGCCGCGACGTTGACGGCGGGTCTTGGCATGGGGATCGACTTGGCAAAAGAACGGGAGAGCGGTCGAAAGCCGCATCAGCCCCGAAGTTTACCACTGTGCTCCGCCTCGCCCAAGTCGTTGCCGTTGTAGACTTTCCGGTCCTTCCCAGCCGAAGCGCCAGCCATGGCTCTGCACGAACTCCACGACCTCGTCCGATTCGTCCTCGTTCGCACCTCGCATTCGGGGAACATCGGTTCGGCCGCGCGGGCCATCCGCACCATGGGGTTCGACCGCCTCGTGCTGGTGGCCCCGCACCGCTTCCCCGACCCCGAAGCGACGGCCCTGGCCGCGGGGGCGGACGATGTGCTGGGGCAGGCCGCCATCCACCACGATCTGGTCTCCGGTCTCGCCGGCACCACCTTCGCGCTGGGCCTGTCGGCCCGGCGCCGGGGTGTGAACCTGCCCGAACTCGACCCGCGCGAAGGTGCGGCCCAGGCGCTCGCCGCAGCGCGCCGGGGCGAACACGTGGCGCTGGTGTTCGGCAACGAACGCACGGGCCTGGAGAACGACGAGCTGTCGCGATGCCACGCGATGGTGCGCATTCCCAGCGTGGACGATTTCAGTTCGCTGAACCTCTCGCAGGCCGTACAGGTAGTGGCGTACGAACTGCGCATGGCGATGCTCGCCGAGGAAGGGCGCGCGCCGGTGGCGGAGATCGATCCGGACGAAGCCCCCGCGGATGCCGAACAGGTGGAGCGTTTCTTCGCCCACCTCGCGGAAACGCTCGACGACATCGAATTCCACAAGGGCCGTTCGCCTACCACCATCATGCTCAAGCTCCGCAAGCTGTTCCTGCGCGCACGGCCGGAGTTGCGCGAACTGCGCATCCTGCACGGCATCCTCGCCGATGCGCAGCGCATGGCGGAGCTGGCACGCAAGGGCAACCCCTGAGCGGGAGGGCTTCGCGTACGGGAGGCTCAGAAGAGGTCGCGGAAGAATCCCGCCAGCGCTCGGCTGAACGTCGCGGATGCCACGACGATGGCGGCTGTCGTGCCCCATACGGCGACGAGCAGCGCGCCGTCGCGTTCGACGAGGGCGAAGGCGAAGGCGATCAGCATGGCGCCGAACACGTAGTTCGTGAACGGGATGGGCAGCGCGAGCAGGATGCCCACGAGGATCATGATCGCGCCCGATACGAAGGTGAAGGGCCGCCGCGTGAGGCGTTGCAACCGTGGTTTGCAGATCCTCTCCAGGCGGCGTGTCACTGGCTCGATGCGGTCGAGGAAGCGCAACAGGCCCTCGCGCGACATCGTGCGCCGGCGCAGGAAGCCGGGAATCCACGGATGCTCCAGTCCGATCAGCATTTCCAGGCCGAGGGCTATCACGAGCACACCCATGATGCCGCCGATGCCGATCGGCACGGGGAGGAAATTGGGGATCGCCAGCAGGAGGAGAAGGAAACCGAAGGCGCGTCGGCGAAGGGGGGCCAGTAGCTGCTCCACGGCCACGCGCTCGCCGGGCGTGGACAGGAGTGCCGCCCTCAGCAGGGCGGCGGTCTTCTCTTCGCGGGGTTCGCGTTCCTTGGTCATGGCACGACTGTCGCCGCCGGGCCTTGAACCCGCATTGAACCGGCGCGCCTTACGGTTCTAGTCCTCGACGGGGACGCGGTCGGTCTCCACCGTGCTCACCAGCACCTTGTCGATGCGGGCGCCGTCCATGTCCATGACTTCGAAACGGTGGCTCTGCCAGGTGAAGGACTCGCCGGCACGGGGAATGTGCCCGAACTGCGTGGTGACCATGCCGGCCACCGTGCGGAAATCGTGTTCTTCCTCGTTGGGCAGGCGGTCGAGCTGGAGCAGTTCGCGAAGGTCGTCGGCGGAGAGCGAGCCATCCACGAGCCAGCTGCCGTCGTCGCGGCGGACGATGGGCCCGTCCTGGTCGATGTCGTCGGAAGCCGGGGCGGTGGCGCCCACCACCGCCGTGAGCAGGTCGTTGAGCGTTACCAGGCCCTCGATGTCGCCGTATTCGTCCACGGCCAGCGCCAGCTGGGTATCCGCGTCGCGGAAGGCTTCCAGGAGGTCCAGCGCGCGCGCCGTCGCGGGAACGAAGAGCGGGCGGGACACATGCTCGAAGAGGTCCACATGCCCGCGTTCGAGCGACACGACGAGCGATTTCACCTCGACGGTGCCGATCACTTCGCTTTCGTCCCGCCGGTAGACCGGGTAACGGGAGAACTGGGTTTCGCGGAGCACGGCGAGGTTGTCCTCGTGTGTGGCCGCCACGTCGAGCCAGGCGATCTTCATGCGGGGGGTCATTACCGAGTCCACGCTGCGGTCGCCCAGGCGCAGCACGCGGTTCACCATGTTGCGTTCGTCGCTGTCGAGGATGCCCTGCTCGGCACTCTCGGCCACGAGCAGGCGGATCTCCTCCTCGGTGGCCGCGTTTGCGCCCACCCGATGCAGGCGCAGCACGCGAAGGATGCCCGTCGACAGGTGATTCAGCAGCCACACCATCGGCCAGGTGATGCGCGAGATCACGAGCATCGGCACCGCGATCTGGCACGCGATGCGCTCGGGGGCGGAGAGGGCGGCGCGTTTCGGCACGAGCTCGCCGACGACGATCTGGACCAGGGACATGAGGAGGAAGCCCAGCAGCCAGCCGAGAACGCGGGCATACGGCTCCAGCCAGGCGGCGCCACCGCCATGGAGGAGTGCGGTGAAGTGCTCCCCAAGCTGGTCGCCCGCCAACGCGCCGGTAACCAGGATGATCAGGGTCATGCCCACCTGCACCGTGGAGAGGAACCGCTCCGGCGCCTCGGCCAGTTGCAGGGCCACCCGCGCCCGGCGGCTGTCGCGGGCCATCTGCTTCAGGCGGCTCTTCCGCGACGCGACCACGGACATTTCGGACAGGGCGAAGAACCCGTTGCCGAGCGAGAGGACGAGGACCAGCAGGATTTCGGTGAGCATCGGGGGCTTATATAGCAGATGGCCGGGGGCGAAAATGCGACCGGACAGCTTCTGCCGGGCGCCGCGGCGTGTCGCGTCGACGCGCCGGGAGCAAAGGCGGCGGCCAGTCCGGTAACATTGCGGTCACAAATTCCCCAGTTCCCAGGCGACGCCATGTTTTCACTCCAGACGATGTTCGGTAAGGGCGACAAGTTCTACGGTCTGCTCGAGGCCAGCGCCGAAGCGGCCCGCGAGAGCGCCCGTGCCATGCACGAACTCGTGACCCAGACCGACCGCACCCCGGTCATGGCGGCCTTCAGCACGGCGCGCGCGCGCGAGAAAGCCCTGCACGGGCAGATCGGCGAGGAACTGGTGAACACCTTCGTCACCGCCCTGGATCGCGAGGACATCGAGGCGCTGAACTCGGCGCTGTACAAGATTCCCAAGACCATCGAGAAGTTCGCCGAGCGCTACGTGATCGTGGCCGAGCGCCTCCAGGGCATCGACTTCAGCCAGCGCGCGGCGCTACTGGAGCGCTCCGCGGACGTCGTGGTGGCCATGATCGGACAGCTTCGCCACGGTCTGAAGATCGACCCGGTGAAAAAGCTGCGCGACCAGCTCCAGGCCCTGGAGTCCGAGGCCGACCGCCTGCTCCTCGATCCGTATCGCACCCTGTACGCGGAGGCCTCCGATCCGCTCCGCGCCATTCTCGCCAAGGACCTCTTCGAACTGATCGAGAAGGCCGTCGACAAGTGCCGCGATGTGGGCAACGTCGTCTACTCCATCGTGCTCAAGAACTCCTGACGGCCCGCACTCCATGAGCATGGTCATCGCGGTCGTCCTGATCGCCCTCGCTTTCACCTATATCAACGGCTTCCACGACACGGCGAATTCCATCGCGACCGTCGTCGCCACCAAGGTGCTCACGCCGGGCCAGGCGGTCCTCCTGGCGGCGGTCACCAATCTCGCCGGCGCCCTCTGGGGTACGGCGGTAGCCGCCACCATCGCCTCCGGGCTGATCGACACCGGGGTGGTCGAGGTCGGCTCACAGCTCCTGATCAGTGCGCTGCTGGGCGCCACCATCTGGAACCTCATCACCTGGTGGCTGGGTCTGCCGTCCAGTTCCAGCCATGCCCTCGTCGGCGGCCTCTGCGGCGCCGCCCTCGCGGCGGCGCACGACAACTTCCATTCGATCATCTGGTGGGAGGGCGGCGCGCACTGGTGGCTCGGCAAGGGCGTGATTCCCAAGGTGATCGTGCCGATGATCGTGTCGCCGTTCCTCGGTTTCGTGATCGGCTTCGCCATCATGGGCGGCCTTTACGCGCTGCTGGGTTTCTTCTCCAGCCGTAGCGGCAGCTTGCGGCGGTTCGGTCGCACGCCGTTCGTGAACAGCTTTTTCGGCAAGGCACAGATCGTGTCGGCCAGCGCCATGGGCCTGTCGCACGGCATGAACGACGCCCAGAAGAGCATGGGCATCATCGCGCTAGCCCTTGCCGGCGCCACGGCGGCGGGGCAGTTCGACCACCTGCCGGCGTTTCTGGAATTCCTGCGCATTCCGCAGGATCCCGCGGCGGCCGGCGGCTTTCCCATTCCGATCTGGGTGAAGGTGGTATGCGCGCTCACCATGGCTGGCGGTACTGCCGGGGGGGGCTGGCGCATCATCAAGACGCTGGGCCATAAGATGGTGAAGCTGCACCCCATCAACGGCTTCGCCGCCGAAGGCAGCTCGGCCGCCGTCATCCTTACCGCGTCGATGCTCGGTGTCCCGGTGTCCACCACGCACAACGTGTCCGCGTCGATCATGGGCGTGGGCGCGGCCAAGCGCTTCAACGCCATCCGGTGGTCGGTGGTCGAGCGCATGGTGTGGGCGTGGATCCTCACGCTGCCGATCACTGCGGGTATCGGCTACGGGCTGGTGAAGCTGGGCAACCTGTTGTTCTGACGGACCTACAGCGCGTCCGCTTCACCGTTCACCACCTGCTCCAGCTGGTCGCCCGTGGCGCCCAATTCCTCGATGATCCGGGCAAGCTCGCGCTCGTCCAGGTAATCGTACGGCCGGTTCTCGCAAAGATGCAGGTACGGCGACCCGTCCAGGTCCGCTTCGGCCAGGTAGCCGGTGCGCTGTTCCCAGTTGAAGCGCAGGCAGCGCCTTGCATCCACGCCTGCCAGTGGGCCGATGGGCGTGGACAGGCGGAGGAAGCGTTGTCCCTCGCCATCTTCCAGTTCGGCGAGGTAAATGCCCTGGTGGCGACCGTCGGGCAGTTCCAGGTCGAAGCTGATGACGTACGGTTCGTTCTGGCGGAGCTTGTGAATGCCGCCGACATGGGAGCGAATCGCTTCGAAGTGTCGCATGGCCGTGATCCACGGATCCGTCTTGGGGAGATTCGGATGGTACCCTCAACGACGTCCCGGAACATGCAGGAAACGAGCATGCGCGATGAAATCGCCGATGAAGACGCCAGCCGCGTGCGGGCACGACGCATCATCGAGGCGGTTGCCGCCATCCCCAAGGGGCGCGTCGCCAGTTACGGCGCCATCGCGGCGCGCGCAGGGTATCCCGGGCGCGCCCGCCTCATCGGCAAGGTCTTGGGCGAGGCCCCCGACCGCGCCGAGCTTCCCTGGCACCGCGTGCTGCGCGCCGACGGGCGCATCGGCATACCCGCCGGCACGCGCAGTTTTCGCGAACAGTGCCGGCGGCTGAAGGCCGAGGGCGTCACTGTGAAAGACGGGCGCGTACCCATGAGCGCCTTCGGCCTCGATCACGACCTCGATCGGGCGATCTGGGGCTTGCCCGCCTGAGCTTCAGCGATAGGTGACCTCCACCAGGTTCCAGGACCGCGACGGGTCCCGTTTCACTGCGTAATCGAGCAAGCGGGCATGAGCGGCCATGCCCAGTAACTGCCTGGTGTCGGCGCGGTGGACGACGGCGTCCGCCGGGTGCCCGGCCGGGCAATCGAGCCGGTCTTGCCGCAGCGGGCAGGCGGCCTCGACGATGCTGCCGGTAAACACAATGCGGCCACCGGTGAAGCTCGATGCGGGGCCGGCAAGAAAACTGCCGGCGAGTACGCCGGCGGTAACGAGCGCTCTGAGCATGCACATCCCCCCTTGAGGATGAAAACGCCTTGGGAACGGGGCTCCGGTCCCGGCCTCATTAGCCTTCATCGCGCGTGGAAAGAAAACGAAGTCCGTCGCAATTCCGTGTGAGTAAACGTTTGTGCGAACGTCATCCGGCGAGGGAACGCCGCGCCGGTTTGCTAGCATGGGCGGATGCAGTCCCAGGCACTCGACCTCCTTCACTCCGTTTTCGGCTATCCCGGTTTCCGCGGCCACCAGCAAGACATCGTCGAGGCAGTGGCGGCGGGGCAGGATGCCCTCGTGCTCATGCCCACCGGGGGCGGCAAGTCGCTGTGCTTCCAGATACCCGCGCTCATGCGAGCGGGCACGGGCATCGTCGTGTCGCCGCTCATCGCCCTCATGCAAGACCAGGTGGATGCACTCGGCGAAGCCGGCGTCCGTGCGCGCTATCTCAACTCCAGTCTGGATGCCGCCACCCAGCGCGAGGTCGAAGACCAGCTCCTCGCAGGCGAACTGGACATGTTGTACGTGGCGCCGGAGCGCCTGCTGACCGGACGTTTCCTCGGGCTTCTCGACCGCATTCCCATCGCCCTGTTCGCCATCGACGAAGCCCATTGCGTGTCGCAGTGGGGACACGACTTCCGTCCGGAATACCGTGAACTGGCGATCCTGCACGAACGCTTCCCCGAGGTGCCGCGCATCGCTCTCACCGCCACCGCGGACGAGCGCACGCGCGAGGAAATCGTCGAGCGGCTGAACCTGCACGATGCGCGGCGTTTCGTGTCGAGTTTCGACCGCCCCAACATCCGTTACCGCGTTGCCCCCCGGCAGAACGCACGTCGGCAATTGCTCGACTTCCTCGACGCCCATCGCGGTGAGGCCGGCATCGTGTATTGCCTCAGCCGGCGCAAGGTGGACGAAACGGCGGCATGGTTGTCGGAAGCCGGCGTCGAGGCCCTGCCGTATCACGCGGGACTGGATGCGGAAACACGCATGCGGCACCAGCAGCGTTTCCTCCGCGAAGACGGCATCGTCATGGTCGCCACCGTCGCCTTCGGCATGGGCATCGACAAACCCGACGTCCGCTTCGTGGCGCACCTCGACCTTCCACGCAGTATGGAGGGCTATTACCAGGAAACCGGCCGCGCCGGCCGCGACGGCCTGCCCGCCGAGGCGTGGATGGTCTACGGCCTGGGCGACGTGGTCACCATGAGCCAGATGATTTCCCAGTCCGAGGCCGGCGACGACCGCAAGCGCATCGAACGGCTGAAGCTCGATTCGTTGCTCGGTTATGCGGAAGCGACCCGCTGCCGCAGGCAACTTCTGCTCGAGGCGTTCGCCGAAACCTATCCCGGGCCATGCGGTAACTGCGACAACTGCCTGCAGCCGCCGAAGACGTGGGACGCCACCATCGCCTCACAGAAGGCCATGTCGTGCATCTATCGCAGCGGGCAGCGCTACGGTGCCGGGCACCTCATCGACATTCTTCGCGGCGAAGCATCCGAGCGCGTCCGCGAGCTGGGCCACGACAGGCTCACCGTGTTCGGCATCGGTGGCGACATGGATGCCACGCAGTGGCGTTCGGTGTTCCGCCAGCTGCTGGCAGCGGGACTGATCGAAGCCGACCCGGAAGGCTTCGGCACGCTGCGCCTTTCCGGCCAGAGCGGCCCGGTGCTGAAGGGCGAGCGCAAGGTGTGGCTGCGCGAGGACGCCCGCCCGGCCCGCGGGCGTCGCGGCACGCGCTCGTCTCCCGCAGCGGCCGGTACGTCTCTTGGCATTGAGGAGATCGAGCAGCCGCTCTGGAATGAACTGCGCCGGGTTCGGGCAGAACTGGCAAGGCAGCACGGCGTGCCCGCCTATGTCATCTTCCACGACGCCACCTTGCTGGCGATGCTGCGCGCGCTGCCGTCCAACGAGGACGAACTGGCCTCCATCAGTGGCGTTGGTGAGAATAAACTCAAGCGCTATGGCAAGGACTTTCTCGCGGTGCTGACCGCCGTCGGGTGATAGCCTAGGCGGATGCTGTGGATTCCGCGGCATCCGAACAGGAGAACCCGTGCACGACGCCACGCCACTTATCGCCACCGTCGTCGGTGGCCTCGTCCTCGCCTTCTTCTTCGGCGCACTGGCACTCCGCCTGCGCCTTCCCGTACTGGCGGGATATCTCGTTGCCGGCGTCGTCGCCGGACCGTTCACGCCCGGCTATGTCGCCGATGCGCACCTTGCCCAGGAGCTGGCAGACCTCGGCGTCATCCTGCTGATGTTCGGCGTGGGCCTGCACTTCTCGTTGAAGGACCTCCTGGCGGTCAAGACGATATCGATCCCCGGCGCCGCCGGTCAGATGGGTGTCGCGACGGGTCTCGGCATGTTGCTGGGCTGGGCCCTGGGCTGGCCGCTGGCGCAAGGCTTCGTCTTCGGTCTCGCGCTTTCCGTCGCGAGCACCGTGGTACTTCTTCGCGCCATGGAGGAACGACGCCTCCTCGACAGCGATCGCGGCCGCATCGCGGTCGGCTGGCTGATCGTGGAAGATCTGGCGATGGTGCTGGCGCTCGTGCTGCTGCCGGCGGTCGGCGGCTTCCTCGGCGCGGGGCACGGCGGTCCCACCCCAAGCGTGGGCGCGCTGATCGAAACGGTGGCGTGGACGATCGGCAAGGTGGTGGTCTTCGTCGCGTTGATGCTCATCGTGGGCAAGCGGGCGATCCCCTGGGTGCTGCAGACGGTATCGGCCAGTGGCTCGCGCGAACTCTTTCGCCTCGCGGTGCTCGCCATCGCTCTCGGCGTGGCGTTCGGCGCGGCGCATCTGTTCGACGTGTCGTTCGAGCTCGGTGCCTTCTTCGCCGGCATGATGATGGGCGAGTCGAAGCTCTCGCAGCGTGCGGCGGAAGAAACCCTGCCGCTGCGCGACGCGTTCGCGGTGCTCTTCTTCGTTTCCATCGGCATGCTGTTCAATCCGCAGATATTGCTCCAGAGGCCGTGGATCGTGCTGGCCGCGTGCCTCATCATCATCGTGGGCAAGTCGCTGGCTGCCTTTCTCATCGTGCGGGCCTTCGGACGGCCGCCGAAGACGGCATTGACCATCGCCACCAGCCTGGCGCAGATCGGCGAGTTCTCCTTCATCCTCGCGGGGCTCGGTGTCTCCCTCGGCCTGCTCAGCACAGAAGCGCGTGACATCCTGCTGGCCGCGGCCATCGTTTCGATCCTGATCAACCCGCTCCTCTTCGTGGCGCTCGATCGCTGGGTCGCGCGACACGACTCTGATACCCCGGGCGATCACCCCGACATGGCAGGGCATACCGTGCTGGTCGGTTATGGACGCGTCGGGCGACGCGTGCTCGCGGAGCTCCAGGCGAGCGGGGCACGGACACTCCTGATCGAGTCCGACGAGGATGCCGTGCGCGACCTGCGCGAGCAGCGGGAGGCCGGCAGCGTGGAAGTGGTGATCGGTAACGCCGCGGCCGCGCCGGTCCTCGGCGAAGCCAACCTTTCGGGCGCCCGTGCACTGATCGTCGCGGTGTCCGACCCGTTCGAGGGTGGACAGATCGTCCGTGCCGCGCGGGCGTTGCGGCCCGACCTGCCGATCGTCGCGCGGGCGCATACGCCGGAATGTGTGGGACACCTGGGCGGCCTGGGTGCCAGCGAGGTCGTGTACGGGGAGCAGGAACTTGCGCGGAGCATGTTCGAGGCGGCGCAGCCTCGGAGGGACGTCGGCCACTGAAGCGCGGCGCGCGCCTACAATCTTTCTCCGATACGCAGCGATAACAATCGGCCCGCTACGGTAAGAGAAATCGCGACTACCAAGAGGACAGCATGGCTTCCCGCATCGAGGATTACGCGATGCTCGGCAATTGCCGGAGCGCGGCGCTGGTGGCGAAGGACGGTTCGGTCGACTGGTTGTGCCTGCCGCGCTTCGATTCCGCCTCTTGTTTCGCGGCGCTTGTCGGTACGTCCGATAACGGGCGCTGGCGCATAGCCCCGTCCGATCCGGAGGCCACCTGCGAGCGCGCCTATATCGACGGCAGCCTGGTGTTGCAAACCGAGTGGCGCACGGCGACGGGACGCGCGCGCGTCATCGATTTCATGCCTTTCGACGGCGATCACTCAGGAGTGACGCGTATCGTCGAGGGCCTGGAAGGGCGCGTGGACTTCGAGGCGGTCCTCACCATCCGTTTCGATTACGGTACGGCCATCCCATGGGTCGCGCGCGTCGACGACACCACCCTGACGGCCGTGGCGGGGCCGGACCTGCTCGTGGTGCGGAGCCCCGTGGCCGTCGAAGGGGAGGGCATGCACAGCGTGGCCCGCTTCAAGGTAGGCGCGGGCGATTCGGTTCCGTTCGTTCTGGCCTGGGGGCCGTCGCACCTGCCGGCGCCCGAAGCGACCGATGCCCATGCTGCCCTGCGCGATGCGCTCGCGTTCTGGGAAGCGTGGTCCGACCGTTGCAACGGTGCCGGCGAGTGGTCGGACATCGTCCGCCGCTCGTTGGTGGTGCTGAAGGGGCTCAGCTACCTGCCCACGGGCGGCATCGTCGCGGCGCCCACCACGTCGTTGCCGGAACAGCTGGGTGGCGAACGGAACTGGGACTATCGCTTCTGCTGGGCGCGCGATGCCACGTTCGTGCTTTCCGCGCTGGTCAACGCCGGATACCACGACGAAGCGAGCGCCTGGCGCGACTGGGTGCGCCGTGCCGTTGCCGGGTCGCCGGAACAGTTGCAGGTGCTCTACGGATTGGCCGGCGAGCGCCGCCTGGAAGAATTCGAGGTGCCGGAACTGGCCGGATACGAAGGATCCCGACCGGTTCGCATCGGCAATGCCGCGTCCACCCAGTTCCAGCTCGACATCTACGGCGAGCTGGTCGGTGCGTTCGCCCACGCGGTTCGTCACGGCGTGGTGTGGCAACCCACAGCGGACAGTGTGCAGTCGGTGTTCCTCGAGCATCTGGCCAGCATCTGGCGTCATCCGGACAACGGGATATGGGAAATCCGTGGCGAGCCGCGGCACTTCGTTCATTCCAAGGTGATGGCGTGGCTGGCCTTCCAGCGTGCCTCCGAGCAGGAACGCGAGGGATCCGACGCGGAGTTCACCCGGCGCTGGCGTGATATCGCGGACGAGATCAAGGCGGACATCCTCGCCAAGGGTGTAGACCCGGAGCGCGGTTGCCTTACCCAGTCCTACGGCTCGAAGGAAATCGACGCCAGCCTCTTGCTGGTGACGCTCACGGATTTCCTGCCGCCCGACGATCCGCGTGTCGAGGCGACAGTGAGGGCCGTGGAGGAAGACCTGCTCGTGGAGGGCTTCGTGCTCCGCTACCACACGAGCACGGGCGTGGATGGCCTGCCGCCGGGCGAAGGCCAGTTCCTGCCGTGCAGCTTCTGGCTGGTGGAAAACTACGTGCTGCTCGGTCGACTCGACGAAGCTCGAGAGTTGTTTTCACGCCTCATCGGGCTCACGAACGACCTCGGATTGCTCTCGGAGGAGTACGATCCCCGCTCGAAGCGGCTGCTCGGCAATTTTCCCCAGGCCTTCTCGCACGTCGCCCTGATCAATGCCGCGTTCAGCCTCACCAGGGGCTACAGCGCCACGGCCGATATCCACGCCACACCCGAAGCACTCACACAAGGAGCCGATGCATGAGCCCAGCCCAACCGAAGCGCGCGACCTCGCGGGCTCATCCTGCCGATCCTTGCACCGTCGTGATCTTCGGCGCCGCCGGTGACCTCACCAGCCGGCTCGTCGTGCCCTCGCTCTACAACATGCGGCGCACTGGCCTCCTCTCCGACAACTTCTCGGTCATCGGTTTCAATCACGGCAAGATGACCGACAACGCATGGAAGAAGAACCTGCGCACGGCGCTCGAGCGCTTCGTCGGCAACTCCGGCGGCAAGCTCGACGAGGACGACTGGGAGTGGCTGAGCGCTCAAATGAGCTACCACGCCGGCGACTTCGACGACCTGGCGGCCTTCCACAGCCTTGCCGTGCGCCTGCGCGAGATCGAGCGCAAGCGGGGCACGAAGGGTAACGTGCTGTTCTACCTCGCCACGCCCGAACGCTTCTTCGGCGACGTCATCGAAAAACTGCGCGATGCCGGGCTGGTGGACGACGGCGGCCCCAACGGCGAATTCTGGCGCAGGGTGATCATCGAGAAACCGTTCGGCCACGATCTCGCCTCGGCGCGTGCGCTCAACGAGCGCATCCTGAAAGTGCTGCGCGAGGACCAGATCTTCCGTATCGATCACTTCCTGGGGAAGGAAACGGTGCAGAACATCATGGCCTTCCGTTTCGCGAACGGCCTGTTCGAGCCGATCTGGAACCGCGATCGCATCGACCACGTGCAGATCACGGTGGCCGAAACGGTCGGCGTCGAACGTCGCGGTTCGTTCTACGAGCAGACCGGCGCACTGCGCGACATGGTGCCCAACCACCTGTTCCAACTGCTGGCCATGGTGGCGATGGAGCCACCGAGTTCGTTCGATGCCGAAGCGGTGCGCACGCGCAAGGCGGAAACCATCGACGCCATCCGTCCGGTGCAGCCGGAGGACGCGGTGCGCGGCCAGTACGGCCCCGGTGCGGTGAACGGGCAGCTCGCCAGTTCGTATCGCGACGAACCGGACGTCGCCCCCGATTCGGTGACCGAGACCTTCGTGGCCATGAAGCTCTCCATCGACACGTGGCGCTGGTCGGGCGTGCCTTTCTACCTGCGCACGGGCAAGCACATGGGCCGGCGCACCACGGAAATCGCCATCCGTTTCAAGTCGGCGCCCTTCGCTCCCTTCCGCGGCACCGGCATGGACGCGTTCGGACCCGACTGGCTGGTGTTGCAGATCCAGCCGGACGAAGGCATCTCGCTGCAGTTCGACGTGAAGCGGCCGGGGCCGCGCGTGGAACTCGCTCCGGTGCGCATGGACTTCAAGTACGCCGACTGGTTCCGCGCCGAGCCGAACGTCGGCTACGAAACCCTGTTGTACGACTGCATGACGGGCGACGCGACGTTGTTCCAGCGGGCGGACATGGTCGAGGCGTGCTGGCGCGCCGTGCAGCCCATCCTCGACGACTGGTCGCAGCGTACACCCGCCGACTTCCCCAATTACGCGTCCGGGAGTGCCGGCCCGGCGTCGGCGGACACGCTGCTGGCCATGGGTGGCCGGTCGTGGCGACCGCTGAACACGGCGGCGGAACTCAACACGAGGCGCACCGCGAAGCCCAAAGCCGATGCGCCGCCCAAGGCCGATGCGGCGCCCGCCGACAAGGCGCCCCAGCGGCGTCCTGCGAAGCGTGCAGTGGCCTCGAAACAGGCGCGCGGCACGGCTGCCAAGAAGGCGGCCCCGACACGCAAGTCGGCTCCTGCGAAGCGGGCGTCGTCAACGGCGAAGCGGCCGCGCAAGAAGTAAGTTCGTCGGCTGCCGGCAGGCGCCATGAGTTCGTCGCGAGTGGGTCAGTCTTCCACCGCGGCGAGCAGGGTGCCGACCACAGCGGCGAGAGCCGCGTACAACTCCGGCGGTACGTCGTCGCGCAGACGTACCGCCGCTAGCAGGGCCGCGATCTGCGGATCAAGCTGAGGCGCCAGACCGAGGGCTTGCGCGCGTTCGAGCATGGCCTTCACGCCGTCGGCATCGATGCGCTGCGTATTGCCGTTGCTGGTAGGCGAAGCGAGGCGGAGCGTCACGCTCCGCCGGGGCGAGGGCAGTGACGGATTCATGCGCGCGCTTCCAGCAGCACGGCGCTATAGGCCGTGGTGGGCACCGGCAGCCCGTGCACGCAGACGAACTGATCGAGCACCAGGCCGCTCTTCTCGAGCAGGCGCCGCAAGGAAACGAACTCCGTTTCCAGGCGTGTGACGGTCGCCGCGTGCTGGGCCCAGAGGCGCACGGACACACGCGGCACGCGCAGCTGGATTTCACCCTGCACCGCGCCCAGCGCAGGCGGGTCGATGGCGAAGCCGACCGTCCATGGGCCGTCCTGTTCGCCCGGGCCGGGCTTGCCTTCCTCGATGCGCAACTGAAGCACGTCGTAACCGCCGGCGGCGGCCAGCGGAATCTCAATCATCCACAGGCCCGCCTGCGGTTGCGATTCGAGCTGGGCGATCTCCACCCTCGACAAGGCCGCGCGGGTGTCCACGCGCAACTGGCCCACCAGTGCGTCGACGTCGTCTTCCGTCGCCAGCACCTCGGGCGCGCGTGCCTGGGCCACCAGCGGTCGCTGGGCGAGGGGAGGCGGGGTGTCGAACGTGGGGCGGGGAACGGCTGCGGCGCCGGGACGCGCTGCCGGAAGGTCGGCGAGGGTGCGACGCAGGGCGAGCAAGGCCGCCTTGAAGTCGTCCGCCGCAGGGGTGGCCTGTCTCGGTTCCGCGAGGTGGGCTTCTAGGAAGGTACCGCTGCGGGCGATCGCTTCCTTCATGCCCATGGGCGAGCTGACTTCGGCGGGCTTGTTGATCGACGCCTCGAGCGTCGCCAGGGCGGCGCGCAGCGGCGCCGGCAGCAAGCGTGCGACAGGCCGTCGTCCGAGCGCCGCCAGCACGCCGAGGAGCGGGGCATAGCCGTTCTGTTGGGGCAGGCGTTCGCGCAGCCCCTGCATGGCCACACGCTCGTCGACGTTGCCCGGCAGGACTTCCAGTTGAGGCTGCGCGCCCTGGGTGAGCACACGCACCTGGAACTGCGGCGGCAACTGGGTGTCGGCCGCGTCGGATTCGACCGTCAGGCCGCCGATCTCCAGCAACAGCTTGCCAAGATCGTTCTGGCCCAGGACCCGGGCCGTGAGCAGGGTGCCGACCCGCCAGCTCTCCGCCACGCCCGTGGTGCCCGCGGCCGCGCCGGCCCACAGCTGGGCAGCGAGACTGGTCGGCTGGATGATCAAGGGGATGCCCTCCCACGGCGCCGCGGGCCCGCGAATGGGCACGCTCCTGTGAGCTAGGGAATCGGCGGGAACTTGCGGAACTTTAGGGGCGGGAGTCGGTTCATGCGTTGCGGCTCGGGTGGAACGTGGGGCGGAATTCGGGGATGGGAGATGGGAAGCGGGGGCGTCGTTCCCGGCGCTCGCTCGAGGGGCCCGGAACGGCGCACTGGCCTCAACGCCAGCGCGGAGCTTGCGGCACCCTCTCGCGCACGTCGACCCTCGCACCCCCACTTCCCATTCCCCAACCCGCGACCTTGTAGCTTCCTTCCGGAGCCCCACCGCGCGAGTCACGCTAAACTCTCCGGATGACCCATCTCCCCTTCGACCTCCTCGCCACCGACGGCGCGGCGCGGCGCGGCCGCCTCCGTTTCGGCCGCGGCACCGTGGAAACCCCAGCGTTCATGCCCGTGGGCACCTACGGCTCCGTGAAGGCCATGACCCCGCGCGATGTCCTGGACATCGGCGCGGAGATCATCCTCGGCAATACCTTCCACCTCTTCCTGCGCCCCGGTCTCGATATCGTCGGCGAGTTCGGCGGCCTGCACCGGTTCATCGGCTGGGACAAGCCGATCCTCACCGATTCGGGCGGTTTCCAGGTGTTCTCGCTGGCCCATAAGCGGAAGATCACCGAAGAAGGGGTCACCTTCGCATCCCCGGTGGACGGTTCCAAGGTGTTCCTCTCGCCCGAGGAATCGATGCGAATCCAGAAAGTGCTGGATTCGGACATCGCGATGATCTTCGACGAATGCACGCCCTATCCGGCTACCGAGAAGGTGGCCTCCGACTCCATGGAACTGAGCCTGCGCTGGGCCGAGCGTTCCCGCAGGGCGTTCGACGATCTGCGCAACCCGAATGCGCTCTTCGGCATTGTCCAGGGCAGCACCTTCGAGCACCTGCGCCGCTGCTCCGCCGAGCGGCTGGTGGAGATCGGATTCGACGGCTACGCGGTGGGCGGCCTGGCCGTTGGCGAACCCGAGGCCGAGCGGAACCACACGTTGGACTTCACCCTGCCGATGCTGCCGAAGGACCGGCCGCGGTACCTCATGGGCGTGGGCCGGCCCGAAGACATCGTCGAGGCGGTGCGCCGCGGCGTCGACATGTTCGACTGCGTCATGCCCACCCGTAACGCCCGCAACGGTTTCCTGTTCACCGCCGAAGGTACCCTGCGCATCCGCAACGCGAAATTCGCCATGGACACGCGGGTGATCGAGGAAGGCTGCGATTGCTACGCCTGCGCGAACGGTTTCTCCCGTGCCTACCTGCGCCACCTCGACCGCTGCAACGAGATCCTGGGCAGCCAGCTGGCCACGATGCACAACCTGCGCCATTACCAGCGCCTGATGGCGGGGCTGCGGGGGGCGATCGAGGTGGGCGGGCTGGAGGATTTCGTGGCCGAGTTCTACGCGACACGGTCCAAGGCTGAGGGTGGCTGAAGCGGGGGGATGGGGGACGGGAAGCGGGGGCGCGGCCCCGTCGTGCGTCTGTGGCGTCCTCGTACGAACGCCGGCCGTGCCGCCCCCGCTTCCCATCTCCCGCCTCCCACGTACAACGCGGCCCACCCGCGTGGCATAATCCACGATCTTTTTCCGTGAACGGTCGCTTTTCCTTGGCCGTTCCATGACTTGCGAGAACTCCGATGAGCCTTACGACATTCGCCGCCATTGCACAGGCCGCCGCCCCCGCCGCCGGTGCCGCCCCGCAGGGCGCTTTCGGCTTTTCGCCGCTGATCATGATGGCGGTGCTGTTCGGCATCTTCTATTTCATGATGATCCGCCCGCAGATGAAGCGACAGAAGGAGCATCGCGCGCTGCTGGCCGCCCTCGCCAAGGGCGACGAAGTGGTCATGAGCGGCGGCATGGCCGGCCGCATCGAGGACGTCGGCGAGTCGTTCGTCCGCGTCGAGATCGCCCCGGGCACGGTCGTGCAGGTGCAGAAGGGCTCGATCACCCAGGTGCTGCCCAAGGGCACCCTCAAGAAGTCGTAAGGCTTCCATCCGACAATGCGTCAGCCGCGGCCGGCGCACGGCCGCTCCCATGGAATGTAAGGCATGAGTGATTTTCCACGCTGGAAGTACGCGCTGGTCGTGATCGTGTTGCTGTTCGGCATCGTGTATGCCTTGCCGAACGTCTTCCCGCCGCAGCCGGCGGTGCAGATCTCGGGCAACCGCGGTGCCGCCGTCGATACGGCCCTCAAGACCCGGGTCGAAGGCCTGCTGGCCTCGGCCAAGGTTCCCGCTTCGTCGATCGAACTCGACGAGAAGGGCACGCGGCTGCTCGCCCGCTTCGGCAATGTCGACGCACAGGCCAAGGCCTCCGACGTGCTGCGCGCCGACCTCGGCGACACGTACACGGTGGCGCTGAACCTGGCGACCACCGTGCCGTCGTGGCTGCGAGCCATTCACGCGAACTCGATGCCGCTCGGCCTCGACCTTCAGGGCGGCGTCCACTTCCTCATGGAAGTCGACCAGAACGCCGTCATCGACGCGCAGGAAACCCGCTACGCCGACGACATCCGCTCGCTCCTGCGCGACAAGAATGTGGCGTACGATTCCGTCAACCGCAACGCCCGCGGCAAGGGTGTCAGCGTGGTGCTGCGTTCCGACGCGGACCGCCAGCAGGCGGCGACGCTCATCGGCACTGACTACCCCGACCTCGTCGTCAGCGACGGTCCCAGCACGGGCAACCGCTTCGTGCTGAACGCTACCGTGAAGCCCGACAAGCTGCGCGAACTGGCCCAGAGCACGATCAGCCAGAACGTCACCACGCTGCGCCAGCGCGTGAACGCCCTGGGCGTGTCCGAGCCGCTGATCCAGCAGCAGGGCCCGAACCAGATCATCGTCGAGCTGGCGGGCGTGCAGGACACGGCCGAGGCGAAGAAGATCATCGGCGCCACCGCCACCCTCGAATACCGCGCGGGTCTCTACACGCCGCAGCAGGCGGTCGACGCCGCCCGCTCGGGTAGCGTGCCGCCCGATGCGAAGCTCTACTACGGCCGCGACGGTCGGCCGTACCTGCTAAGCAAGAAGGTCATTGCGAAAGGCGACGAGCTCACCAGCGCCATTTCCGGTCGCGACCAGCAGAACGGCACGCCGAACGTCAGCGTCACGCTCAACAGCGCCGGCGCCCGCAAGATGCAGGAGTTCACCAACGACAACGTCGGCAAGCCGATGGCGGTGCTCTACATCACGCGCACCGTCGAAACCAAGACGGTCGACGGCAAGGAAGTGAAGACCCCGAAGATCACGGAAGAAGTGATCAACTACGCCAACATCAGCTCGCCGTTCGGCAAACAGTTCTCCACGAACGGTCTGCCCAGCGACGCGGAGGCGTCGGAACTCGCCTTGCTGCTGCGCGGCGGTTCGCTGGCTGCGCCGGTGGACATCGTGGGCGAAAGCGTGATCGGTCCCAGCCTCGGCGCCGACAACATCGACAAGGGTTTCAAGGCGGTGATGCTGGGCCTCGGGCTCGTGCTGGTGGCCGCGGCCATCTACTACAAGCTCTTCGGTCTCGTGGCGGACATCGCGCTCTTCTTCAACCTGGTACTGCTCGTCGCCGTGATGTCGATGATCGGCGTGACCCTCACTATGCCGGGCATCGCGGGTATCGTGCTGACCTTGGGCATGGCGATCGACGCGAACGTGCTGATCTGCGAACGCGTGCGTGAGGAACTGCGCAACGGCTCGTCGCCGCTGGCGGCCATCCGCACCGGTTACGACAAGGCGTGGGCCACCATTCTCGACGCCAACGTCACCCACCTGCTGGCCGCGCTCGGTCTCATGACCATGGGTTCGGGCCCGATCAAGGGCTTCGGCGTCACGCTGTTCATCGGTATCCTCACGTCGATGTTCACGTCGGTGACGGTCACCCATGCCATCACGGCGCTGATCCACGGCGGCCGCAAGCTCAAGACCCTGTCGGTCTGACGGGAGGGACGCCATGGAAATCTTCAACCACAATTCGAACTTCAACTTCCTCGGCCTGCGCAAGTTCAGCATCGGCCTCGCCGTGCTGCTCATGGTTGGCTCCATCGCGCTGATCATGACCCGTGGCTTCAATTACGGGCAGGACTTCCTCGGCGGCGTGGCCGTGCAGGTGGAATACAAGACACCCGTCGATCCGAGCGAGGTGCGCGGTGCGCTCGAAAAGGCCCATCTGGAGAACCCGCTGGTGCAGGCGGTCGGCGGCACCCGCGAGTTCACCATCCGCCTGCAGCCGAAGGGCGACGTCGCCGCCGCAGGCAACCTCACGAACGACGAGGCCGCCACCAAGGTGTCGAACGACATCATGGCGGCGCTGAAGGCATCGCGGCCCGATGTGGCCATGAAGAGCAAGTCCTTCGTCGGACCGCAGGTGGGCGAGGAACTGCGCAGCGACGGTATCGTCGCGGTGATCTTCGTCATCGTCGGCATCATGGGCTACCTGTGGATCCGCTTCGAGAAGCGCTTCGCCATCGCGGCCCTGGCCACGGAAATCCACGACGTGCTGGTCACGCTCGGCATCTTCGCCATCACCCAGCGCGAATTCGACCTGACCGTGCTGGCCTCGGTGCTGGCGGTGGTCGGTTACTCGATCAACGACAAGGTGGTGGTGTTCGACCGCGTGCGCGAACTGTTCCGTTCCAGCCGCAACGCCACGCCGGAAGAAGTGCTGAACCGCTCGATCAACAGCACGCTCTCGCGAACGATCATCACCTCGCTGTTTACCGGCATCACCATGGCCGCGCTGTATTTCATCGGCGGCCCGGTGGTGCACGGCTTCTCGATCACGATGCTCATCGGCATCCTCGTCGGTACCTTGTCCTCGATCTTCGTCGCCAGCCCGATCCTCCTGTGGCTGGGCGTATCGAAGCAGGACCTCATGCCCAAGTCGAAGGAAGACCCGGAACTGGCTCGTCGGCCGTAAGTGCCGGGTATCGCCGAAAAAAAACCGCCGTTCCTCGGCGGTTTTTTTTTGCTCCCCCGTCCTTGGGCGTCAGAAGTCCTCGCTGTCCTCGCTGGCGCCTTCGGCATCGTTGGCCAAGGTGACCACGACGTAGGCGGAGCCGACGAGGGAAGCGCATAGCCAGGCATAGACCATCTGGATCGCCGTCTTCGGAATGGCGGCGGCCACGCGCGGCGCCAGCGCCAGGCCGACGATGCCGGCGAGTGCGAGCACGGTGGCGACGGTCCACGCGAGGCGCCGTGACGGCGACGCGGTGGTGATGAGATTCATGTTGCTGCTGCCCCTGTTCCCCGATTCGCGACCTTCGTGAAGGTGATGTGAGGTCGCTTGCGTGTAGGAAATACCCTACAAAACGGGGCCAGGCAAGTGCCAACCTTTTCACATTTTTCAACACTTGTAAGGGCTTTTCTGCGACAGCGTCGGCAAGCCCCCGGCTGGGTTAGACTTTCCCCTTCCTTTGAGATCCGGTCCATGGCAGAGCGCGAATTCCCCGGCTTCACTTTGCGCAGCAGCGCGACCCGCGAGGGGTCGCGGTATACCGCGCTGCTGTCGGCGCACCCCGCCGACGGGAGCTACCCCAGTTACTACGCCGTCTACGAGAATCGCAGCTTCCGCGACGAGGCCAGCGCGGCCGCGGCGGCGGAAAAAGCGCTGGGGCTGGTTCTGGGGGTGGAGGAAGACGGTGCGCCCGTCTTTGCCGAAGACGAGAACGGCTTCGACGACGAAAACTGACCCGATTCGGCGCTGCCCGTGCCAGGACGGCTTGACAGCACGCCACACCGCGGCGCGTCATAGCGTCACATCGGGCGTGACAAAGGGACGGCGGCGGCCATGAGCGAGGGGGACGGAAGGTACCGGCAGTTCGTCGAGGCTTCCTCCGACTGCATGAAGGAGCTCGATCGCGACGGCACCATTCGCTTCGTCGCGGGCCTGGGCTGCGTCGCGTTGGCGCCCGAAGGGGCAGATCGCCTGGTCGGGACGCGGTGGCTGGATCTCTGGCCACCGGAGGCTCAGGCCATGGTGACCGGTGTTCTGGAGCGCGCCGCCTTGGGAGAGCGCGTCGACTTCGTCGGTCCCCGACGCCTGGGCAATGGCCTGAGGCGCTGGTGGGAGGTGATGGTCGCGCCGGTCGTGGCAGGCGACACCCTGGATCACTTCATCGTCATCAGCCGCGACGTCACCGAGCGCGTCGAATTGCAGGCCTCCCTGGAGGCCGTCATTGATCTCTTACAGGATCGTCTGAACGAGACGGTCGCACGTTCCGCGTCGGCCAGCACGCGCTACGGCACGCTGATGGAGCGTCTCGAGTCGGAGCAGGGCGCCCGGTGCGACGCGGAAAGCCGCCTCGCCGGCGTTCACGAGCAACTGGACATGGCGAACCGGGCGCGCGAACTGGCGGAGGCCGGCGCGCGCCAGGCCCAGAAACAGCAGGCGATCGGTCAACTCGTGAGCGGTATCGCTCACGATTTCAACAACATGCTGCAGACCGTGATCGTCAGTCTTTCGGGGTTGCAGGACGATTCGGAGGACCTGTCGCCCAGGCACCGGCGGATGATCGGTTACGCCGTCGAGGGGGCCCGCCACGCCACTGCACTGACCCGCCGGCTTCTGGCCTTCGCGCGCAACCAGTATGCCCAGCCGGAGGCGGTCGACCTTGGCGACGTCGTCGTCGCATTTTCCGACTTCGCGCGGCATGCGCTCGGTGGGCGGATCCGACTGGAAGTGCGGCGCCAGCCCGTGCCGCTTCCAGTGTGGCTGGACCGGCAGGGTATGGAGCAGGCGCTGATGAACGTGTGCCTGAATGCGCGCGACGCCATGGACGGTTGCGGCAGCATCGTCGTCGAGGTGGCCGAAAGAACCGGGGACGGCGCCCGCCCCGGGTTCTCCCACGAGGCCGGCAGCTACCGCCAGGTGGTCGTCAGCGTGACCGACTCCGGAGGCGGCATCTCCGAGGACGTGCGCCAGCGGCTGTTCGAACCCTACTTCACCACGAAAGAGGGCGGTTCCGGGCTGGGTCTGGCGCAGGTGTACGGCATGGTGGCGCAGGCGGGCGGCGCCATCGAGATAGAGAGCGAAGCCGGCATCGGAACGCGGTTCCGGCTGGTTTTCCCACGCTATCAAGGACTACCCGAACAGGGGACGTAAACGTTCAGAAAGCGTGACGAAGTTCCTCAATTTTCCCCCCGTCGAGCCGATAAGGGGAAGGACTGGAGGAAGTACGGCATGTTGGTCATCATCGGTTCGATCGTCGTCCTGGTATCCGTACTGGGCGGCTACATCCTTTCCCACGGCGAACTCGGGGCGCTCTGGCAACCTTACGAGCTGCTCATCATTTTCGGCGCGGCGCTGGGCGCCTTCGTCAGCAGCAATTCCATGGAGGTCGTGAAGGGAGCCGGTCGCGACGTGGTGTCCTTGTTCAAGGGTCCCAAGTACCGCAAGCAGGACTACGTGGACCTGCTCTCGCTGCTTTACGACATCTTCGTGAAGATGCGCAAGGAAGGTCAGCTCGGCATGGAAGCGCACATCGAGGACCCGGCGAACAGCACGCTGTTTTCGGCCTATCCGCGGCTTGTCGCCGAGCACCACCTCATCGATTTCACGACCGATTGCCTGCGCCTCATCGTAGGCGGGGCCATGGACCCTCACGAGCTCGAGCAACTGCTCGACGTGGAACTGGAAACGCACCACCACGAGGCCATGGTGCCCGCGCAGGCCGTTCAAAAAATGGCGGACGCGCTGCCTGGCTTCGGTATCGTCGCGGCCGTGCTCGGCATCGTCATCACCATGAAATCGATCGACGGCGACGCCGCGGTGATCGGTGAGCACATTGCGGGTGCCCTGGTGGGTACATTCCTCGGCATCCTCCTTTCCTATGGCTTCGTCGGTCCGCTGGCGGCCGCGATGGAAGCGCGCGTCGGCACCGATGGCAAGGCTTTCGAGTGCGTGAAGGTGGCCCTGCTTGCCAACCTTCGCGGCTACAACCCCATGGTGGCCGTCGAGTTCGCTCGCAAGTCGCTGCAAGCGTCGTCGCGTCCGTCGTTCCAGGATCTCGAAGCCCACCTGAAGGCTGCCCGGTAGCACGTCATGAGCGATCTGAAGCAGGTCATCATCGTCAGGAAACGGCGAAAGGCCGCCCATGCCCACCATGGCGGGGTCTGGAAGGTGGCCTACGCCGACTTCGTGACGGCCATGATGGCCTTCTTCCTCGTCATGTGGCTGGTGGGAGCCGGCACCAAGCAGCAGAGGGCGGCCATCTCCGAGTATTTCAAGAACCCGAGCATGACGCCGGGGCAATCCACCATGGCGCCGTCGGGCAAGATGGGTCCGGGTGGCGCCAGCACCAGCATGATCAAGCTCGGCGGCGCGCTCGACCTGCCCAAGGGGCCGGGCAACCAGCAGGCGTTCGCCAAGCCGAGTTCGTCCGATGTCGAGAAGCTCGCGCGCGAACAGGAAAAGCGGCGCCTCGAACAACTCATGAAGGATCTCAACGAGGCCATCGCCAAGAGCCAGGCAATGGCGCCTTACAAGGATCAACTTCTGCTCGACATCACCTCGGAAGGCCTGCGCATCCAGATCGTCGACAAGCAGAATCGGCCCATGTTCGACACCGGCAGCGGTGTCATGAAGCCGTACACCGTGCAGATCCTCCATGAACTCGCGGGCTTCGTGAACCAGGTGCCCAATTCGATCAGCATATCGGGGCACACCGACAGCGCCCCATATATTCGTGCCGACAGCGCCTACGGCAACTGGGAGCTTTCCGCCGATCGTGCGAACGCCGCCCGGCGTACGCTGGTCGAAGGCGGCATGCAGCCTGGCAAGGTCGCCCGTATCGTGGGACTGGCGGCATCGGTGCCGTTCGACAAGACAGATCCAGCCGCGGCGATCAACAGGCGCATCAGTATCGTGGTGATGACCAAGGAGGCGGCGCGTGCGGCGCTCTCTCCCGAAGTGGCGAACGAGCCGGATGTGCCTGCCGAACCGGCTACCCTGCATTCGGCGGAGCAGGACCATGTCCGTGGCGGTGTGCCAGATATGCCGCCCGCCCCCCGCGCCAACGACGTGGGGAGCGCTGTCGATGTGCCACGAAACTCCCGCCAGGGCTGAGTATCCGACCTGTCACGGGAGTCACTTGCAACGGTCACCCCAGCCCGGCAGTATCGGGACGACAGGGGAGGGAAGGCGTAGTGGAAAATCACAGCAAGTACAGGGTCGTCGCGAAAGCGGTCAAGCATCACGGCGTTGCCGGCGAACAGGTCTACCGCGCGAGTTACCGCATCCTCGACCACATCGGCGAGGAGATCGAAGCGAACACCGGCACCAACGACTTCCAGGACATCACGAGCGCGTTCAACGAAGCCTTCGCGCTTGGACACGAGCGATTGCGCGAGATGGGCGTCGACACGGTGCAGTGAACGCTCAGGCGCGCCGCGACAGCACCTCGCGCAACTCGTCGAGTTGCGTCGGCGTGCCCACGTTGCGCCAGAAGCCGTCGTAGCGCTCGCCCGTCAATTTGCCATCCGCGATAGCCCGCCGATACATCGGTAGCAGCTTGAAGCGTCCCGGCGCCTCGTTTGCCACGATGTCGCGGCGATACACGCCGACGTTCCCGAAGGTCAGGCGCTCGGCGTCTGCCGGGGCATCCGCCTCGTAGAGCTTTCCATCGGCAAGGGCGAAATCGCCCGAAGGGTGAAACTCGGGGTTTGCAACCATGACCAGGTGCGCCAGCCCTTCGGGCTCGTGCGGGAGCGCCGCGTAATCGATGTCGCTCCAGATGTCCGCGCTCACGACCACGAACGGGTCCTGGCCCAACAGGGGCAGCGCGGCGAGCATGCCGCCGCCGGTCTCCAGCGGCGTCGGTCCTTCATAGGAATAACGCAGGCGCACGCCCCACTGCGAACCGTCTCCGAGTGCCTGCGGAAACTGTTCCGCAAGGTGCGAGGTGTTGATCACGATGTAGCGAATGCCCGCCGCCGCCAATTTTTCGATGTGGTGGACGATGAGCGGTTTACCACTGACCTCGAGCAGCGGCTTGGGCGTGTGCGTCGTGAGCGGACGCATGCGTTCGCCAAGGCCGGCGGCCAGGATGAGCGCGTGCCTCATGCCTGGATAGCCGTTCGGATATCGCGGTTGCCAATCTTTGCCTCGAGGTAGTCCGCAAGGGGGGCGACGTCGGCGTGCCTGCGCGCAGTGTCCAGGACATAGCGCAACACGCGCGGAAGATCGTCGAGGTACCCGGGCTTGCCGTCGCGGTAACAGAGGCGGCAGAAGAGGCCGAGAATCTTGATATGCCGTTGCAGCCCCGTCAGATCGAACCAGCGGCGGAACCGGTCGGTATCCACGCTTTCATCCAGCAGGCGCGCGTCGAGCAGACGCAGCCGATACGCTTCCACCCAGCCCCGAACTCGTTCTTCGTCCCACGTGATGTAGGCGTCGCGCAGCAACGATGCGAGATCGTATGTGATGGGCCCCGACATGGCGCCCTGGAAGTCGATGATGCCGGGTGAGCGTTCAGCGGTTACCAGCAAATTGCGGCTATGGTAGTCGCGATGCATGAACGCGCGCGGCTGCTCCGCAATCGTATGCATGATTGCCGTGAATGCGTTCTCGACGATATCCCATTCTTCGCAAGCCACCTGCACGCCGAGGTGCTTCTGCAGCAGCCAGGTCGGCATGATCTCCAGTTCCATGGTCTGCCATGCATGGTCGAAGGCGGGCAGGCCGGCCGTATCCACCCGTGACTGCATGCGCAGAAGGGCATCCAGGGCATCGGCGTAAAGCGCATCGACCGTCTCGTCGGTCAACTCCGGAAGGTAGGTGCGCGTGCCGAGGTCTTCTATCAGCAGGAAGCCCAGGGTGACGTCCGCGACCATCACCTTGGGCACGTGCAATCCGGCGCCGGCCAGGCGTTGGCCGATATCTATCCACGGCGCCGGGTCTTCGCGTTCCGGTGGCGAATCCATGACGATGACGGGCTGGCCGTCGACATAACCACGCCAGTAGCTGCGGAAGCTGGCATCCGTGGACGCGGGTGCCAGCTCAAGGGAGGGGAGGCCGGTAACTTGGCGGGCCCAGGCGAGGCGGGCATCGGAACGGTCGGTAGCGGTCATGCGGTTCTAGGGCGCGGCGTTTCTGCGAGCTTAGAGCGTTTGCCGTGGGCTGTCATGGTCGAGGGCCCATGAATGGCCGAAGCGGAGGAAGCGGCGAGACAGCGAACGACTCGAGCCAGACGTTGTGAGCGCGACCGGCGGGTGAGTCCGCGGCGATCCATCGGGAGCCGACATGACGCACCTGGCCGAGGGAGAGTTCCCAGGGCTCGCCCGGTGTGCGCGGTGTCCCCACATGCCATTCGGGGTCATTGCCCGGCCAGCGGATTTCGCGATGGCCGTGGATGTCGGTATGGCTTGTCCGCACGACTTGCGAATGACCGTAGAGGTCTCTCAACCGCACGTAGTGGTGCCCTCCGACAGACCAGTCGTCGCCCCACCCACGCGCTTTTGCCGACGCCTCCATGGCGGAATCCCTCACCACGAGGAAGTCGAGGTCGCTGGGTAGAAGCCCGCTTCGCATCTGGATCAGATGCTTCAAGGCATTCGCGACGGCACGGGTGTCCGGCCTGACGGTGCCGGTCCACGAAATCTGCCGATAGTCGCGAGCTTCGGGAATTTCATGCGAATCGGAGAGCCGTAGGCGCAGATGCGAGAGTTCGAGAAGGCTTGATCTGTCCGGCATATCCGCCGGTATCCATTCCCTTTCGGCGCGCTTCAGCTCAGGCAGGCGCGAACGGCTTTCCAGCTCACTCGCCATGGCCTCACGCAGAGCAGGCTCCGATGCCTCGGCGGAAGAGGCCGGGGTCTGCGCTGCCCATGCCACGGCTTTGACGAGGCCGTTGAAGTCTTTGGCGAAGCCAGACTCATCCGTCGCGTGGTACCGGCCGTTCCGCAGCGTTAAACGCAGGGCGTTATCCGGTGGCCGGCCCGCCGGTCCCGCCGCGGCATCCATCAGGCGACCGTCGTGCCACGCCGTATATCGAAGGAATGGGCCATCGTACAGCGCGATCGGGCGATTCACTGCTTTCGCCAGTACCGGAGCAATGATCCTCGCCTCCCATCCCGTCCAAGACCTGGCATGGAGGTTGCGAAGCCGCCGCGGCAGGTTCTCGACGAAGGCATGCACGAGCGCGAGCGCGGCAACGGGGGAATCCATGGCTTCCGTCGCTTGCATTCGCGACAGCTCCGCTTCGGGCATGCCCAGTTGCTCCATGATCTCCGCGGCCCGGTTCAGGGTTTGCGGGTCGTTGGTCAGGAACCTGTCACCCACCCTGCCGGTATCGCCGTGCCCCCGGGAAGTGTGGCGGAGGAATTTGAAGAGACCGAGCACCGATCCCTTCACGTTGTTCTCGGGGACGTCGGCAACATCCCAGATGCCATCCGGAAGCCTGGCGATCAAAGGGCCCGGTTTCTCGTACGGCGGACCTTCGTGCGAGGCCAAGGTAAGGCGCGGCCCGTCCTCGGCGATGGAAATCTTGGCGACCGACGGGCGTTCCGTCGTCGTGTACTTCCAGCGGACATAGGTATCCCTGCCGCGTCGGAAGATGCCGTCGGGCCCCTCCTGCATTTCCGCGCTCAGGGTGACCTGGACGCCGGTATCGCCGTCGATCCAGCGGTCCACGGTGCCGTCCCGCTGCACGAAGAGGCGCTCTTCCGGGAGCTTCGGCGGCCGGCGTGGACCGAGCAGGTAGCCCAGTTGCCCGTTCACCTTGCTTGGCGGGACGAAGTTGGCCGCGGGCCCGGCCGGGGTGGCGTCGTCCAGATAGTCGCCGGCGCTTCGCTCTCGGAAACCCGCGAATGCGGGCGCGGTGATCGGTGCGGTCAGGGCGACCGTGGCGGCCTGCTCCAGCCCGAGCTTCCTCTGCTCCTCCGTGCGGCCGTCGATGGCAAGTTCCACCCCGGTGGCACCTTGCGTCGCCGCGGTGCCGAGCTGGACGGGGATGGCAAGGGCGGGCACGTAGCCGAGCGGTCCGAGCAACACCGCCGTGCGATTGATCACGTCGCGCCAGCCCTCCCACGCCGTGCTGCTCTGGATGCTGGCGTCGTCGCGCATGCGGTTCTCGGTCTGCACCCGCATGTCCTGGAATACGTCGCCGTCGACCATGGCGTTCCGGCGGTCGATGGCATCTCCGTTCGGCTGCCACCGGCCGCTTCCTATTTTTTCCAGGCCATGCCTGACGCCCGTCCAGAACCATGTGTCCTGCGCGTTTCTCAGGGAGAAGTGGGAAAGCAGCTGACTGGTTTTCTTCGGATCCCGGGACTGATCGAACACCCAACGCCAGAGGTCTTCCTCGTTGCGCGCCACGACGAACGAGGGATCTCCGCCGGGGATGTAAACGACCTCGCTCTTGTCGTCGAGTACGAATCGAACGATATCGGTTGCCGGATAGCCGTTGATGTCCAGCCGTCGTACGCCAGGGCCCGCCGGCGATACACGGCGAAGTTGCGCCATCGTCAATGGTCCATCGAGGGGAATCCCCGCCGCCGCGGCCGACATGATCTGCCTGTACTGGTCGCGGCTCAGGGCACATGCCGCGCCGGTGCACTCGGCGCGGGCGCGCCGGGCCTCTCGTACGAAGTGATAGCGTGCGAGCACGTGCCATTCGTCGCCTCGCTCCGCCCAGTACTTCCGCACCTCGTCGTTGAGCCTCGTCACGTAGGGAAGCTCGGCGAACGTCGTGGGGGCGGCGAAGGCATCGACGATCTGGGACAACGTAAGCCGGGCCCGGTACGTCGACGTGTATCCGCCCGGTCGAAACACACCAAATGCCTCGTCGAGATCCCGGTGGTCCTCGCTCACCGTGCTTACCACGTTGCCTCGGGCGATGAACGCGTTGTAGATGTAGCCGGGACCGGTGCGGCTCCACAGGTAAGCTCCCGCCTTGCGGAAGAAGTCGCGTGGGCTATCGCTGGCAAAGATGCCTTGCGCGCCGGAGATGATGCCCGGGCTGGCTTTTCCGCCGGCGGTAGCGCCTCCTACCGCATCAGCCGCTTCGGCGAAAAAGGTGTGACGGGAGTGCTCGGGGAAAGCCTCCATCAAGGCCTCGGTCAGCGAGGTCGTGTGGTCGGGCTCGCCGCGTTGCCGACTTCGCGCATCGGCGAAATGCGCTACCACGTATGCGTCGCTATCGAGACCCAGCTGTTCCGCCACGAACTGCTTCGCCACTGAGCGAGCGTCCGGCGCGGGAAGCGCATAAGCCGCCGTGAGCATGGCGCGCAGGGCATGGGCATCCGCCGCTGAAGCAATGAGCCGGTCGTTTTTCTTGTTGGCGGCAATCGACGCTTCGGGCTGGGCGAACGCTGTCGTTGCAGCCCAGAGGGGCGTGGCAAGAAGCAGCGCCGTGGCGACGGCGAGTCGCGTCCTTGCGTGTGTGGGAGGCATGTATCGTCCTTCGGTCGTCTGAGGGACGGTACGCCATGGTCGAGTTTCATCGGCGCACCGTTCGGGGGGAAACTGCCGCGACGGCAGTCGAACCCCGAACGGTAACGGCTGGTCGAACCGCGGACTGTCCCTTCCGCTCCCCGTTTCGCGTGGGCGGAAGGACAGCGTTCGCGACGGCGACGCGCCGGTTGCGCCTCAGGACAAGTTGTAACCGCGCTCCTCGTGCAACGCGAGGTCGAGGCCGATGTCTTCCTGCTCTTCGTCCACGCGCAGTCCCATCGTCAGGGCGATGACCTTGAAAATGCCGTAGCTCAGTGCCCCGCTGTACGCGACAGTGAAAGCCACGCCCTCGAACTGTATCCACAGCTGTTCGAGCGGTCGCGACACGTCTGCGTAGCCCCCGAGCGCCGGCGACGCCAGCGGGCCGGTAAGCAAGGCGCCCAGGATGCCCGCGACGGCATGCACACCGAAAACGTCCAGCGAATCGTCATATCCGAGGCGGCGCTTCAGTCGCGTGGCGCAGAAGAAGCACACCACGCCGGCACACAGGCCGAGAACCAGTGCGCCGCCCGGGCCGCATGAGCCGGCCGCAGGCGTGATGGCCACCAGGCCGGCGACCGCACCCGATGCGATGCCCAGCACGCTCGGGCGGCGGTGGACGATCCATTCGACCGCGGTCCAGCCGATGGCCGCGGCCGCAGTCGCCACCTGTGTCACGAGCATCGCCATCGCCGCGCTGCCGTTCGCCGCGAGCGCGGAACCGGCGTTGAATCCGAACCAGCCCAGCCAGAGCATGCTCGCCCCGATGAGTGTGTAGCCCAGGTTGTGCGGCGGCATGGGTGTATGGGGATAACCGCGCCGCTTCCCGATGACCAGGCATCCGACGAGACCTGCGATACCCGCGTTGATGTGCACGACGGTGCCGCCGGCGAAATCGATGACGCCCAGATCGCCGAGCAACGATCCCGGCCCCCCCCAGACCATGTGCGCCAGTGGGAGATAGACCACGGTGAGCCACGCCAGCGTGAACACCAGCAGCGCGGAGAACTTCATGCGTTCGGCAAGCGCGCCGACGATGAGGGCGGGTGTGATGATGGCGAACGTCATCTGGAACATCACGAATACCGCTTCGGGTATCGTGCCGTGCATCGTGGCCGGCGCGAGACCGGCGAGCATGGCATGTCCGAGTCCGCCCACGAACGAATGCAACCCCGTGGTTCCCGCGGCCATGCCGGCATCGTCGAAGGCGACCGAGTAGCCGTAGACGATCCACGCCACCGTGACTACTGCCGTGATCGCGAAGCACTGCATCAGCACGGACAAAAGGTTCTTGGCGCGAACCATGCCGCCATAAAAAAGCGCCAGCCCGGGGATGGTCATCATGAGGACGAGCATCGTCGCGGTGAGCATCCAGGCCGTGTCGCCGGAATCGGGTACGGCGGGCGCGGCGGTCTGGGCAAAAGCCACACAGGGAAGGAGGAGGGCGCAGCCTGCCACGGTTCGGGTTAGGTCAAAGCGCATCGTCGTCGACCTCCTGCGTGCGGATACGAATGGCCTGCTCGAGATCGAGCACGAAGATCTTTCCGTCGCCCACCTTGCCCGTCCGGGCGGCGTGGCTTATCGCCTCGACGGCGCGCTCCAGTTGCTCGTCGGTGACCGCCACTTCCAGCTTCAGCTTGGGCAGGAAGTCGACGACGTACTCCGCGCCGCGGTAAAGCTCGGTATGCCCATGTTGCCGGCCGAACCCCTTCACCTCGGTGACCGTCATCCCCTGGATGCCCACCTCGGCCAGCGCCTCGCGCACATCGTCCAGCGTGAATGGCTTGATGATCGCGTTTATCCACTTCATGGCATGCCCCTTCGTTGGCCCACGGTGGCGTCAGCAGGTTTCGTGCCACGCTGCGGGCCGCGTGGCGCCGTGAGCAGGGCGTGATAATGCACCTTGGTGGATCGCAAAATGCACCGAATGAGTGCATTGCATGGCGCGGCGCCATCGGCACGAAGATGCCGGCTCGTGATGGCTAGGCGGCCGCTGTCGTCCGCGACCTTGCCATTCGAGGGTCAAATCAGTACCATTTTGGTCCGGTATTGACGATTCCCCCTTCACCATGCTCCGTGTCAGCCGACTGACCGACTACGCGACGGTAGTGATGACCTGCATCGCCGCCCATCCTTCCGACGTTCTGAGCACTGCCCAGATCGCGGAAGAGGCGCGCCTGGAGTTGCCCACCGTGTCGAAGCTGCTGAAGTTGCTCGGCCATGCGGGGCTGGTGGAATCGTTTCGCGGCGTCAACGGCGGCTACCGCCTGGCGCGGCCGGCGGAGTCGATCAGCCTTGCCGATATTGTCGAGGCGATGGAAGGTCCCATCGGCCTCACCGAATGCAGCATGGCCCAGGGTCATTGTGAGCGGCAGTCCAGTTGCGGTGTCAGCGGCAGCTGGCGCTCCGTTTCCGGAACCATCGACGGCGTGCTGCGCGCCATGACCCTGGCACAGATGCTGGCCGGGCGCCCCACGGCGCCGGCCGTACAGGCAAACGCATGAACGAGAGCGAGAACATGACACGCGAAGTGGCAGCGCCGGTGCGCGACAACGCCGAAGTCGAGGCGGCCCTCAACCGCCGCTACGAGGCCGGGTTCGTCACCGACATCGAATCCACCACGCTTCCCCCAGGTCTGAACGAGGACACCGTTCGCCAGTTGTCGGCGATCAAGGGCGAGCCCGAGTGGATGACCGAGTGGCGCCTGGCCGCTTATCGTCACTGGCTCACGATGCCGGAGCCGGATTGGGCGAAGCTCGACATCGCACCGATCGACTACCAGGCGGTCAGCTATTACTCCGCGCCCAAGGCTGGCCCGAAGTCGTTGGACGAGGTCGATCCCAAGCTCCTTGAAACGTACGAGAAGCTGGGCGTGCCGTTGCACGAGCGCGCGCGGCTCGCCGGCGTGGCCGTGGACGCGGTGTTCGACTCCGTGTCCGTGGGCACCACGTTCCGCAAGGAGCTGGCCGAGGCAGGTGTCATCTTCTGCTCCATGTCGGAGGCCATTCGCGATCACGGCGACCTCGTGCGCCAGTACCTCGGCAGCGTGGTGCCCGCGGGCGACAACTATTTCGCCGCACTCAATTCGGCGGTGTTCTCCGACGGCAGCTTCGTGTTCATCCCCAAGGGCGTGCGCTGCCCGATGGAACTGTCCACGTACTTCCGCATCAACGCGATGAATACCGGCCAGTTCGAGCGCACGCTCATCGTGGCCGAAGACGACGCCTACGTGTCCTATCTGGAAGGCTGCACCGCGCCCATGCGCGACGAGAACCAGCTGCATGCGGCCGTAGTGGAACTGGTCGCGCTGGAGCGCGCGCAAATCAAGTATTCCACGGTGCAGAACTGGTACCCGGGCGACGAGAACGGCGTGGGCGGCATCTACAACTTCGTGACCAAGCGCGGCGACTGCCGTGGCGCCGATTCGAAGATCTCCTGGACACAGGTGGAAACCGGTTCGGCCATCACCTGGAAGTATCCCAGCTGCGTGCTGCGTGGCGACCGTTCGGTGGGCGAGTTCTATTCCGTGGCGCTTACGCACCACCGTCAGCAGGCCGATACCGGCACCAAGATGATCCACATCGGCAAGGGCACCAAGTCGAAGATCGTGTCCAAGGGCATCAGTGCCGGCCGCAGTTCGAACAGCTACCGCGGACTGGTGAAGATCGAGAAGGGCGCCGAAGGCGCACGCAACTACACGCAGTGCGACTCGCTGCTCATCGGTAAGCGATGCGGCGCGCACACCTTCCCGTACATGGAAGTGAAGAATCCCAGCGCCATCGTCGAGCACGAGGCCACCACGTCGAAGATCTCCGACGACCAGCTTTTCTACTGCCTTTCGCGCGGCATCGGCGAGGAAGACGCGGTATCGATGATCGTGGATGGTTTCTGCAAGCAGGTGTTCCGCGAGCTGCCGATGGAATTCGCCGTGGAAGCGAAAAAGCTGCTCGAGGTGTCCCTCGAAGGCGCGGTGGGCTGATGGGCATCGCCGGCTCCGCACCGGGTCTGGCCGATCTGCGTGCCCTGCTCGCCGCGCTCGACCCCGAGGTCGATCCGGTGCCGAAGCGTTTCCTGCACGTGTCGCACGAGAAGGCGCGCGAGCGCATGGCTGAAGCCCTGATGATGTTTCGCGAGGCTGAGGGCACCACGCTCATCGTCGACGTGGATCACGACGGGGTCGCCGGCAGCGAGCGCCTGTTGTGGGCGCGCATTACGCTGCGCGTGCAGTCCAGCCTCACCGCCGTCGGCATGATGGCCGCCGTTTCCGCCGCGCTCGCGAAGCGCGGCATCCCCTGCAACCCCGTTTCCGCGTTCCTGCACGATCACATCTTCGTGCCCTGGGAACGCCGCGACGACGCGCTCGACGCGCTCTCGCACCTCACGCCCTGATTGGACAGCGCCATGCACATGCTCAAGATCGACAACCTCCATGCCCGCGTCGAAGGCAAGGAGATCCTCAAAGGCCTTTCGCTCACGGTGAAGCCGGGCGAGGTGCACGCCATCATGGGCCCGAACGGCGCCGGTAAGTCCACGCTCGGTAACGTGCTGGCGGGCCGCGACGGTTACGAGGTCACACAGGGCACGGTGGATTTCGCCGGTCGCGACCTGCTCGCGCTGGAGCCGGAAGAACGCGCCGCCGTGGGCGTGTTCCTCGCCTTTCAGTATCCGGTAGAAATTCCCGGAGTGAACAACACTTACTTCCTGCGCGCGGCGCTTAACGCGCAGCGGAAGTTCCGGGGAGAGGACGAGCTCGATTCCATGCGCTTCCTCAAACTGGTGCGCGAGAAGCTGAAGGTGATGCAGATCTCCGACGAGCTGCTGCACCGCGCGGTGAACGAAGGGTTCTCCGGCGGCGAGAAGAAACGCAACGAAATCTTCCAGATGGCCGTGCTCGAGCCGAAACTGGCGATCCTCGACGAAACCGACTCCGGCCTCGACATCGACGCACTGAAGCAGGTGGCCGAAGGCGTGAACGCGTTGCGCTCCCCGGATCGTTCCTTCGTCATCGTCACCCATTACCAGCGCCTGCTCGATTACATCCAGCCGGACTTCGTGCACGTGCTGGCCGGCGGCCGTATCGTCGAAAGCGGCGACAAGGATCTGGCGCTGAAGCTGGAAGAGCAGGGCTACGCCTGGCTGGCCGAGACACATCCGGAACTGCGCAAGGCCGACCTTGCCGGAGCGCCGGCATGAATCCGCTGCCGTCCCCGTTCGTGCGGGCGGCGCTGGAAGCCGCCGGCGACCTGCCCGACAGCGGCATCGCGTGGCTCGATGTCGCACGTCGCGAGAATCTCCAGGCCTTCGCCGAAGGCGGCTTGCCGGAGGGACGCAACGAGGCCTGGAAATACACGCCACTGCGCGCGCTGTCGCAGCGCGCCTTCGCGCTGGCCGACAGGTCGGCCGCGGCGGGTGTCGCCGTCGATCCGGCGCTGTTCGCGCTTCCCGGCGTCGACGGCGCGCGCATTGTCTTCGTGGACGGCGCGTACCGTGCCGATCTGTCCTTGCTCGATGCCGAAGGCATCGAACTGGCGCCGCTGTCGGCCGCGTTGTCTTCTCAGCCAGAGCCGCTGCGCTTCGCGCTGGCCAGCCGCTATCGCCGCGGCGCCTCCGACGCATTCGTGCACCTCAACGCCGCGCTGGCGACGGATGGCTTCGTTCTGCGCGTTGCCGAAGGGGCGGCGGTAAGCCGCCCGGTGCACATCGTGCACGTGTCCAGTGGCGGCCAGGCGGACACCGCGTGGCACGTGCGTCTGCTGGTGGAAGTGGGCAGGGGTGCCACTGCGGACATCGTCGAGCATTTCGTCGCCGCCGGCGACGCCACGCAGCTGGGTACGGTCGTTTCCGACATCGTGCTGCGCGAGGGTGCCCGCCTCGGGCTGGTGGTGTTGCAGGATGCCTCGCCCGCGATCACGCTCGTTCGTCGCGAACAGATTCGCATCGACGCCGGCGCCGAGGCCACGCTTCACGTGCTGGAACTGGGCGGTGGCCTGGTTCGTCATGAACTGCATGCGGATCTGGACGGCGACAAGGCGCGCTTCGATTCGCGCGGCGTCTTCGCGCTCGCCGGGCGGCAGCATGTCGACACGCAGCTCGAGATCCGTCACAAGGCCCGCGATACGGCTTCCGATGCCCTGTGGCGCGGCATCGCCGACGGCCGTTCTCGTGGCGTGTTCCGCGGCGCGATCCTGGTCGCCGAAGGCGCCGACGGTGCCGATGCCGCGCTCAGCAACAAGAACCTCCTGCTGTCCGGCATGGCCGAAATCGACACCAAGCCGGAACTGGAGATCTACGCCGACGAAGTGAAGGCCGCGCATGGCGCGACCATCGGCCAGCTCGACGAGCGCTCGTTGTTCTACCTGCGTTCGCGCGGCATTCCACTGGCCGAGGCGCGCAGCCTGCTCACGCTCGCTTTCTGCCGCGCGGCGCTCGAGTCCCTGCCGAACGACGCCCTGCGCGAATACCTCGGGGAGCGGCTGGTCGCCCACCTGCCGACCGGCCCCGCCGAATAAACGATTTCGGAGTTACGCCATGAACGCCAAGCCCGCGTCAGCCCTGCCGCCGCTGGATGTCGAGCGCATTCGCGCCGACTTCCCCTTGCTGTCGCGCACGGTGCACGGCAAACCGCTGATCTACTTCGACAACGCCAATACGGGGCAGAAGCCCGCATCGGTGATCGAAGCGGTCGACAGGCACTACCGCGCGCACAACGCGAACGTGTCGCGCGCGGTGCACCAACTTGGCGAGGAGGCCACCGCGGCCTACGAGCGCGCGCGGGATGCCATCGCCCGCTTCGTCAACGCGCCGTCGCGCGACGAAGTGATCCTCACTTCCGGTACCACGCAGGCGATCAATCTCGTCGCGTACAGCTATGCCTTGCCGAAGCTGAAGCAAGGCGACGCCATCCTCACCACGGTGATGGAGCATCACGCCAATATCGTGCCGTGGCAGCTCGTGGCGGAGCGCACCGGGGCGACGGTGAAGGCCGCGCCGATCGACGAGAACGGCGAACTGATCCTCGAGAAGTATTTCGAGATGCTCACGCCCGAGGTGAAGCTGGCCTGCGTCACCCACGTCTCGAACGTGCTCGGCACGGTGAATCCGGTGCGTGAGATCGCACGCGAATGCCGCAAGCGCGGTATTCCCTTGCTCGTCGACGGCTCTCAGGCCGCGCCGCACAGGGCGATCGACGTACAGGCGCTGGGCTGCGACTTCTATGCCATCACCGGGCACAAGATGCTCGGCCCCACGGGCACGGGCGCGCTGTGGGCAAAGCGCGAGCACCTGATGGCGATGCCGCCCTTCTTCGGGGGCGGCGAGATGATTCGCGAGGTGCGTTTCGACGGCACGGTGTTCGCCGATCCGCCGCACCGTTTCGAGGCAGGCACTCCCAACATCGCCGGTTTCGCGGGCATTCCGGCCGCCATCGAGTACATCGAGGGCATCGGGTTCGACCGCTTGCATGCCTACGAGCAGGACCTGCTCGCATACGCCATGGATGCGTTGGAAAGCGTGCCCGGCATGCGCATCTTCGGGCACGCGAAGGAGCGCGAGCCGGTGGTCTCCTTCCTGATCGAAGGCGCGCATGCGAACGACATGGCCACACTGCTGGACCTGCAGGGCGTCGCCGTGCGCTCCGGCCACCACTGCGCCCACCCGTTGATGCATTTCTTCGGCGTGCCGGCGACGCTTCGTGCCTCGTTCGCCTTCTTCAACACGAAGGCCGAGGTGGACGGTTTCATCGAGGCCATCGCGACGGTCCGCAAGCTGCTCATTTGAGCGCCCTACCCCCAGAGCGGTGCCGTGGCTAGAATTCCCGCCATGACTGCCAAGCACACCTTCCGCACGGCCACCCGCGCCGAGGCTCCCGTTATTGCGGCGCTGGTCGAGTCCGCCTACCGCGGCGACGCGAGCCGGGCGGGCTGGACCACCGAGGCCGACTTCCTGCACGGCCGCCGTACCGACGTCGCCGAGATCGAGGCGCTGCTTGCCAGCGAAGGCGGGCGGTTCGTGCTCTTCGAGCGTGACGGCGCGGTGGTCGCCTCGTGCTACATCGAGCGGCAGGGCCCTGTGTGCTACTTCGGCATGTTCTCGGTGCATCCTCCCTTCCAGGGCACAGGCATCGGGCGCCTCATGATCGGCGAGGTAGAGCGCATCGCCAGGGAGGAATGGGCCTGCGAGCGCGTCGAGATGACGGTGATCGACATCCGCGACGAACTGATCGCGTGGTACGAACGCCGGGGCTACGCCCGCACCGGCCGTACCAAGCCGTTCCCCTATGGCGACGAACGGTTCGGCATCCCGCAGCGCGACGATCTCCGCTTCGAGTACCTGGCCAAGGAGCTGCGCGCATGAACGGCTGGACGAAGGTCGGTACGCGTAGCGATCTGTTGCCCGGTGAATACAAGGTGGCATGGGACGGCGATACCGCCATCGCCGTCTACAACATCGACGGCGAGCTCTACGCCATCGAGGACGTATGCACCCACGATGGCGGCGAACTGGCCGGGGGCCCTGTCACCGGCTTCGAGGTGGAGTGCGTGCGGCACGGTGCGCGTTTCGATCTGCGCACGGGCGAGGTCACCTGTCCTCCCGCCTACGAGCCGGTGGCCGTCTTTCCCGTGCGCGAAGAGGGCGGCTTCATCTGGACACGGGACGACCGCTGAAAGCGTAAGCGCGAACGCAAGCGAAAATTCTATGGCGTGGGCCACTGCCCGGCCCTAAGCTTGCCGGGCGCCATCCTACCTGCCGGAATTTCCATGCCTCAGGACCACCGTCGGCGTGCCGCGCTGGCCTTCGCTCTCCTGTTCACCCTGTACCAGGCCGCGGAGGGCGTGGGGGCACGCCTGCTCGACAACTTCGCCGTGCAAGCCGCTTTCATGGTGGCCATGGTCGCCGTCGCGTGGCCCCTGGGCCGTTGGCTGGGCTTCCGCGGTTACGACGCTTACGCATTGGAGTGGCGGGGGGCGGCGCCGCTGCTGCTGGCTGGCGGACTCGCGCTGGCTCTGCTGGTGAAATATGTCGCCGTCTGCGTCGGCATGGCCTTCAACGTGTACCTGGCTCGGGCAGCGGTCGCGCCGCCGGTCGCCGCCGTGTCCTTCCTTTCGTCCATTCCATGGGCATTGGTCGCGACCTTCGTGCCTTCCATGGCCGAAGACATCCTTACCCGCGGCTTCCTCTATCGCGCCGTCCGTGTGCGCTGGCTGCCGTGGGCATTCGTGCTCGCAAGCTGCGTGCTGTACGTGCTCAATCACGTTTATCGTCTCGGCGCCGGCCCGGCGGAATGGACGATGCTGTTCTGCTTCGGCCTCGCCTATGCCGTCGCCGTCGTCCGCAGCGGTTCGCTGTGGCTGGCGGTCGGCCTGCACTGGGGATGGAACCTCGCCAACGTGCTGATCGACGACATCCTGCCTTACCAGGTGGTGTCGCCGACCTGGGCGTCGCTGTTGTCGGCTGCGGCACATCTCGTCGTGCTGGCGCTCCTGTTCGCGCTGCCGACGCAGCAGGAGCGTGAAGGCCTCCATCCCGACCCCGCCTGAGCCGGGCACGCTGTCCTCACCAGCGCCCGATGAGGTGCTGCACCACAAGGCTCGTCAGCGCCACGGCCGCCCAGACGCCGAGTCCCAGCAGGATCGGACGCAGGCCGGTGGATGCCATGCGGCGCAGGTCCGCCGACAGGCCGATGGCGGTGAGCGCCACGATGATCAGGCACTCCGCGACGACATGGATCGCCGGTAGCGCCGACGCCGGAACGATGCCGGTCGTGCGGATCACCGAAGCGACGAGGAACCAGAGGATGAACCAGGGAAAGATCTTTGCCAGGTTGAAATCGGAGGCGCCGCCGCGCTTCTCGCGCCACGCCACGACCAGGGCGATGGCGAGGCTGATGGGAATGATCAGGGTGGCGCGGGTGAGCTTCACGATGGTCGCGTAGTCGCCGGCGGCGTGGCTGTAGCTGTAACCGGCCGCAACGACCGACGAGGTATCGTTGATCGCCGTGCCGGCCCAAAGACCGAAGCCGAGGTCGGACAGGCCGAGCCAGTGGCCGAGGGCAGGGAACAGCAGCACCGCCACGAGGTTGAACAGGAAGATGGTGGAGATCGCGAAGGCGGTGTCGTGTTCGTCGGGTTTGACGATGGGCACGATGGCGGCGATGGCGGAGCCGCCGCAGATGGCCGTGCCCACGCCTATCAGCAGCTTGAGCGTGTCGTGCACGCGCAGCAGCCGGCCCAATGCCCACGCGGCGACACCTGCCGCCGCGACGGTGGCGAGCGTGACGGAGAGCGATTCCAGTCCCGTCCGCGCCACCTGCGTGATGCTGAGGCCAAAGCCGAGGGCCACGATCGACCACTGCAACACCTGCTTCGAGGCGAAGCGGATGCCTGGGAGGAAGCGCGCTCCCGGCGGGGCGAACTGGCGGACCACGATGCCGAGCACGATGCCCCAGACGGCACCGCCAACGAGCGGCATCAGGCGGCCCAGACCGTAGGCGACGGCCGCGATGGCGAACGCCAGGGCCACGCCTGGAAGGCGAGATGGTAGGGAAGGGTTGGCGGCGATGGAGGACACGTGGGATGACCTGGAGTCTTTCCCGGTAGTGTGCGTCGCGCGCCATGATAAGCATATTGAAAATATCTTATCCGGTGTATAAGAACAGCTTATGCAATCGGCCAGCCCCCGCCAACTCGAGGTTTTCGTGGCCGTCGCCACGTCCGGCAGCGTGCGCGCCGCCAGCGAGCGACTCTTCATGAGCCAGCCCGCCGCGAGCATGGCGCTGGCCGAACTGGAACGGCAGATCGGGTCGCCGGTGTTCTCAAGAGAACGGGGCCGCCTGCGCCTCAATGATCGTGGCCGCGAGCTCTTGCCGCTGGCACGGGAACTGATCGAGCGTCATGCGGAATTCGCCCGCATGGCCCAGGGCGCGGTGGCGGGACTCGCGGGTGAGATCGGCGTGGGCGCGAGCAATACCGTCGGCAACTATCTCGTAGGGGACCTGCTGGGCCCCTATGCCGCCGCCCATCCCGGTGTATCGCTGCGGCTGGGTGTCGCCAACACGGCGCGCATCGCACAGGGCGTGCTCGACCACGATTACGACGTGGGTTGCGTCGAGGGTCCGGTGGCGCATCCATCCCTGGAGGTGCGTCCGTGGCGGGAAGACCGGCTCGTGGTCTGCGCGCGCCCCGACCATGCGCTGGCGGCAAGGAAGCGACTCCGCCGGGAAGATTTCGCCGGCCAGCGCTGGGTGCTGCGCGAACGGGGCTCGGCCACGCGCGCCCTCAGCGAGCGTGCCCTCGCTGAATTGCCGGAAGGCAGCACCGTGCTGGAGCTCGACCAGTCGGAAGCAATCAAGCAGGCCGTGATCGCCGGTCTCGGAATCGCCTGTCTGCCGGAGGTCGCGGTGGGCGATGCCGTGCAGGCTGGGCGGCTTGTCGTGCTGCCCACGCCCTTCCTCGACCTGCGGCGCACCCTGTCGGTGCTCCTGCATCGGCAGCGTTATCGAGGTGCCGTGCTGGAGACGTTCCTGGCGTCGCTCTGACGCCGCGGAAGCCGCAAGGCGGGATCGATCAGCCCAGCACGCAGCGGTTCTTTCCGCTGCGTTTGGCGACGTACATTGCCACGTCTGCGGCGACCACCACGTCGTCGTAGTCCGCGCCTTCCTTGAACAGCGTCACGCCGATGCTGGCGCCGATGCGGACGGGCAGCCGCTTGCCGCCCACGTCCAGCGTGTAGGGTTCGGCGATGGCGTCGCATAGCACCTGGCAACGCGAGAGGGCGGTGGGGCCGTCGGGGGTATCGCGAAACAATACGGCGAACTCGTCGCCGCCCAGCCGGGCGACCGTGTCGGTGGCGCGCGTGCGGGCATCGACGCGCGCCGCGATCGCTTTCAGCAGTTCGTCGCCTGCGGCGTGTCCCTCCACATCGTTCACCGCCTTGAATCCGTCGATGTCGAGGTAAGCGAGGGCGTAGCAGCTATCGCCGGAACCCGGTGCGATCGCTTCCTCCATGCGCTCGCGAAAGAGGGCGCGGTTGGGCAGGCCGGTCAAGGCGTCGTGCGTTGCCTGGTGGCGCACCAGTTGCTCCATGCGGATGCGTTCGGCCACCTCGCTGGTGAGCTGACTGTTGCGCAGCGAAAGCTCGTCCAGCGCCTGCTGCAACAAAGCGCGGGCGCGGTACAGCTCCAGGAAGATCTTCACCTTCGACTGGAGAATCACGTCGTTGATCGGCTTGGCGATGTAGTCGACGGCGCCGGACGTGTAACCCTTGATGCGGTTGATATCGTCCGCATAGGCGGCCGTCACGAAGATGATCGGCGTCTCGCGCAGGTGGTCCGCTTCCGATATGAGCTGCGCGACCTCGAAGCCGTCCATCTCCGGCATGTTCACGTCCAGCAGCACGAGCGCGAACTGGTGATCGAGGCACAAGGCAAGAGCCTCGTTACCGCTGGACGCTTCGAAGATGTCTGCGTCGGCACGTGCCAGGAGGCGGCGCATGGCGACGAGGTTCCCGGGCGTGTCGTCGACGACGAGGATCTTGGGACGGATGAGGGTCATGGCAGGCACAGCTCGTTCAGTAACGTCGCAATGGATGAAAGCGGCGCACAGGCATCGGCCCCCGCGCTCCGAAGCCCGGCCAGGGGCATGGCGGCGGACTCCGCGTCCTCGGGGTCCTGCACGATGGCGAAGCCGCCAGCACGGCGCACGGTGGCCAGGCCGTTCGCGCCATCGGCGTTGGCGCCCGTCATGAGCACGGCGACCAGTCCGGCACGCCATGCCTCCGCTGCTGTTTCAAACAACACGTCGATCGATGGGCGTGCGAACGAAACTCTTGCATCGACGCTGAGGGAAAAGCGGAGGTCTGCCTCCACCAGAAGGTGATAGCCGGAAGGCGCCACGTGCACCACGCCCGGCGCCGCGGACGTGCGCTCCCTCGCTTCGATGACCGGAAGCGACGATGTACGGCCCAGCAAGTCGACGAGCAGCGAGACGTCGGTCGAGGCCGTATGGCAGCAAACCAGTACCGGCACACGGAGCCGAGGGTCGAGTGCAGGTAGCACGCGCTGCAATGCCGTGAGGCCACCGGCGCTGCAACCCATCGCGATCGCCCGGCAACGGCTCACGGTCCCAGAGTTCCCGACGCGTTGGCGGAGGCACGATAAATGCGCAGCGCGGCGTCCACGGGAGCGAAAGACGCAGCCGCCGATGACGCATCCACGTTCTCGCGCGAACCGAGACAGAGGAAACCGCCGCGGACGAGGCTTTCCCGGAAAAGGGCGAGTGTGCGGTCCTGCAAGGCGTTGTCGAAATAGATCAGCACGTTTCGGCAAAGGATCAGGTGCGCTTCGCAGAACACCGTGTCGGTGACGAGATTGTGGTTGAAGAAGGTGACGTTCCGGCGCAGGCGCTGGTCGAGCCGGATGAATTCGTAGCGTGCGCTGTAGTAGTCACTGAATGACCGGCTGCCGCCGGCCTCGAGGTATTGCCGCGACCAGTCGCGCGCGTCGCGGGCGGGGTAAATGCCTTCCGCCGCAGCGGCAAGAGCGGCATCGTTGAAATCGGTGGCATAGATGCGGGTCCTTTCGTACAGGCCCGCTTCCTCGAGCACGATCGCCAGCGAGTACACCTCCTGTCCGTGCGCGCAGCCTGCCTGCCACACGTTGAGCTGAGGGTACGACGCGAGCACCGGCAGCACCTGTTCGCGCAGCGCGCGGAATACCTGCGGGTCGCGGAACATCTCCGATACCGGCACGGACAGTCCCTCGATCACCTTCCGCTCGAAGCCCTGCTCGTGCAGAACGCGCTGGGTCAGTCCGCCGATGCTTCCTGTGCCATGCACCCGCACCAGTTGCTGCACCCGCCGCTTCAGCGACGCGAATGCGTAGCCGCTGAAATCGTGTCCGTGGCGCAGCTGCATGGCGCGCACGAAAAGATCGAGCTCGATGTCCTCGATGTCCACGTCAGTCCCGGGGCGGCAGCCATACACGGATCATCGAGAGCAGGCGATCCACGTCGATGGGTTTGGAAAGGTAGTCGTTGGCGCCGGCCTCGA
>Ga0065165_1000092_pt1 | contig 148435 bp, 126 predicted proteins | sample AraplaMF_Cvi_mMF_FD_63813 | JGI IMG/M metagenome (GOLD analysis project Ga0065165, IMG submission 63813) | Arabidopsis root microbial communities from the University of North Carolina, USA - plate scrape MF_Cvi_mMF (version 2) (version 3) | ecosystem: Host-associated > Plants > Roots >... | reverse complement strand
CCTTGCCGGCGTGGTGGGTGAGGGCGCCCTGACGCCCCACTTCGAATCCTTGCTGCGGCCCTGGATGGACATCGACAACGCGCAGCGGCTGGGTTTTGCGCTCTCTTTCGGCTGCGTCACCATGCTCTTCGTGGTGCTGGCGGACCTGCTGCCCAAGCGCCTCTCCATGAACGAGCCGGAACGGGTCGCCATGGTGCTGGTGGGCCCCATGCTGTTCCTCACGCTGGTGCTGCGGCCGGTGGCCTGGGGGCTGAATGCCTTGTCCGACCTTCTGCTGCGGCTGCTGGGGCGGCCGGTCAAGCCGGACAACACGATCACCCATGCCGACATCCTGGCCCTGGCCGAAGCCGGCCACCAGGCGGGCGTGGTGGCGGACGCCGAGCAGCAGGTGATCGAGAACATCTTCGAGCTGGACACCCGCACGGTGGAGTCAGCAATGACCTCGCGCGAGCGGGTCGTCTACTTTGCATTGGACGATGACGAGGCGCTGGTCCGCACCCGCATCGCCGATTCGCCGCACTCCACCTACCTCGTCTGCGAGCACGACATCGACGAGGTGGTGGGCTATGTGGACGCTACCGACCTGTTCCAGCGCGTGCTGCGCGGCGAGGTCATCAACCTGCGGGCAGAGCCGGCGCTGATCAAGAAGGTGCTGATTGTTCCGGACCGCCTCACCCTGGCGGAGGTGCTCACGCAGTTCCGCCAGGCGCGTGAGGACTTTGCCGTGATCGTCAACGAATACAGCCTGGTGGTGGGCGTCATCACGCTCAATGACGTGATGTCCACCGTCATGGGCAGCCTGGTGCACACCGACGAAGAGGAACAGCAGATCATCCGCCGGGATGACGGCAGCTTCCTGGCGGACGGCATCACCCCCATTCCCGACGTGCAGCGCGCCCTGGGGCTGGACGACTTCCCGCACGCCGGCCAATACGACACGCTGGCCGGCTTCCTCATGGTCATGCTGCGGCGCATCCCAAAGCGAACGGATGTCGTGGAATGGGAAGGCTGGCGCTTCGAGGTGGTGGACGTGGACAGCCACCGGGTGGACCAGGTGATGATCGCCCGGGTGCAGCCGCCGCCCAAGGCCGGCGACTGACCTGCGGCCTCGCCCGCCTGCCGCGTGGAGCGCGGCGGCCGGTGGCGCCTTACTCCATCAACAAGCTACGGCCGTCATACCGGTTGGCCTGCACCGGGATGGGATAGCGGTGGGACGCCGTGAGGGCACGCATGTATTCGGGCGTGCGCGTGCGCATGATGTCCTCCTCCATACCCTTGAAGGCATATTGGACGGTGCTGAGGATGTTGGTTTCCTGCTGGCTGGACAGGTGGCCGATGAAGAAGTTCTCGGTCTGTGCCAGCAGGTCGTGGTTGATGGTGGAAGGGGACTGCGTCGAGTAGACGATGCCGATGTTGAACTTGGCGCCTTCCTTGGCGAATCGCGAGTACACATCGATCACGTTGCCGGCATTGGGCGGGAAGATCATGTGCGCCTCCTCGAAATAGATCTGCACGTAGCGGCCATCCATCTCATTGCGCACGAACTTGCCTTCCTGCTGCAGGAACACGGCCACCGACAGCGTCTTGGCGAAGTAGCGGATGATGCGCTCGTTCGCGCTGCCCAGGTCCACGATGACCGTGCCGCCCTCGTCGATGGTCGCCAGGATTTCTGTGATGAAGTTGTCCACCCGCGGAGAATGGAAGGGCGTGGCAGGCCGCAGCACGTAGGGACCGGCGCCGGCTTGCGGGTAGATGAACTGCGCCATGATTTCCTCGTCCGCGTCGAAGACGGGGCTGCCATGCCGGCGTAGTGCCGGGTCGTTGGGATAGGACAGGCAAAAGCGCAGCATCAAGGACACTTCGGCCACCATGTCAGCGAAGCTGCGGGGCTGAGCGGGCGCCGTGGTGCCATTCACCGCCTGATAGGCAGACAGGCGCAGCGGCTGGCTGAAGCTGGGCGTGAAGGGATGGCTGTAGCCATGGGCCAGGAGCGTCGCGGCCAGGCGCTCTTCGTCGTGCTCGAAGCCGGCGTGATGCAACACCGTCCAGTAGGTCATCAGCTTGCGCAAGCGACGCTGCACCATTTCCGGCGGCTCCTCGCTGGAAAAGGCGAGGGTGGGTAGACGGCAGGACAGCAGCGGCCGGACATAGTCGGTGTCCGCCACTTCGGCGGGCAAGAGTTCCCGCAGCGTGGTCATGGCGTCTTCTGGCCGCTCATGGAAGTTGAAGCGCAGCAACTTGCTGTTGTTGCCGCCGCCGGACTTGCGCTCTGACAGGTAGTACAAGGTGCAGCGGTCGGCATAGACCGCTCCGATGTTGCCAGCACCGTCCTGCGGGTTGCTGTTGGCGTACTCGCCATTGACGTCGAAGATCAACTGGCCCACATCACGCCGGGTGGCCGTGACATCCAGCATGCCCTGTACCAGCAGTTTCACCACGTTGGACTTGCCCAGTCGCGTCTTGCCGAACATGGCGGTGCGCCTGCCCCGGATGTCCAGCATGGACAAGCAACTCGTGACGTTGTCCTGCAGGTAGACCTGGGACTCGTCGTGCCGCAGCAGACCAAAACGGATGCGCTGACGCGGATTGACGGTGCCGTTGGCGAGGAAATCCTGCATGCGCCTTGTGGGAGCGAAGACGGCGTAACGGTCCGCATGCAGCAGATGGCCTGGCTCGCCTGAAAAGCTGGCAGGCGGCTCCTGGAGCTGAGCGCCGGTGGGACTCTCATAGCGGCCGATCAGCGAGAAACGCAGCAGCAGCATGTCGTGCTGTGGGTCGCCGTCCTGGCTGGTCTGGCGCAGCAGGGACTGAACGCGCGCGGCCGTCGCGCTGCCGGGCTCCGGCCAGGAGGGATGGTCCAGCAGGCGCAGCAGGAACAGCCGGTCCGTGCGCACATCGGTGTGCCTGGGCGGCGCGCTGGCGGGGGAGGTGGGTTCCTTGCCGCAGCCCTCGGCCATGATGCAGAAGGCACCTCGGCAGAGCGCCGACTGCTGTTCCCAGTGGAGGCGGTTCGCCAACACCACGACATGATCGTGGCAGAGCGCCACCACGGGACCCAGCCAGTGGTGAGGGAGCAGGTCATCCGGTAGAACAAGCATGGACATATCAGCGAGTAGGGGGTGAGAGGTGGGTCGCGGCTGTGGCAGCGGGCAGCGTCTGCTGCTCCAGCCGGGTCAGGCGCTGCAGGACCTGGCGCGCATAGCGTTCGCGCTTGACCGGATCGCGGGCGTTGTAGGCCCCGAGCGCGGCCACCGTCGGGCCGATGCGTGCCAGGTTGTCGCCCAGGATCCACGCGCCCACCATGATGTTGGTGCAGGGTTCCCACAGGTCGGTGGCACCAATGCCATGGCGGGCCAGGACCGGCAACCACCACGAATTGATCTGCATGAGACCGATGTCGACGGAGCCATTGCCGTTCCGATTGAGGGCGCGCGGGTTCAACCCGGATTCCTGCTGCGCAATGGCTTGCAGCAGCAGGGCCGACATGCCGTAGCGCCGCGAGGCCAGCTCAAAGCAGTGGCTCATCAACTGAGCCGTCGGGGCATCGAGCGGTGCGCGGGCCCTGGCTTGGGCCACCGTGCCTGCGCCGGCGGCCGTACTCGTCGCCAGGGCCACCAGCAGGGGAGCCGACCGGCTGCCCGCCATCGACCTGACACGATGGGCCAGGCGCAGCAGCGGTGCGCGGGCCCGCCAGGCGAGGCTGCGCACGACCGGCCGGGCGGTGCGGGCGGCAGCATCATGGGGCTTGCGAGCAGCGGGCGTCATCGGACTTGCGCCGCTGGCGGCGTCTGGATGCCGCTCTGCATCTCGAACGCGGTGGCGAAGAAGCCAGCCATCATGCCGGCCAGGGTAAGCCCGGCGACAGCCATCAGCACCGAGTTCAAGCGGCTGGCCGAGGTCTGGATGCTGCGCTCGATGCGGTCAATGGAGCCCACGCCGATCTTCACGAAGGCGGCAATCGGGTCGCGCCGTTCAGAGGCGTCCTGGACCCGGTCCTCCAGCCCCTGGTTGAGCACGCCGGTCGAAAAGGCCTGCCCGAACTGGGTCGATTGCTCACTGGACAAGCGGGCCAGGATCTGGCGCAGATGCCAGCGCATCCAGGGCGAGCTGAAGCGGGCGGCGCGCTCCAGCGAGGAACGCAGGGAGACGCCCGCCCGCATCAGCGAGGAAATGGACACGATCAGCATGGCGCCAGAAAAGTCCCGGTAGAGGCTGTAGGGCGCCATCCGGTCCAGCCGGCGCCGCAAGGCGCCTTGCCAGCGGGACAGAGACAGGCCGAACGCGACCAACAGGCCCACCACGCCGACGGCGATGAACAGGCCGTAGTGGCTCACGACGTAGGACACGGCATAAAGCGCCTGGCCCAGGGCCGGCCAGCGATCAGGCGGCAGCAGGTCGGCCAGGATGGGCACGGCAAAGAGGGAGAAGCCCGTCAGCAACGCCGCGAACATCACCATCAGGATGACGGGATAGACCACGGCCTTGCGGACGGTGGCGAACATGCGGTCCACCTTCTCGACCGTGTCCGAGAGGAAGTACAGGCCACGGGCCAGGCCCGCATCGCCACCCCCCTGGATGGCGTCGATCAGGATCAGCTCCGAATTGGGCACCACGCCGATCAGGGCCTGCGACAGGGAGCCGCCCATGGCCTCGCGCAGCATGCTGCGAAACAGCAAGGCATCGCCGCGCGAGCGGGTGCGGCTGCGGGCTTCGTACTTGCGCAGGATGGTGAACAGCGGCACCTTGTCTTCCAGGGCGCTGGCCATGTCGTAGTAGAAGTCGGCGCGCCGTTGTTTCAGGCGGCGCGCCGCCAGTTGGAGCAGGATCCAGTCAAGAATGGGCATGGGAAGGCGTCAATCGTCTTGGAGGAGCGACTTGGCCAGCACCGATGCCCGGCCAAACGCGCGTTCAAAATAGAAGGGGTCCACACGGCCCTGGGCCACGTCATACAGCACATGCCCCCAGGCCTCCTTGCCGTCCATGTCCGGGTCGGTGAATGCCGCGGTCTGGCGGCTGCGCCAGTAGCGCTTGGCTTCCAGGTCCCGACGCTGCAGCAACAGCTCCAGCAGGCGCAGGTCAGGCACGATGACCTCCGCCCCCACCTTCAGGCCCATGGTGCCGTTGCGAACGCTGTTGCTGTAGTCGATCATCGGCTTTCGGCAGCGGGGGCAACCGGCGTCGCTGGCACAGAAGATGGCGTCCGGCGATACGCCGAAACCCGCCTGGTACACCGTCAGCTCATCATCTGACATGACCTTTCGCGCCGGCACCTTGCAGTGCTCGCAATTCATCGGCATGAGCACCTGGTAGACCAGCGCCGAGACGAACTCGGGGCTGCACAGGTCTTCGCGGTGCAGGCCGACGATGTGCGAGTTCAAGCGGCTCACTACGCCGAGCGCCGAGGTCGCATGGACGGTGGACAGGATCTTGTGGCCGGTCTGGATGGCCACCTGGGCCATGTTGGCCGAGAGGGAATCGCGGATCTCACCGAACAGGCCAACGTCCGGGTCCATGCGCAGGAATGACAGCATGGCGCCGTGGAAGGGGTTGCTGCCGGCTTCAGGCTGCAGCGCGCCGCGCTGAATGGAGAGATGGCTGGCACCTGGCAGTTCGTACTCCACCGGGTCTTCGATGGTGATGAGCTTTCGCGTGCCCTCGCGTGCCAGGTGGGCCAGCATGGTGTTGAGCGTGGTGGTCTTGCCCGAGCCGGTGATCCCGGCCACGAAGATGCCGCCCCAGGCGGAACTGAGCGCCTCATGCAGGCGGTCCACCTGCCACGGGGTGTAACCCAGCCGGTCCAGCGTGAGTTGCTGGGCGCGACTGGCGTGGTTGGAGCGCAGGATGCGCATCACCACATCCATGCCGCCGACGGCCGGGTGACTCTGGTAGCGCAGCGTCAGGCGAAGGTCCGGAAGCTCCAGCGGGATCATGGCCGCCTGCGGCACGCCACCATTGAAGGCGACCTCGCTGCGGGAGTTCTCCTCGGCCAGCACGGTGTAGGCGGCGGAGATGCCGTCCATGACGATGCGCGCCGGAAAGCTCCCCAGGGTGCGCATCAGCCCGTCCAGCCGCACACGGGCCCGACCGATGTCCCCTCGCAGTTCCAGGTGCAGGTCGCTGGCGCCTGCGATCACGCACCGGTGCACGATGCTGCGGAACCATTCGAGCGGCGACGAATTGGCCACCATGGTCTCGATGGCCCGGGCACTTTCTCCTTCGGACTCGCCACCCATCGCCCGGCGCTCGGTGCGGTAGGAAATGAGTTCGAAGATTTCACGAGGCGCCGTGTAGAAGCCGGTGAATTCGAACCCCAGCCGCTTGCCCGCCTGGACCACGTGGTACCAGTCGGGGCTGCGGAGTTCCTCCTCGGTGGACAAGACCAGGAAGCGCTGGGCAGGCAGGGCCAGGGCCAGCAGCTTGTGTTCCTTCTCCCGGGACACGCGGACCTGTCGTTCCTCCTTGCCGGCCATGACGTTGTCCGACACGACTGACAGCACCCGGTCATAGGGCGGCAACTGGGCGTAATCGGTGATATGACGGGAATTCGCAGCCGCGGCGGTGGCGGCCGGAGCCGCGGCGTCGGCGCCCGCGGCGTCTTGCGGAGGAACTTCGTTCTTCATGTCAGGGCTCCCGCGGCGTGGCAGCGGCAACGGAGGTGTGCGTGGGCAGCTGGTTCGCCCTGAAGGCGGATGGAGGCAGCGCCGCGCTGCCCAGGCCCGGCAAGGGCGCGGGTGCCGCAGCGCCCGCATGGAAGGGGAAACTGGCCAGCGAGCTGCCCCGGGCCGGAGGCGGCAGGATCAGCGGCGACGGCCAGCGATGGGCCGAGCGGTGGCCGGCCGCCAGCGCGACGGTCACGCCCGAGGGAGTGATGCCGCGCACCACCCACGGCCCCACCTGCGCCGGATGGTGCGGGTTCAGATGGATGCGGTGGATGCGGCCCTGGTAGTACAGCTCTGCTTCCAGGCGTTGGTCCACGCCGGACAGCGACCAGACGCGGGGCACCTCTTCCGGCGTGGCCTGCGCGCCAGGGGCGGGCAGCTGGACCGGCGGTGGCGCCGGCACGGCGGCCGGGCTGGCATCCGCGCCCAGCATGCGCCTGGCCGCCGCCTCCAGCTCTTGCGCCTTCTTGCGACGGGCCGCTTCGATGATCTGCTGCATGGACGACGCGGAAGCGCCGGGCTGCGTTTCCTGGGCCTGGGCTGGCGCGGTCCACAGCAGCGAGCCGCCGGCCGCAGCCAGCAGCAGGCCGGCGCCGTGGCGGCTCAGGCTGGCGCCCAGGGCCTTGGGCGAGGTTTGCCGGTTGCGCGGATGGCGCGGGACATCAATACGGTTTGCCTTTGGCATAAACGTTTCCCGTGAGGGTGTAGGTGATCTGGTTGGCCGTGAGCTGCACCGTGAGGGTTTCAGGCACGGCGGAAGCGGGGAGGTCGATGGAAGGCAAGGACCACAGCCCGTCGGCGATGCGCCATTCCATGGCGACCACGGGCTGACGGACCGCGGCTTGATTGGTGACCTTGGGGGGACCAAACAGGCGGGCTGGCTTCAAGGAGGAGGCCGTGGCGTTGCCGGCGACCAGGGCCACGTCCTGCAGCCGGCTGCCCCAGCGCTGCGTGATGTCGTCGATCAGCGGCAGCTGTGGCCGCGACAAGGGCTGCCAGGGCGGCGTATCGGCGTCGCGCTCATCCCAGCGGTAATGGGTGGTGATGGCGGCGCCCAGCACCTCATTGCCCGGCACATCATGCACCTGCGGGTCCTGGGCGTCAGTCGGCGGTCGGGTGAGGAAGTCCTGGAAATTGCCGAAGTTGCGTGTCCAGGTGGCGGTGCACTCGGGCGAGCGCTGGGTGCATTCGAACCTCTGCAGGGCCCAGCCCTCCCGGGTCAGGGGGACCCGGTTCAGGAGCGCGCGCCATCGATCCAGCGCCTCGTTGCCCGGCACGCCGGCCTTGGAGAGCATCGGGCCGATGCCGACTTCGTAGAGTCGGTTGGGGTCGTTTTCAGCGGCGAGCCGAGCGGCCTCCTCAGCCGCCTTGCGCTGCTCATATTGCGCCCACAGGTAGGACCCGAGGGCACCGGCCACGAGGACGATGGCCGTCCCGCCCCCGATGATCGTGCGACGCAGCGCCCGGTTCACCAGCGGGCGAACCACCGACGCTGCTTCGGGCATTTCGAAGATGGCCTGGATCTGCAGCGGTTCGCTGTTCGGGATCACCTCGCGCAGGTCGGTGGCCACGCGGACATCCTGGTCGGCATGGATGTCGCGGAATTCCTTGAGCAGGGCCAGAGCGGCATCCAGGCCGCCGACCAGGCGATCAAAGCCCGGGACCGGGCGACGGTCCATCAGGCCGACGAAGGCCACCCGGTTGCCGACCGAGATCAGCACCGCTTCCGCACCACCGGAGCAGAAGCGCTCGATGAGCATCACGACGGCCGCATGCGGCTTGCCGGGGCCGGGCTGCAACGCCCGCGCCAGGCCCACCAGGCTTTTGTCCGGCAGCAGGGTGGCGAAGTTGTAGCCCAGCTTGCGGGCACGCTGGAACTCGGCCTCGGGTGCGCTGCGGTCCTGCGTGGGGCTCCATTCCAGCTCGAAGATGACGCGTGTGCCGCCCAGCAGGCAGCTCTTGGCCACGCCGCCCGCAGAGCCACCGGAGGTGTCGCCACTGGTGAACTCGCCCTGCAAGTCGAAGCCGCCCGGCTTGGCCATGGAGGATTCGGGGATGGATGACATGGTGACGCCTTCCTTCAACGGTCGGTGAGCCGAGGCGTGATGAGGATCACCGTGCCCTGCTTGCTGCGGCCACCGCGCTTGGCCACCGGCAGGAGGCCACGGACGACGTCCGTGTCGTCGGCCTGGGTCTGCTCGCGCTCATAACCCACCAGCACCAGGGTGTCGCCGGCCGGCACGCTGATGCGCTGCAGGGAAGAGAAGCTCACCGTGTTGGGCAGCTGGATGGACTGGGCCGTCGGGCCGTCGCCGCTGGTGAAAGCCTTGATCTCGCGCAACTCGCTCACCTGCATGACGGTCTGCAGCAGGATGCGGTTGGAATCAAGGATCACCGGCAGGATCATCAGACCCAGCCCGGTGGAAATGGAACCTGGCACCAGGGAACTGCCGGTGGCCACACCGTTGGTGCCGTTGACGACGGTGGCGGTGGTCTGCCGGACATAGGACTGCGTCTGCAGCGACCCGACAGGCACCGGCATGCGGTTGGTGGTCGTGACCACGCTGGAATAGGCGGTGGCGACCTTGCCGTATTCCTGCAGGGAATTGGCCACCAGCGTGCTGGCCTTGAAGCGGGAGCTGGAAGGGGCCAGCGTGAAGGACAGCGACGGGGAGCCGCCAGAGAGGGCGCCCGGGCCCTTGGGGCCGGTGAACTGCCACTGGTTCCCGGCGGCCTTGCCAAGCACCGCTTCCCAGTTGATGCCATTGCTGTACTGGTCGTTGAGGTTGACCTGCAGCACTTCCACTTCCAGCACCACCTGGCGCAGCAGGCTGGTGTTGACTTCATGGAGAAAGGCCTCCACCCGCTCAACGTTGTTGAGCGCGTCGGTAACGGTCACCAGGCCCGAGCGCGGGTCCACCTGCAGATGCGCGCGGGCGGAGAGCATGCCTTTGAGGGAGTCCCGCAGGCCCGCCCAGTAGTCACTGTCGGTCTCGAAGTCGACGGTGAGCGTGCCGGTGTTGCCACTGGCGCCGCTGCTGCTGGCGCCGCTTCCGCCGCCGCTTCCGCCACCGGTGGCGGAAGCGCTGTTGCCGCCGAAAACGTCGAAGCTGCCGTTGGTCTTGAGGCCGTTAGGCAGGGCCTTGACGAGGATGGAGCGGGTAACCAGGCGGCTGAAGACGATCTTGCCGCCGTTGTATTCCCATTGCAGGCCCGCCCGGGTGGCGACCTGGTTCAGCAAGCCGGACAAGGGGCCGGAATAATCCAGCTCCATGGTGTTCTGCAGCTCACGCGGCTGCAGCGAAAGTGTTTGTGCACCCGCCGCCACCGCCTGCTCGGCGAGTGCGGCATGGGAGGCAGCCGCCGAGGTGGAGCCGCCAGCCCCACCCGGCGCAGTGCCGCCGGCCTCATTGCCCAGCATGCCGCCCGGTGCATAGTCCGCCGCGCTGACCAGGGCGTCCGGCGTCATGATGACGGGGATGTCGATGAGACGCGAGATCAGCTCCGCGACCGTGGTCAGCGGATGCCGGCCCGGATAACGCAGGGTGACCTGGCCAATGTGGGTGGGCAAGGCGGCGGCACGTTGCAGTGGAATGGAATGCCGGGCGAAGCGAGGGACGGTGTCGGCCTGCACCAGCGCGGGCAGGCGCTGCGGCTCGCGCGCCTGCGCCTGGAAACCGCCCGTGCGTTCATTGGTATCGCTGTATTCCTGCTGCGCCAGGCGCGTGGAATGGACGGCGCACCCTGAGGCCAGGACGCAGCCTGTCAGCAGGGCCAGGCGAGGCAGGCGAGGCAGCAGGGCCAGGCGCAGGGGCGCGGACGAGCCGGCAGGGCCGGCAATCAGGCCAGCCATGCGGCCAGTGGGTTCAGTGCGAATCAATGCCGGTCTCCGTCGAGCTTGTAGCGCACCACGCGGACCACGCGGGTGTCGGGATTGATGCGGGCCTGCACCGGGAAGTCGGTGTCCCGCAGGGAGGTCATGGCCTGGTCCAGTGCCTGGAGGAAGTTGCCGTTCAGCGTCACCTGGGCGTCGATGGCGAAGTCGCGCTCCACCTCCCACACCAGTTGCCAGTTGGCGATGCGGGTCCATCGCAGCAGCGTCTGCCGGAAGGTGTGGTCCGCCAGCTCGACCGTCCATTCAGAGGCGCTTTCCTGCTGCAGCGCGCTGAGGACATCGTCCAGGCCAGGTTGCCCGGGGCGCGGAGCCTGCGGCTGGGCGCGCGGCGCGCGAATCCATTCCACCTCGCCGTAACCCGCGATGGGCGTGCCCGCGGATGCAGCGGCCGGCTGTGCGGCGGGCAGCGGAGCAGGCTGAAGTGAGGACGGCGAGGACGGGGTCAGCGGCCGTGGGGAGGCCAGAGGCGAGGGCGCCGGGGCAGCCTGGGCACCGACAGCCAGGCCCAGGGCCAACAAGGGAAGCAGCCTGAGTGTTTTCATGACGAGCCGAGGCCCAGGCCTCGCTGTGCGAGACCCGGGCAGTAGTGGGAGGGTTTAGATGGCGACGAAGGCGTGCACGGTGGCCGTGCTGCTACCCGTGGGACGGCATTCCTTCGCCAGGGTGGTCAGCTCGATCGTTGCGGTTTGCTCCGGGCCCTTGATCAGCGGGGTGGGGACGGTGGGCAGCGGCGTGTCGAACGACGCTGCATCAGTTGCGGTGTCCACCCACAAGGCTTGCGCCAGAGGAGCCAAGCCATTCACCACGGTGGCGCACATGTCCACCGGGACGCCGGTGGCCACCACCACGTAGCCGCGCTTCACACCGTCAAACGATGCTTCGTTGCCTTGCACGAACAGGCGGCCGCCAAAGGCGTTGGAGACTTCAGGTGCGCCGTTGACATAGTTGACGCTGCTGGGCGAGAAGGCGCCCAGGGCGGCGGCTTCCGTCGTCGTGATCTTGGCGAAACTGGTGCTGTTGACGGCGGCGCCAACCAGCGCGGCATTGATGCGCGGAATCTCGGCCAGCAGGTTGTTGGCACGGTTGTTGGCCAGGATGCGTTGCACGCCAACCAGCGAGCCGACGATGATGACGGAGATGATGGCCAGGGCAATGGACAGCTCGATCAGGGTGTAGCCCTGCTGTCGTGCGGCCTTCAGGGCTCGGCGGGGAGAAGATAGGTGTTTCATGTGGTGGTCCTAAGAGGAAAGTGGTCGCAGCGCGCCAGACCTGCTGTTCAGCCGATTGAGTGGCGCCCTGATGTCGGCCGGTGCGGCGACATGAGGGAAATCTTAGAGACGCAAGTGATAAAAAGAACTTCCGCAAACTGCTAGAACCGACGGCAAAAACGGGCTAGGAGCGAGGTGGAACACACATCGCAGCGTGGGTTCGCGGTCGGGGGGCATGGGCCCTCGACCGATCTGCCGTCCCATCTCGAATCAGTGAGCGTGAGCCACAATCCGCGCATGACTTCCCATCGCTCTTCTGACGTGGCGGTGGCCGATGCGGCCGCTGCGGTGCCCACGGAGGCGGCGGCGCGTGCCGCCCATTTGCGTGAGCAACTGCATCACCACGCCCACCTGTATTACGTGCTCGATGCCCCGGCACTACCGGATGCCGCCTATGACCAGCTGTTCCAGGAACTGCAGGCCCTGGAGGCGGCCCATCCGGCGCTGCTGACGCCCGATTCCCCGACCCAGCGCGTGGGCGGCAGGGTGCTGGAGGGCTTTGTGCCCGTGCGCCACACGGTGCCCATGCTCTCCATCCGCACCGAGACCGACACCCAGGCCAGCGGTGCGGAGAATTTCGACGCGCGCGTGCGGCGTGAGCTGGACCTGGAGGCCGGTGCCGCGCCCGTCGAATACGCGGCCGAACTCAAGTTTGATGGCCTGGCCATCAATCTGCGCTATGAGCATGGCGTGCTCGTGCAGGCTGCCACGCGGGGCAACGGGGAGACCGGCGAAGACGTGACGCAGAACGTGCGCACCATTGGCCAGATTCCCCTGCGGCTGACCGGCGACGGCGCCCGCGTGCCCGTGCTGGAAGTGCGCGGGGAGGTGTACATGCGCCGGGACGACTTCGAGGCGCTCAATGAACGGCAGCGCGCCGCCAACGAAAAGACCTTCGTCAACCCGCGCAATACCGCGGCGGGGGCGATCCGCCAGCTCGACCCCGGGCTGGTGCGCCAACGCCCCCTCAGTTTCTTCGCCTATGGCCTGGGCGACGTGCAGGGGTGGGATATTCCGCCGACCCACAGCGCCTTGCTGGATGCGCTGCAATCGTTCGGGCTGCCCGTGTCGGCTGATCGCGCGGTCGTGCGCGGCGCCGAGGGGCTGGTGCGCTTTCATGAGGCGATGGGTGCCAAGCGCGACGAGCTTCCCTTTGACATCGACGGCGTCGTCTACAAGGTCAACAGCCGCGAGCTTCAGCGCCGGCTGGGTTTCGTCTCCCGCGAGCCTCGCTGGGCCGTGGCGCACAAGTACCCCGCGCAGGAGCAGATCACACGGCTCAATGCGATCGACATCCAGGTGGGCCGCACCGGCAAGCTGACGCCCGTGGCCAAGCTCGAACCCGTCTTCGTGGGGGGCACCACCGTCAGCAATGCGACCTTGCACAATGTCTTCGAGCTGCGGCGCAAGGGCGTGCGGGTGGGCGACCAGGTCATCGTGCGGCGTGCCGGCGACGTCATTCCCGAGATCGTTGGCAAAGTGGAGGCACCCCGGCCGGCCTATGTGCGCAATTTCCACATGCCGCGCCAATGCCCCATCTGCGGCAGCGACGTCAGCCGCGAGAAGGGTGGCATTGACCACCGCTGCAGTGGCGGCATCTTCTGCCCTGCGCAGCGCAAGCAGGCCCTGCTGCATTTCGCCGGCCGGCGCGCCATGGACATCGAGGGCCTGGGCGACAAGCTGGTGGATCAACTGGTCGATGGCGGCATCGTCACCAGCCTGCCGGGCCTCTACAAGCTGGGCGTGGCCAAGCTCGCCGCGCTGGAGCGCATGGGCGAGAAAAGCGCGCAGAACCTGTTTGATGCGCTGAACAAGAGCAAGCACACCACCATGGCGCGCTTCCTGTATGCGCTGGGCATCCGCCATGTCGGCGAGACGACGGCCAAAGACCTGGCGCGGCACTTCGGCAACATGGATGCGCTGATGGCGGCGACCGAACTCCAGTTGCTGGAAGTCAAGGACGTCGGCCCGGTGGTGGCCAAGAGCATTGCCGCCTTCTTCGCCGAGGCCCACAACCGCGAGGTGGTGGAGCAGCTGATCGCAGCCGGCGTGCAGTACCCGGAGAGCGACGGCGCAGCGGCTCAGCCGCAGGGGCCGCAGCCCCTGGCCGGCAAGACGCTGGTGCTGACCGGATCACTGCCCAGCCTGTCGCGTGATGAAGCCAAGGCGCTCATCGAGGCGGCCGGCGGCAAGGTCAGCGGCTCGGTGTCGAAGAAGACCAGCTATGTGGTGGCCGGAGAAGAGGCCGGCTCCAAGCTCGACAAGGCACGGGAACTGGGCATCGAGGTGGTGGACGAAGCCCGGCTCCAAGCCCTGCTCACGGGCGAGGGCTGAGGACGGCCAGCACGCAGGCCGACAGCCCGCGCGGGTTCAGGCCTGCGCCGGCTGCCGGCGTATGGCCATCGCCAGCCCGGCCGCCAGCAGGCAGGCCGCGCCCGCCCCATACAGCGCCGGGGCATAGCTCAGCAGCAAGCTGCGGCTCAGCCCGGCGCCATAGGCTGCCACTGCCGCGCCGATCTGGTGCCCCGCGAAAATCCAGCCGAACACCAGGCCGACCCTAGCCGGGCCGAAACGTTCCGCGGTCAGGCGCACGGTGGGCGGCACGGTGGCGATCCAGTCCAGGCCATAGAACATCGCGAACACGGACAGGCCATAGAGCGTGAACTCGGCATGGGGCAGCCACAGCAGCGACAGGCCACGCAGCCCGTAATACCAGAAGAGCAGGAGGCGGGCGTCGTGACGGTCGCTCAGCCAACCGGAGGCAATGGTGCCCACGAAGTCGAACAGCCCCATCATCGCGAGTACGGAGGCCGCCGGCACGGCCGCCAATCCGTGGTCGCCGCACAAGCTGATGAAGTGGGTCTGCACCAGCCCGTTGGTCGAGAGCCCGCAGATGAAGAAGGTGCCGAAGAGCAACCAGAACGTGGGCACGCCGGCCGCGTCGCGCAAGGTAGTGAAGGGGGTGGACCAGGTCACCACCGGGGGCGGTGCTGACGCGGCAGCTGCGCCGGCAACCGCGCCGGCCACCGGGGCGGCCTGACCATACGGGGCCAGTCCCAGGTCCGAAGGCCGGTCCCGCATCAACAGCCAGACCAGCGCCATCACACCCAGGCACAGCGCCGCCAGCGGGAACAGCGGTGCCCGCCATCCGCCGTGCTGGATCATCCAAGCGGCCACGGGCAGGCAGATCAGCTGCCCCGTGGCGGCGCTGGCCGTGAGCACGCCCATCACCAGCCCTCGGCGCGTGGCGAACCATCGGTTGGACACCACGGCGCCCAGCACCAGCGCGGTCATGCCGCTGCCGATCCCCAGCATCACGCCCCACAGCAGCACCAGGTGCCAGAGCGCGTCGATGAAGGCGGCCAGCAGCATGCCGCCGCCCACCAGCGCCAGGGCCATGCTCACCACCACGCGCACGCCCAGGCGCTCCATCAGCACCGCTGCAAACGGCCCCATCACCCCGAACAGCGCGAAACGCAGCGCCAGCGCGGAGGAAATCTGGCCCGTGGACCAGCCGAATTCCTGCGACAGGGGCTGCAACATCGCACCGGGCAGGCCGAGTGCGGCTGACATGAACAGCATGGTCAGGAAGGTCAGGGCGGCCATCACCCAGCTGTAGTGAAGGCCGCGCTCGGAGAGTCGGCGGGACAGTGCGGCAGCAAGCATGGGCACGGTTTCTGCTGTTTTGATGAAGTTCGAAATCATAAACGCAGGGTCGAGATTTCAATGATGGCCATACTCAAAGCTGGGGGATCCCCGCACGGCCTGAGCGCCGGAGCGCGCCTCTTTAGAATGAAGGCCGTCATCATTGGTCCGGGCGTTGAGGGCGCGGTGGGCAAGGGCCGCCGGCCCAGTGAAGCCGACGCCGAAACGCATCAAGGAGTTGTCATGAAGGTCAGCAAGGAACAGTCCGCGGCCAACCGCCAGGCGCTGGTGGATGCGGCTGCGCGGCTGTACCGCGAGCGCGGCGTGGCAGGCGTGGGCCTGGCGGAGATTTCACGCGAGGCCGGCTTCACGCATGGCGGCTTCTACGGTCGGTTCGATTCCAAGGAAGCCTTGGCGGCGGAAGCCTGTGCGGCGGCGATGGACATGGGCCAGGAACGCTTGATGCAAGCGCTGTCGCGCCACGAGGGGGATCTGGGTGAACTGCTGGCGCGCTATCTGAGCCCGGCGCACCGCGACGCTCCGGGAGCCGGCTGCGCCATGGCGGCGCTGGGCGTGGACGCGGCGCGCGAAGGAGGGCAACTGGGGCAGGCCATGGGCGACGGCATTGCGGCCTATTTGCAGGCCCTGGCGCTGCACCGTCCCGATGGCACGGTGGTGGAGGCGCCGCAGGCCGAAGACAAGGCGCGTGCCATCCACCTGCTTTCCGCCATGGTGGGCGCCCTGACGCTGTCGCGCGCTTGCGCGAGTGCGGCGCCAGAGCTGTCTGCTGAGATCCTGGCGGTGACCCGGGACGTCCTGACCGCGGGCCTTGCGCAGCCTACTCTGCGGCCTTCGCCTGGCGGCGTGTCGCCGGCATCGGCAGCCTGAGCACCCCGACGGCCAGGCCGGTGCCCAGCAGCACCACCAGGCAGCCCAGCGCCATGGCCACATTGAGCGTCTCACCCAGGAAGAGCCATCCCCAGAGCAGCGCAAACACTGGGATGAGGAAGGTGACGGAGATGGTGTTGGTCGGGCCCACCCGCTTCATGAGCCGGAAGAACAGGATGTAGGCGACGCTGGTGCACAGCAGCGCCAACAGCGTGACGGCCCACCAGGCGCGCGCGCTGGGCCACTGCGCCGGTTGTTGCGTAGCGGCGGGCAAGGCCAGCAGCAAGGCCGCCCCGAACTGGCTGCCAGTGGCCACAGCCAGCGGAGAAGCCTGGCTGAGGAAGCGCTTGGTGGCATTGGCCGCCACGCCGTAACTGCAGGTGGCCACCAGCACGGCCAGGATCGCGAAGCCGCTGCCTCCCGGCTTGAACGAGGCCTTGTCCCAGGCCAGCAGCACCACGCCGGCAAAGCCCAGTGCCAGGCCCGCCAGGCGAGAGCCGTCCAGGCGCTGGCCGAACCAGGCCCACGCGATCAAGGCGCCCCACATCGGCGTGGTCGCGTTGAGGATGCTGGAAAGCCCGGCGTTGATGGACAGCGCCGCGAAGCTGAACAGTGCAAAGGGCAGGGCGCCGTTGAGCAGTCCCACCAGCAGCAGCGCCCGCCAGTGCAGGCGCAGGTCTTGCATGCCTTCACGCAGTGTCAGCAGCGGCATCAGCAGCAGGGACGCCCCGGCCACGCGCACGAATGCGGTGGGCACGGGCCCGAATTCGGGCGCTGCGATGCGCATGAAGAGGAAGGAGGCGCCCCAGATGGCGGCCAGGAGGATCAATTCACCCAGATCACGTTGCTTCAAGCGCTTGCTCCCTCGGGCGCCAGCCGCGCCACCTTCATTGTTGATTCCAGGGCCAGCAGGGCCCGTTTGCGATCCAGCCCGCCCGCGTATCCGGTTAACGCGCCGCTGGCTCCCACCACGCGGTGGCAGGGCACCAGCACCGACAGCGGATTGCGGCCCACCGCCGCGCCCACGGCACGGACTGCCTGCGGGCGACCCAGCCGGGCAGCGAGTTGGCCGTAGCTCCAGGTGCTGCCAGCGGGAATGGTCAACAGGCATTGCCAGACCGCCTGCTGGAACGCGGTGCCTTCAGGTGCCAGTGCTGGCACTTCCATAGGACGCCCCTCGAAATACGCCTGCAGCATCACCACGGTGCTCGCCAGCAGCGGATCCTCATTGTCGCGCGGCGAGGACAGGGCGCCAGGGTGATATTTCTGGCCTTCAAACCACAGCCCCGACAGGCCGCGCGCATTGCGCTCGATGAGGATGCGGCCGAGCGGCGAGGCCATCTCGGTATGGCAGACGGCGTTACGAGCGTTCATCACAGTGGTCCTTCATGGATGCCGCTGTCGCTGGTTCGAGCGGGCGGGCGTCGCGGGTGGTGGCGGGCAGCTTCCGGGAAGCCTTGGCGATCCTGGAGGCCATGGAGGCCGTGGGCGGTGCTGCCTGAAGCGCGCGTCCTGGCGCAGCGGCCCCAGCGGCCGTAGCGGGCGCTGGGGCCGCTGCCGCCCTGGCGGCCGAAGGACGCGGCAGGGCCGAGGCTTCGCGCCACAGTTGCAGCACCGCATAACTGCGGTAAGGCGCATGGATGGCGGCTGCGGCCGCCAAGGCCGCGGGACGAAGCGCCCCACCGGCGCGGGCTTCCAGGCGCTGGCGCAGCACGACATCACCCGGCAGGAAGGCGTCCGGCCAGCTCCAGCCCCGCATGAGCATGTAGTGAGCGGTCCACGGGCCGAGCCCAGGCAGGGCGGCCAGTTCCGTGATTGCGTCGGCCACGCTGCCGCGCCCTTGAGCGAAGGCCAGTGTGGGCCACTGCGTCGCCAGATGGATGAGCGCTTGTGCGCGCCGCGCGGGCATGCCCAGCGAGGCCACCTCGTCCACGGTGGCGGCGGCCAGGCGCTCGGCGGCCGGGAAGACATGGGTGACTGGCGGCGGCGCTTCGAGTTCCGGGGGCAACGGTTCACCGAATCGGGCGATCAACCGGGTGGCCAGGGTGCGGGCGGCGGCCACGGTCACCTGCTGGCCCAGCACGGCACGGACAGCCAATTCGAAACGGTCCAGCGTGCCGGGCAGCCGCAAGCCGAGGGCGGGCGGGCCCAGTTCCTCGCCAAGCGCGGCGGCGATGGCCTGAGGGTCGGCATCAATGTCCAGCCAGCGGCGCAAGCGCGGCATCAGCGTCGCCACGTGGGGCCAGAGGGTGGCGCTCAGCTGAAGGGCGACCTGCGGGCGCTCTGCGTGGTCCGGGCTCAATTGAACGGATACCCATCCCAGCACGTCTGGGTGACCGGGCCGCGACCAGCGCACACTGCGGCGCACGCTCAGCGCCTCGATATCGACATGCTCCACGCCGGGCACTGCGCGGGAGGCCAGGAATTGCAGCAGGGCGGAGGTCTGCATCGGCGCACGCGCATCGAGCCGCAGTGCCTGGCCGGCGCCTGGCGCCGCGCCGGGCTGGCGGCTGCTTCCGCCTGCGCGCAGGGCGGTCGGGCTGAGCCGGTAGTGCTCGGCAAAAGCGGCATTGAAGCGGCGCAGGCTGGAGAACCCCGAGGCCAGCGCCACCTGGGCGACCGGCAGGGCCGTGTCGGTCAGTAGCTGCTTGGCCAGCAGCAGGCGGCGCGTCTGCAGGTATTGCAGCGGCGCCACGCCATGCACGGCGGTGAAGACGCGCCGGACATGCCGCTCGCTCACGCCCAGGTGAGCGGCCAGGGCAGGCAGGGTGGCCAGCTCGGGCGCGCATTCATCCAGCCAGCGGGCCGCCTCCCGGGCCAGCACCTCGCTGGCATCCATCGCGCTCCAAGGGCGGGCGGTCGGCGCCAATTCGGGGCGGCACCGCAGGCAAGGGCGAAAGCGTGCGGCCTCCGCCTGGCTTGCGGTGGGGTAGAACACGCAATTCTCCATTTTCGGCGTGCGTACCCGGCAGATCGGCCGGCAATAGATGCCGGTTGTCTTGACGGCGACAAACCACTGGCCGTCAAAGCGGGCGTCCCGTGCGAGCAGCGCCGGATAGCAGTGGTGGGGGTCGAGGAGTGCAGCCATGACGTCATGATAGGCAGGCGCCGCTCGCGCGCTCGCCATTTCCGGACGTGATGTTTTTCGCTCCCCCCCTACCGCCTGCGGCGGCCCCCTCAAGGGGGCGAACCCGATGGCCTGGCGGAGCCAGTTCCATGGGTTCCGCTAGGGGGACGGCGCTGCGCGCGTCGGATTTGGGCTGCGCGAGGTGGTGGGAGTGGGCGGTGGGCGGAGAGGGGGGATAGGGTGGTTCGGTTCTTGCCCTTCAGGCACCCGGGTTTGGGGTGGTGGGAACCGCGTGAGGGCGACAGCCGCGACGCGATTGATCACCCAGGGTTACATGGGAGGGTCGTTTCTCCTGCCTACAATCCGCCCCAGTTTTTGTTGTCCGACCACCATTTCTACAGGGACGCTCATGCAAGTTCATGCTTCCATCTTCAAGGCCTATGACATTCGCGGTGTGGTAGGCCAGACCCTGAACGAGGAACTGGCCGAACACCTCGGCCGGGCCTTCGGTACAGAGGCCAAGCTCGCAGGCGAAAAAGCCGTGGCCGTGGGCCGCGACGGCCGCCTGTCGGGCCCAGGGCTGGTGGAAGCACTGATCCGCGGCCTGACCTCGACCGGCCTGGATGTCGTGGATATCGGTGCCGTGACCACGCCCATGCTCTATTACGTGGCGGCCACACGCGGTAACCACGGCTGCCATTCCGGCATCCAGGTCACCGGCAGCCACAATCCGAAGGACTACAACGGCTTCAAGATGGTGCTCAAGGGCGCCGCCGTGTACGGGGAACAGATCCAGGGCCTGAAGCGCCGCATCGAAGCCGAAGACTACGAGACCGGCAAAGGGCGCGTGGGCCAGATGAACATCGTGCCTGAATACAGCCACCGCATCGTCAGCGATGCCAAGCTGGCCCGTCCGATGAAGGTGGTGGTGGACAGCGGCAATGGCATTCCGGGCGCCACGGCGCCGGCCATCCTGCGGGCCCTGGGCTGCGAAGTGGTGGACATCTTCTCCAAGGTGGACGGCGACTTCCCCAACCACCATCCGGACCCCTCTCGTCCCGAAAACCTCGAAGACCTCAAGCGCATCGTGCACGCCACCGATGCGGAACTGGGCCTGGCCTTCGACGGCGACGGCGACCGCCTGGGCATCGTCACCAAGGACGGCACGATGATCATGCCGGACCGCCAGATCATGCTGCTGGCCGCCGACATCCTCAAGCGCAAGCCCGGCTCGGAGATCATCTTCGACGTCAAGTGCTCGCAGCGCCTGGGCCCCTGGATCGAAGAACATGGCGGCAAGCCGCTGATGTGGATGACCGGCCATTCGCTGGCCAAGGCCAAGCTGAAGGAAACCGGCGCACCGCTGGCGGGCGAGCTCTCCGGCCACATCTTCTTCAGCGAGCGCTGGTATGGCTTCGACGACGCGATGTACACCGCGGCCCGCATGCTGGAAATCCTCTCCCGCAGCGAAGACCCCAGCAAGGTGCTCAATGACCTGCCCAACAGCGTCAACACGCCAGAACTGAACGTGCCCTGCGCGGAAGGCGAGCACCATGAAGTGGTGGCCAAGCTCAAGGAAATCGCCGAGTTCCCGAACGCCAGGGATGTCATCACGATCGACGGCCTGCGCGTGGAATACGACGACGGCTTCGGCCTGGTGCGTGCCTCCAACACGACGCCGGTGCTGGTGCTGCGCTTCGAAGGCCATACCCAGGAAGCGCTGGAGCGCATCCAGAAGGAAGTGCTGGCGCAGCTCAAGCGTGTGAAGCCGGACATCAGCTTCACGGCCGGCCACTGACACCTCCGTCGCAGACGGGGCGCTGGCTGACCCAGTGCCCTGATCGCTTCCCGCAAGCCTGCCGTTTCCATCCGCTGTCGCCGTGCCCGTTGTCCGATCTCGCCCCCGCTCCCGTGCCCGTCCACGATGACCGCGCCCGCTGTTGAGTCCTGGCGCGAGCGGCTGGCGCGCGGTTTTTTCAGCACCGTGCTTCGGCTGGGGACGCCGCTGTATCTGCTGCGGCTGATGCGCCGTGGTGGCGCGGAGCCGCTGTATCGCGCCCATCTGCCGGAACGCTTCGGTTTCGCCCCCGAGGTGATGCCAGGCGCTGTCTGGGTGCATGCCGTGTCCCTGGGGGAGACGCGTGCCGCCGCGCCGCTGATCGAGCGGCTGCGCCAGGAGCGCCCGGGCCTGCGGCTGGTGCTGACCCACACGACGGCCACCGGTCGCGAAGCGGGCCAGGCACTGTTGCAGCCCGGGGATGCCCAGCGCTGGCTGCCATTCGACACGCCAGGCGCGGTGCGCCGATTCTTGAAGTCCACCCAGCCCGCCGTGGGCGTGCTGATGGAAACCGAAATCTGGCCGAACCTCCAGCATGAGGCGGCCCACGCCGGCCTGCCCATGGTGCTGGCCAATGCGCGGCTCTCCGCGCGGAGCCTGCGCCGGGGCGAGCGCTTCAAGTGGCTGCTCGCGCCGGCGGCGCGAACCCTGCGCCTGGCCCTGGCCCAGACCGAGGCGGACGCCCAGCGCCTGGCCCAGGCGGGCGTGCCTGAGGTGCAGGTGTCCGGCAACCTGAAATTCGATCTGCAGCCCGATGAGTCGCTGCTGGCGCTCGGACGCGCCTGGCGCGCCGCCCTGGGTCGCCCTGTCGTCCTGCTGGCGGTGTCCCGGGAAGGTGAGGAGGCAGCGCTGCTGGCCCAGTGGCAGGCCGCGGTTTCCCGCCTTGCGCCGCCGAATCGGCCGCTGCTGCTGGTGGTGCCGCGCCATCCGCAGCGCTTTGACGAGGTGGCCGGGCTGATCCGTCAGGCCGGGCTGCGCCTGGTGCGCCGCAGCGGGTTCGGAGCCGAAGGGCCGGCCGCCGAAGCCGCTGCTGCCGATGTCTGGCTCGGGGACTCGATGCGCGAGATGGCGCTGTATTACGGACTCACGGATGTGGCGCTGCTGGGCGGCAGCTTCGAGCCGCTCGGCGGCCAGAACCTGATCGAAGCGGCCGCTTGCGGCGTGCCGCTGCTCATGGGCCCGCATACCTTCAACTTTGCGGAAGCGGCGGCCTTGTCGCTGGAGGCTGGCGCTGCACGGCGCGTGCAAACGCTCGGCGAGGCCGTCAATGAGGCGCTGGAGCTGCTTGGCGACGACACCCGCCGCCTGGGCATGGCCGCGGCCGCCACCCGTTTTGCCGCCGCCCACCGCGGCGCTGCGGCCCGCATGGCCGAGCGCATCCTGGCACTGGTGCCGGCGGCTCGCTAGAGACCGAGCCGCTAGAGACCGAGCCGCTAGAGACCGAGCCGCTAGAGACCAGGCCGCGAGAGACCAGGCCGCGAGAGACCAGGCCGCGAGAGACCAGGCCGCGAGAGACCAGGGCCGGCGCTCCGGCCCTGGCGCTCACTGATTGCTGGTGGCGCGGACCTCGCTCAGCGTCGTGACGCCTTGCAGCACCTTGGCGATGCCGTCCTGCCGCAGCGTCCGCATGCCTTCGGCCATGCCCTGGTGCATCAGTTCCTCGGCACGAGCGCCGGTCTGGATCAGGCGGCGCACCGTTCGCGACACCACCAGCAGCTCATGCAGGCCAGCCCGCCCCTTGTAGCCCGTGTTGTCGCACTTCGGGCAGCCGGGGCTGTGATAGTGCAGCAGGTTGGGTTGCCCATAGGCGCCTTGCCACTGCGCCAGCACCGACTCGCGCGGCGGGCGGTTCTCGGCCGAAAACCCGTGCAGGTAGTCGTCCAGCAGTTCCTGCAAGGTCGCCTCGGACATCGGCTCGGCCTTGCGACATGAGCTGCAGAGACGGCGCACCAGGCGCTGGGCCAGCACCGCCAGCAGCGAATCGGCGAAGTTGAAGGGGTCCATGCCCATGTCGAGCAGGCGGGTGACGGTTTCCGGGGCGCTGTTCGTGTGCAGGGTGGAGAGCACCAGGTGACCGGTCAGCGAGGCCTCGACCGCGATTTCCGCAGTCTCCTCATCCCGGATTTCGCCCACCATGATCACGTCCGGATCGGCGCGGAGGAAGGCCCGCAGTGCCTTGGCGAAGGTCCAGTCGATCTTGGGGTTGACCTGCACCTGGCGCAGCCCCGCCTGGGTGATTTCCACCGGATCTTCGGCCGTCCACACCTTGCGGTCGGGCGTGTTGATCTGTGCCAGCACCGAGTGCAGGGTGGTCGTCTTGCCCGAGCCGGTCGGGCCGACGCACAGCACCATGCCGTAGGGGCGGCCGGAGGCGATCTTGAGCTGTTCGTAGTTGTAGGCGGAGAGCCCCAGCTTTTCCATCGGGATGGGCTTGGCCGAGGCCAGGATCCGCATCACCACGTCTTCCAGGCCGTTGTTGGTCGGAATGGTGGCCACCCGCAGCTCGATGGGATGCTGGGAGGAGAACCGCGCGAAGTTGATCTTGCCGTCCTGCGGCTTGCGACGCTCGGAAATGTCGAGGTCGCACATGATCTTGAGACGGGCGATCAACGCGCTGCGGTAGGTATGGGGCAGCTCCAGGTGGGGCTGCAGCACGCCGTCCTTGCGAAAGCGGATACGCACCTTCTCCTTGCCGGGGTAGGTCTCGATATGGATGTCCGACACATGCTGGTTGTGCGCGTCGATGATCATGCTGTTGATCAGGCGCACCAGCGAGTTGTCGCTTTGCTCGATCGGACGCTCTTCCTCGCGAGCGGCCTCCCGCGCCACCTGTTCCTGGCCTTCACGCTCCAGGGTCTCAATCAGCTTATCGGAGCTGTCGAGCTCGAAGTCCATGCCCAAGGGCGGCAGCCCGGCATCGCGCCCGGCCGGGCCCTGGTTGCCAAACCGCTCATAGGCGGTGGGCAGCGCGAACTGCAGCGAGCCCACCCGCGCCAGCGCCGGCACCACCTTGAGCTGGGTGATGAATTCCACCTCGTCGATGCAGTCGCGCCGCGTCGGGTCTTCCATCGCCACGATCAGGCGGCCGTCGCGCAGCACCAGCGGCAGCACTTCCAGGCGCCGGGCCACCGAGAGCGGCAGCTTGCGCACGGCATCCGGCTCGATGGCGAAGTGGTCCACATCCACCAGCGGATAGCCCATCTTGCGGGCCAGGGCTGATTGCAGCTGTGCGCGGGTGACCACGCCCTTGCGCACCAGCAGTTCGCCCAGGGGCACGGAGCGGTCGTTCTTCTGCTGCGCCAGCGCCTCGTCCAGCTGGGCCTGCGTGACCAGATCGAGGGCGAGAAGCGCCTCGCCGATCCGCACCATCGGCATCTTGGCCTGCTGCTCGATGGCCTGCATCAGCTGCTCGGCGCTCACGATGTGCTGGGCCACCAGGATGTCGCCCACGCGGCGGTCGCGCAGCTCCTTTTGCTCCTGCACGGCATCTTCGACCTGATCGGCCGTTGCCACATGCTCGCGCACGAGCAGGTCGCCAATGCGGTCGCCGACCTCGTAGCTGCTGAGCACTTCCCGCGGGACGAACATGCAGCGCACCCAGTCGCTGGTGTCGCTGACCGGGGGGAACAGGAACAGGCCGAGGTCTGATTCCTGGTGGCCAATGGTCGTGCCCTTGGACTCTTCGCCGCTCTGATAGACCAGCCGGAACTCGGTGCGCGGGCGCTGGTCCAGCGACAGCGGGTCATTGGCGGCTGCGGGGTCCCGAGGCGGCACCTCGACGGCATGCAGCAGCTTGAGCGCCTTGAACTGCGAGAACTTCAAGGGCATGGCATTGCGGGCCGGCGGCACCAGCACCTGGGCGAGCCGGTCCTCCGGGACCATCAGGATCACCTTGCCGACCGTGCGGCTGCCGTTGAGCCCAAGGATTTCGCAGGCCAGCGGATCGCGCTGCGGCTTGGGCCTGGGGTAGGCCGCGAAAGGCGGCGTGGGCCACTCGAAACCTCCGTCCCCCGCACGGCGCGCCACCGCCCGGGCCCCCGGCGCCTCTTGAGCCGGCAACGCGACTTCAGACAGGCCGCCGGGCTCGGTGTGGGGCCATTGCAGTGGCACGGACGGGTCAGCCATGTAGGGGTCTTTCGAGAGGGGAAAAAGAGAGGGGCGAAAGGACGTCTCAGGCCTAAGCCTAACCCGATTGTGGGGTTTTCATCACGAGTAATAGCAATTGATAGGCCCGCTAGACTGTCATCCGTGAACAACCTCCTGATCACGGGCTTCGAGCCCTTTGGTGGCGAGAGCGTCAATCCGTCCTGGGAACTCGCCCATGCGCTCAATGGCGAGCTGATTGGCGGTGCGCGCGTCGTGGCGGTGCAACTGCCCTGCGTGTTCGGGCAGGCGCTGCAGCGGCTGGACGAGGCGCTGGAGCGGGTCCGTCCCTCGCTGGTGCTGGCGGTGGGGCAAGCTGGCGGGCGCTGTGACCTGTCGCTGGAGCGGGTCGCCATCAATGTCGATGATGCGCGCATACCGGACAACGCTGGCGCACAGCCGATCGACGAGCCGGTCGCGGCGGACGGGCCGGCCGCCTACTTCAGCACCCTGCCCATCAAGGCCATCGTCGCGGCGCTGCGGGCGGCGGGTTTTCCGGCCTCCGTCTCCCAGACCGCGGGCACCTTCGTCTGCAATCATGTGTTCTACGGCTTGCAGCACCGGCTTCGGGGTCAGGGAGTCCCCGGCGGCTTCATGCACATCCCCTTCCTGCCTGAGCAGGCGGCGCGGAACCCCGGGGCGCCGAGCCTGCCGCTGGACACCCTGGTCGCCGCCACGCGGCTGGTGCTGGTCACGGCAATGAAGGGGCAGGAGATCCGGATGGGAGCAGGGCAGCTGGATTGAGCGGGGCGGCCTGCCGTTCCAGCCTCAGCGCCAGCGTCCGGACCAGCTCCCGCAAGGCGTCCACCAGCGCCGCGGGCTGCAGCACCACGAAATCGAAGGGCAGGGCGACCAGGTTGCGGGCCATCCACGCCAGGTCGTCGACCTGGCAGTGCAGCAGCACGCTGTCGGCTTGCGGCTCCAGGCTGCTGATGGCGGCCAGCGGCTGACGCACCAGCGCTTGCAGGGGCGCCTGGATGCGCACGCTGACCGCATGGGCCCTCGGCACCTGGACCATGGAAGCCTGCAGGTGGGCCAGGACGTCGAAGTGCTCTGGCCGGCCGAAGCTCTGTGGCAGCGGAGCCACCGCCTCGATGCGATCCAGCCGGAAGGAGCGCAGGGCATGGCGGAGCCGGCACAGGCCCACCGCGTACCAATGACCACCGTGGAAGCCGAGCGCATAGGGGTCAAAGTCACGCTCGGAACGTTCCCCCTGAGCGTCCCGGTAGGTCATGCGCATGCGCTGCTGCGAGAACGCCGCGCTGCCCACCGCCGCTATCACGTCCGGGGCGAGGCGATCCTGCGAGGGCTGCAAATCCAGCGCCACCCGCTGTGAGATACCGCGCTGGCGCTTTTGCAGCGCCGCCGGGAGCACGCGCTCCAGCTTCGCCTGCGCGCTCGCAACGGCCGGGCTGGCGTCGGCCCATCCCAACTGGCGCACCGCCAGCAGGCCGAGGCCCAGGGCGAGCGCCTCGTCATCTGAAAACATCATTGGGGGCAGGCGATAACCAGGCATCAGCCGGTAGCCGCCAAAGCGGCCCCGCTCGGACTGGATGGGGATGCCCAGCGCCTCCAGCGCGGCGATGTAGCGGCGAACCGTGCGGCGCTCGATCTGCAGTTCCGCGGCCAGGGTCGCGCCGTCGATCTGCCCGCGCGACTGCAGCAGCTCCAGCAGGCTCAGGACACGGGAGGCGGGCTTGGGCATGGGCGACAGTCTATCGGCTCGGCCGTTCGATATAGGGCGGGTTCCGTCCTATATCGCTCCTACGCTCGTCGCCTGTTCAACGGGGAGATCGAGATGAGTGTTGTGGAACTGGGCGTGTATTTCGCGCTGGTCCTGGGCGTCGTGCTGCTGCCGGGGGTGGACATGGCGTTCGTGGTGGGCTGGAGCCTGGCCGGCGGATGGCGCGGGGGCCTGGCGGCCCTGGCCGGTGTCGTGGGCGGCGCCCTGTGCCACCTGGCCATGGGCGCGCTGGGGCTGGCGCTGCTGATCAAGGCAGTGCCGGGTGCCTTCACCGTCATGATGGCCTGTGGGGCGGCCTATCTCGCCTGGCTCGGGTGGGGGCTGATGCGCGCCGGACCCGCATCCGGCGCGAAGGCCGGTGTGGCGGCATCGGCGGCCAGATCCGAACGCGCAGGACCATCGCGTCAAGGAGGCGGAGGAGGGCAAGGCCGGCAAGCAGGAGGGCTGGCGGCCATCTTCGGCGGTGCCGTGCTGACCAACCTGCTCAATCCCAAGGCCTACCTGTTCAGCCTGGCGGTGTTGCCGCAGTTCATCCATCCGGAGCGCGGCGCGCTGGCGTGGCAGCTGGGTGCCATCGGCGCCATCACCGCTTTCACGCAGATCGCCGTCTACGGCGGCCTGGCGTGGCTGGCAACGGCCGGACACCGACGGATGCAGGGCTTGTCGGCGGGGCGCCAGCGTTTCCTGCTGCGGGCGGTCGGGCTCATGTTCTGGGCCACCGCCCTCTATACCGTCTACAGCGGCTGGCAGGGGGAGACGAAGGTGAGCGCCCCGACGGTGGCGATGTGGCCCGGCCTTGCCGACCGGGCCGCCAGCGTCACTCGCGGGGCTTGAAGAGCAGCAGCATCTCGCGGGGCACGGTGCCATCCGTGTCCAGCGGCAGCTTCTGCGTCTTGTCCAGGGCGCGCAGCACGGCGGCGTCAAAATCGGCCAGGCCGCCGGACTTCACGACGCGCCGCGCAATGATGCTGCCATCGGGTGCGCAGCGCACCTCCACCTCCGTCGTCGGGTTCGCGGCGCCCGGCTCATAGATGATGTTGGGCTTGACCGCCTGCTTGATGCGGCCCGCGTAGTTGGCGGATGGGCCGGCGCTACGCTGGGCCGTGCCGGTGGCGTTGGGCGCACCGGTGGCGCCGGCCATGCCCATCATGCGCTGGAGGTTCTCCTTGCGCAGTTGCTCCGCCTTGGCGTCGGCGTCCTTGCGGGCCTTGTCTGCCTTGGCCTTGTCCGCCTGCTCAGCCTTGTCCTTCTTGGCCTGGGCTTCCTTGCGGTCGCGCTCCTGCTTCTCGGCTTCGTCCTTCTTCTGCTGCTCCAGCTTGCGCTTTTTCTCCTGCGCCTGGCGCTGCTCGTCCTCTTCCTTGAGCTTGCGCTCCTTGGCCTTCGCAATGGCGATCTCGGCATCGCGCTGGGCCTGTACCTCCTGGGGCGTAGGCTCCTGAGGCTTGGGCGGTTCGGGCTTGGGCTCGGGTTTGGGCGGCTGCGGCTCCTCGGGCGGCAACTGCTCCTTGGGCGCTGCCGCCACCGGCACGGACGCCCACAACTCCGCCTCCGCAGCGGGAATGGGGGCGGAGCGCCAGCTCACGCCGAAGCTAAGCGCCAGCACCAGCACCACATGGGCCACGGCGGCCAGCGCCATGCCGCGGCCCAGGCCCGGTGCGGGCGGTGGGCGCAGCGGGTCGCGCTCGATGGGAAAACGTGAAACAAGACTGCTCATGGGCGATCAGCTGTCCGACGGACCGTTCTTGACCGACAGGCCGACACGCTGGATGCCGGCGCGCTGCAGCACGTCCATGGTCTTCACCACCGCCTCGTACTTGACGTTGCGATCGGCGGAAATCACGACCGGCGTATTGGCGTCACCCGCCTGCGCATCCTTGACCCGGGCAGCCAGCGCCTTCAGCGGCACCGGCTGCGGATCCTGGTCGCCGTCAAGCTTGATCTTGAGTTGCTCGTCCTTGCCCACGACCACCTGGATGACGTGGGTGGGCTGCTGCTTGCTGGTGCCGACGCTGGGCAGGTCAACAACGCCGGTGGTGATCAGCGGGGCACTCACCATGAAGATGATGAGCAGGACCAGCATCACGTCGATGAAAGGCACCATGTTGATCTCGTTCATGGTGCGGCGGCGGGAACCGCTGCGGGAGGACATCGCGGGCATGGTTGGGGCTCCGTGATGGCGGCTTCAGCGGGCGGCGGCCGGTGCCGGTTGGCCGGCATTGCGCTGCAGGATGTTGGAGAACTCTTCGATGAAGCTCTCCAGCGTGATGGCGTTGCGGTCGATCTGGCGGGCAAACCGGTTGTAGGCCAGCACGGCCGGAATGGCGGCAAACAAGCCGATGGCCGTGGCCACCAGGGCTTCGGCGATGCCGGGCGCCACCGTGGCCAGCGTGACCTGGGTCAGGTTGGACAGGCCGACGAAGGCATGCATGATCCCCCAGATGGTGCCGAAGAGACCCACATAGGGAGAGACCGAGCCCACCGACGCCAGGAAGGACAGGTGCGACTCCATCGCGTCGAGTTCGCGCTGGAAGCTGGCGCGCATGGCGCGGCGGGCGCCGTCCAGCAGCGCGGTCGGCTCCACCACGCGGCGTTCGCGCAGCTTCAGGAACTCGCGCATGCCCGAGGCGAAGATGCGCTCCAGCGGCGCGCCGTCGTGATGATTGGAGACGCTGTTGTAGAGGTCGTTGAGGTTCTTGCCGGACCAGAATTCCTGTTCGAACCCTTCGTTGCGGGCCTTCACGCGCGAGAGCGAAATCAGCTTGCTGAAGATCACGCTCCAGCTGGCCAGGGAGACCAGCAGCAGTGCGGCGATGACCAGCTGCACCGTCAGGCTGGCGTGCATGATCAGGGAGATGATGGAAAGGTCTTGGTTCATGAAGTCAGCGTGAGGTCAACGAGGGGCCAGCACCCGGCGGGTAGCGGCGGCAGCAAGCAAACAGGTAATTTTTGCTCGAAAACGGACCGGCACTGTGTCCGGATGTTGGTCGAGGCGTTTCAGCGCTGCAGGCATTGCAGGATGCGTGCCGGGATTCTCGCCGGCTTGAGACTGGCCGCATCGACACATCCAATGCGGATGCGGCCTTCGGTCAGCAGCTGTTCGCCTCGCCAGACCTGCTGATCGATCGTGAGACTGGCGCGGCCGATCTCGGTCGGATGCACGGTGATGCGCAGCCAGTCGTCCAGCCGGGCGGGTGCCAGATAGCGCAGGGCCGTGTCGCTCACCACGAACATGAGGCCCTCGTCGCGGCGCATCAGCTCCTGCTCGAAGCCCAGCCCACGCAGCCATTCGGTGCGGGCACGTTCCATGAACTTCAGGTAGTTGGCATAGAAGACGACGCCGCCCGCGTCCGTGTCTTCCCAGTAGATGCGCAGTTCATGCTGGAAGGCCGGAAGCTGGGCGTTGGTTGCGGCGCTGGAAGGGTCGAGCAGGGCGGTACCGGTCATGAGGCAGGGCGAAGTTGGGCCAGGCGGGCGCGGATGCGATCCAGTGCATCGCGAAGGTCGTCCATGCTGCTGGCAAAAGACAGTCGCAGGAAACGCTCACCGAAAGCCGGGCCGAAATCCCGGCCGGGCGTCAGTGCCACCTGCGCATGTTGCATCAGGTCCATGCACAGGTCCCAGCTGCTCAGGCCCGTGCCGGAGGCGTCGGCCCAGGCGTAGAAGGCCCCGTCCGGCAGCACGGGCACGGGCAGCCCCATGGCATTCAAGGCTGGAACGACCATGTCGCGGCGGTGTTGCAGCTCGACGCGGCGGCGCTCGAACTCGTCCAGCGATTCGGGCTCGAAGTTGGCCAGGGCCGCTTTCTGCGCAATGGTGGACGGGCAGATATAGAGGTTTTGCGCCAGCTTCTCGACCGCCGGCACCATGGCCGGCGGCAGCACCAGCCACCCCAGGCGCCAGCCCGTCATGCCGAAGTACTTGGAGAAGCTGTTGATGGAGACCACGTCTTCGCCGAGCGCGAGGGCGCTGCGGCGATAGCGGTCGTCGAAGCTCAGGGCCTGATAGATCTCATCCACCACGGTGATGCCACCGCGCTCACGCACAAACGCATGGATGCGTGCGAGTTCATCCGCGGCGATCGACGTTCCGGTCGGATTGCTGGGGGAGGCCAGCAGTACGCCGCGGCTGCTGCCCGTCCAGTGCTGGCGGACCTGGTCGAGGTCGAGCTGGAAACGCTGGTCGGCGCCCGCTGGCAGCAGCACCGGCGTGGCGTCCACCGCCTCGACGAAGTGGCGATTGCAGGGGTAGCAGGGGTCCGGCATCAGGACCTCGTCTCCACGCTCGAACAGGGCCAGGCAGGCGAGTTGCAGGGCGGCGGAAGCACCGGCCGTGATGACGATGCGCTCTGGCGCGATGCTCAGGTTCTGGGTATTGCGGTACCAGTCGGAGAGCCGCTGACGCAGGGCCACCAGGCCAGTGGCCTGCGTATACGGCACCTGCCCAGCCGCCGTGAAGCGGGCGGCGGCCTCTCGAACTGCGGCGCTGGCCCCGAAATCGGGCTCGCCGATGTTCAGGTAGATCATGTGCCGGCCGCCCTGGGCCGGATCACACACGGCCGACCGGGCGATCTCGTCGGCGCGCTTGGCGCACTCCATGACGTAGAAGGGTTGGATGCGCCCGACGCGCTGGGAAAGCCTCATGTCGTGATGCCCGATGCCAGTAAACAGTCGGACCGCCCACCTTGGGAACGTCCCCGCGACAGGAACGCTTGGGCGGCCTGGAAACACGATCATAGGCCCACCCGTGAGGGCCTTGCAGCACGCCGGACGCTGCCGCGCCGGCGTCTGGCCCGGGGTGTCAGCCGCGGGCGGCCTTCACCTCGACCGGGCGGAGGTCTTCCGCGGCGCGGTCCAGCACGCCGTTGACATACTTGTGGCCGTCAGTGCCGCCGAAGGACTTGGCCAGCTCGACCGCCTCGTTGATGGCCACCTTGTAGGGGATGTCGATGCAGTGCTTGAGCTCGTAGGCGCCCAGCATCAGGATGGCATGCTCGATGGGGGAGAGCTCGGTGGTCTTGCGGTCGGCATGGCGGGCCAGCACTTCGTCCAGCGAAGCCGCTTCCTCGACGGCGCCGTTGAACAGCTTGTCGTAATGGCCGCGGTCGCTCTTGTCGAAGCCTTCCTGCTCGCGGGTGTGGGCATCGATGACGCCCAGGTCGTCCCCGGTCAGCAGCCACTGGTAGACGCTTTGCAGCGCATGTTCTCGCGCGCGGCGGCGCGCCGACTTGGCGGCCGGGCGCTTGGCGCCGGGCTTGGACGCGGGTTTGGAGGTGTTGTCCTTGGAGGTCACTGGAGTTCTTTCAGCAGCAGGGCCATTTCCACCGCGACGGTGCCGGCGTCGCGGCCCTTTTCCTCGGCACGGGCCCAGGCCTGGGCTTCGTTCTCGACGGTGAGGATGGCATTGGCAATGGGCAGGCCATGATCCAGCGTGAGGCGGGTGACACCCGCGCCGCTTTCATTGGCCACCAATTCGAAGTGGTAGGTTTCGCCGCGGATGATGCAGCCCAGCGCCACCAGCGCGTCGAAGCGGCCGCTGCGCGCCATGGCCTGCAGGGCCACCGGCACTTCCAGGGCGCCCGGCACGGTGACGTGGCGGATGTCCGCTTCGACCACGCCATGATGCTTCAGGGCGGCCCGGCAGGCGGTGGCCAGTGCGCTGGTCAGCGCGTCGTTGAAGCGGGCCTGCACGATGCCCACGCGCAGCCCTTGGCCGTTCAATGGGGTCGCCAGACCCTTGTCAGATCCTTGCATGGTGGTCTCGATTCAGCAGGTTTGAGCAGCCTGGAAGCCGGTGACTTCCAGCCCGTAGCCGGTCATGCTGGGCATGCGGCGTGGGCTGCCCAGCAGCTTCATGCGGTGCACGCCCAATTCACGAAGGATCTGGGCGCCCACGCCGTAGGTGCGCAGATCCATGCTGGTGCGCGGTTCCTGGCCGGACGGGGCCTCCAGGCGGCCCAGCAGGGCGTCGGCTTCCTCGCCGCAGTTGAGCAGCACGGCCACGCCGCGGCCCTGCGCCTGGAGGGCGGCCAGGGCTTCGGGCAGGGGCCAGGAGTGGCCGCAGCGGCCCGCTTCGAGCAGGTCCAGGGCGGAGAAGGGCTCATGCACACGCACCAGCACTTCGTCGTCCTGTTGCCACTCGCCCAGCACCAGCGCCATGTGCACGCCGCCGGTGCGGTCCCGGAAGACATGGCAGTCGAAGGCGCCCTGCCGGGTGTCGAGCACGCGCTGCGTGACGCGCTGCACCAGGGATTCGTTGCGGCTGCGGTATTCGATCAGGTCGGCAATGGTGCCGATCTTCAGGCCATGCTGCTGGGCGAAGACTTCCAGGTCCGGCAGGCGGGCCATGGTGCCGTCGTCATTCATGATCTCGCAGATGACGCCTGCGGGCGTGAGCCCGGCCATGCGCGACAGGTCGCAACCGGCCTCGGTATGGCCAGCACGCATCAGCACCCCGCCGTCCTGCGCCTGCAGCGGGAAGATGTGGCCGGGCTGGACCAGGTCGGCGGGCACGGCGTTGCGCGCCACCGCCGCCTGGACCGTGCGGGCCCGGTCCGCGGCGGAAATGCCGGTGGTCACGCCCGTGGCCGCCTCGATGGAAACGGTGAAGGCGGTGCCGTGCTTGGTGCCGTTGCGCGTGGCCATGGGCGGCAGCTGCAATTGCTCGCAGCGTTCGCGCGTGAGCGTCAGGCAGATCAGGCCGCGGCCGAACTTGGCCATGAAATTGATGGCTTCGGGGGTGACATGGTCGGCCGCGAGGACGAGGTCACCCTCGTTTTCGCGGTCTTCTTCATCCACCAGAATGACCATGCGGCCAGCCGCCAGCTCGGCGACCAGCTCGGGAATCGGAGAAATAGGCATGGGCGCGATTGTAGGCGGGCGGGGGAGCGGTCCGCGTTGCAGGGACTAGGGAAGCTTTGCGTAACTCCTCGCGGCCCATCCCGAATCGGCGCCATCCCGGCTTGCGGAAGTCATGCAGAGCTTCCCTAGCGGATCGTGGCGGCATTGACAGGACGCAGCCGAAGGCGGATGTCCGGCCCGATGGGTTGCATGTCCACCACGCCGTACCGGGGCGCCTCGTCGAGCGAGGTCAGTACCCCGAGATCCACCATCCCGCGGCCGTCGCCCATCAGCATGGGCGCCAGGTAGACCAGCAGCTCGTCGACGAGGCCCGTGCGCAGCAGCGAGCCATTGAGCTTGTTGCCGGCCTCCAGGTGCAGCTCATTGATGCCCCGGCGGCCCAGGTCCTGGATCATGGCGGTCAGGTCCACCTTGCCGCGAGGGTCTGGCAACGACACCAGTTCCGCGCCCCGCGCGGTCAGCGCCTGTCCGAGGGCGCCTCCGTCCGGCTGGGCGTGATAGATCCAGAGGGTGCCGGGCGGGTCCAGCAGGCGCGCCTGCGGGAACAGGGTCAGGCGCGAATCGACCAGCACGCGCTGGGGTTGCCGCGCCGTGGGCACTTCGCGCACATCCAGGCGCGGGTTGTCTTCCTTGGCGGTGCCGATGCCGGTCAGCACCGCGCCGGCGCGGCGGCGCCAGGCATGGCCGTCAGCACGTGCCTGCGGCCCGGTGATCCACTGGCTGACGCCATTGTTCAGGGCGGTGCGGCCATCGAGCGAGGCGGCAATTTTCATCCGCACGAAGGGGCGGCCATGTTCCATGCGGGAGAGGAAGCCGATGTTGAGTTCCCGCGCCGCCACGGCCAGCGCATGGCTGGGCGGGAGCAGATCGACCTGGGCGCCTGCAGCCCGCAGGCGCTTCAAGCCATGGCCGCCGACCAGCGGATTGGGGTCCGCAAGGGCGACCACGACACGGCTGATTCCTGCCGCCACGAGGGCATCACAGCAGGGCGGTGTGCGCCCGTGGTGCGCGCAGGGCTCCAGGGTGACGTAGGCGGTGGCGCCGCGAGCGCTGGAACCGCGCGCCTGCACATCCCGCAGCGCCATGATCTCTGCATGAGCCTGGCCCGCCGGTTGGGTGTGGCCCGAGCCAAGGATCTGGCCTTCCGGCGTGGCGATGACGCAGCCGACGCGGGGATTCGGGTCGGTCAGGCCGATGGCGTGTTCCGCCAAGGCCAGGGCGTGCGACAGGAGATCGTGGTCCTGAGGCGACAGTGTGACGGGTGGGCGGGAGGCGTCGGCGTGCATGGTGGAAGTCTAGCGGTCTGCCCGGGTCAGCCAGGCGGTCAGCGCCGGGTCGGCGGTGGACAACAGCGTGGGCAGTGCCACGCTCTGGGGCTGCCCCTTGCGGTCAATCCAGGTGACGGTGACCTGCGCGGAGCGTAATGGGAAGGCTTCGTGGGTGGTCAGCGTGGAGCCTCCGGGGGACGCGTCCATGGTCGCGCCCTGGTAGTCGAAGCGGGCCGAGGTGCCGGACCAGGTGCCGGAGGCCACACGCAGGTTGTCATGCGCCTGCTCCAGCGCCTGCAGGGCGAGCCACAGCGCCTCGCCCTGGTGACGCACTTCGTCCGCTGCCCAGGACAGGTGGCTATGCAGGCGCGCGAGCGCGGCAGCCCCCATGGCGAGCAGGACCGCTGCCATCAGGGCCTCGATGAGCGCGATGCCGCGCTGAAAGGGCGGACAGTTCATCGGCGGCTGTTCCATCCGCCCGGCACGGGCAGGTAGCTGCCCATTTGTCGGCTGATGCGGCCCAGCAGTTCCGGATCGGGGCGCAGCTCCACGGCGCCTTCCGGGCCGAGGGGCGTCCAGCGGCCGTCGGTCACCAGCGCGCCGCGGACGGTGGACCGGCTGCCCGCTGGCGGTGTCCAGCGGATGCCGGTGCGGGCATACAGGACGCCGGTGAAGTCCATCGCGGTGGTGATGTCCAGTTGACCGTCCACCAGCAGCACGACCGGCTCGTCGCCCGGCGGCTGAGGCAGTGCTTCGCGCAGGGTCACGCTGCCATCGATCCAGATCAGACGCCTGCCTCGGGCAAAGGCCTGGCGCAGATCCGCATGGCAACTGCTGGTGCACCGCAACCGGATCAGTGCCGGCTGCTGCCGATAGTGGCTGGCCGGATATCCGAAGACACGAAGAAAAGCCTGGTTGCCTTCCACCACAGCCGTCGTGGGCGGCCGGCGCAATGCGCTGAGCAGGGCGATGTGCTGGGCATGTTCGGCGATGCCGGTGTGATGGGGCTCTGGCTGGGCGGGATCCGCGCAGGCCGCTACCGGATGGCTGCATCCCCGCGAGACGACTGCCAGTTGACCCGGAGCATCGGTCTCCTGGAAGCGGATGGCGAAGGTGGCCTGCAAGGCGGACGAGCCCTTGGGCGGGACGGCGGTGGGCATGCCGCCGTCGCACCGGCAATCCCAGCGGTGGACGGCGTTGTTGATGCACACGGCCGCCGCGCCGTGGCCTGGGGGCGCGGTGTAGTCCCCTTGAGCGCCCAGGTGCAAGGCCCGGTCCCGAAAGTCCAGACCGGTGCTGTAGACGGGCCGGCAGCTGCCGTCGATGCGGCCGGTGTTGAGCATGGCCCTGGTCCACGCCAGGCCGGCATCGGCGGCCTGCTGTGCGACGGCGGCGCGATGGTCGTTGGCGGCAATGCGCTGCGCGACCGCGACCTGGCGGCCGGCCCACAGACCTGCCAGCACCAGCATGGCAAGCAACACACCGCAAAGGAGCAGGGCGGCGGCCCCCTTCTGGCATTGACGGTGCATCAGCAGCCTCCCGTGACGGCGTTATTGCGAATGTGGACGGACAGCGTCATGGGCTGTGTCCTGTCGGGCTCCTGCGTGGGCGCTGCAAGCAGGCTCAATTGGACAGTGCGCCCCTGGATCGTCCCGGCACATCCGCCGGTGCCGATATGGGCCGTGGTGTGCACCTGGGCGGAAAAATCTGTCACCCGCATCAGCGCGGTGTCGGTCAAAGGCTGGAACCGCCCTCCGATGGCCCGGTCTAGCCGGTCCTGGGTCCAGCGGATGGCGGTGTCGCTGGTGCCGCCGGGCTCTGACACGCCGTCGTCCATGGCGCGGCTATAGCGCAGCACCGTTCCACCTTCTTCCACGGTGATCTCGGCAAATGGGTTGGCGACAGCACCGGCGTCGGGCCGCCAGACCAGCAGTGACGGGCGGCCATGGGCACCCGCGCGCCGCAGATCGTGCTGGATAAAAAGGGCCAGGGCCCTGAGCTCGCGATGCACCTGCCAGTCACGCAGCTGGCGCTGCCGCATGCCCAGATGGTGGCCGGCCCAATTCAATGCGCCGGTGACCACGAGTAGGCCCAGCGCCAGCCCGACCAGCAGTTCCAAGAGCGTGAAGCCCGGACTGTTGGGGGGCCGAGGAGCACCAGCGCGGGGGCAGCGGCGCAAGCCCGTCAAGGCATGTTTGGTCAGTATGAGCATTGCGGTCTTCCGGCTTTCATTGCGGCCAGCAGCCGGAAGAGGGAGTGTTGCCCAGGCCGTAGCCCTGAAAGCTCAGCTGCCCGGCCGCCTGGACGAGCTTGAGGCGGCGGCACAGGGAGTCTTTCGCCTGCTCTCCCAGTGCTTCGGCTTCGAGGCTGTAGCTGTCAGCCGATGACTGGATGACGCTCAGGCGGTAGCGCCCGCCCGCCGAGCGTTCGGCCAGGCCTAGTTCCTTCACGCTGGCCGCATAGCGGGCCTGCTGGCTGCGAAAGCGTTCCTGCGCCAGATGCAGGGCCTGCAAAGCCTGGCTGGCTTCTGCGCGATGTGCAGCCAGCAAATGGCGTCGGTATCCAGGCAGGGTCACGCCGATCAGCACGCCGAGGATCAGCAGCACGACCATCAGCTCCAGCAGGCTCACCCCGCGTGCGGCCATCACGGTTGCCGCACTCATGACTGCTGTCCTTCGCAGGCCGGCCAGCGCATGAAGGAGCCGTCCGCGGCGCAGCTTCGGATGCGACCTGTGATGCTGACGACATGAGTGACCTCGCCGATGCCCTGTGTCGCCATCCGAAGGGTCGCCGCCAGCGACACGGTGCCCTGGCGCCCGCTGAACAGCAGGGTGGGCACGTTGCTGAGCAGGTTGGGGTAGCCGGAACGTCGTGGCCACTGGGCCTGCTTGAGCGCCTGCGCGTCAGCCAGGCAACTGGGCGGGCCGGCCAGGGCGCACAGGCAGCCGTTGACCGGGCCGCTATGGATCACATAGCAGGTGCCGGCCGCTGTCTCGGTGATGCGCAGCAGGATGTTTCGCGCACCATGTACGGCTTCACTGCGCGCCAGGTGGAGGTCACTCAGCAGGAGCTCCGCCGCATGGCCAAGCCGCTGACGCTGGAGCCACAGGCTGCCGGCCGGCAGGGCAAAGGACAGCAGCAGGGCGACCAAGGCCACCACCACCAAGGCTTCGATCAGCGTGAAACCCCGGGCGCTGCGAGCGCTGCCGCCCGCCCGTGCAGCCTGGTTGATGCGCAAAGCTTCCCTCATTGCCAACCTCCATGAGCAATCGCTTGAAGGCCACCAACGGCGTTGTTGGCGACCGATGCGTCACTCTAGAAGTTGGCGGCTCCGCGCGCGTCGCCCTGAGGTTGGGCGCGAGACCCCCTTGAAGCGGGGCGGCGGTGCGCAAGCCGGCGCCGACTCCTGCTGCGCAGAAACAGAAACGGGCCCCAAAAGGCCCGTGGGGAGTTGGTGAAAGACAAAGGAGTTTTACGCTGACCTCTCCTTTGATGCCGCAACACTCAGCCATGTACGTCGAAAGAAAGTCCTACGCTGACGTTGAGATGCCGGGGAACGATGTAGGCGGGCACTGTTGCTTAGCAGCTTCCGTAGTGGGCGTGCCGGAGATAGCACCTAGGGAATACGAGTGGCTCTGCGATGTCGGATTGAGGGGCAGAACTACGTTTTATTAGAAAAGGGCACAACTCGTTGGCCGAAACTTGGCCTATTCGGGATGGCTGCTCCAGACGTGCGTCAGTATCATTTCGCGCACAACAATTCGTAGGGAGGAACGAGTGCAGTCTGGGTACTATTCGCCGAGAGCTCGCGCGGTTGAAGTACGACGCATCGACGAGACTACATCTGCTTGTCTATCGCCGATTGGCGAGGTTGCCTTTCTTTCGAACGAGGATCTGAAGCGGTTTCGAGCTGAACCAGCCGCGCTGTCACCCGAAACTGTCCGCGACCTCAAGTCCCGTCACATGCTTAAGAGCGCTGGCGACACTCCCGGCGCGGACCGACTGTTTGCCTCCCGCCTTGCTGCGAAGCGCTCGACCGCCTCTGCGGGCCCAGAGCTCCACATCATCGTCCCGACCCTACAGTGCGCGCATAGCTGCCAGTACTGTCAGGTAAGCCGAGCGCTTGATGCCAAAGGCTATTCACTGACGCACGCGCAGGTGCTAGCGGCCTGTGACCAAATAATGCGCAGCGGCGCGAAGGTGCTGACCGTCGAGTTCCAAGGTGGAGACCCGCTTAACCGCTTTGACCTAGTCGAATTGGCCATTGAGGCGCTTGCGCATCATCCCGAGCGTAAAGGACGCCCGATTCGATTCGTCGTGGCGTCAACGTTGCACCAGCTCACCGAGGACATGTGTCGGTACTTCGCGCAGTACGACGTGAAGCTCTCGACAAGTGTTGACGGGCCAAATTGGCTGCACAACAGGAATCGTCCGGTGCCCACACGAGATTCGTATGAGCGCACGGTGTCAGGCATCAAGCTAGCCAAGGCCCTACTTGGGGCGGAAAGCGTATCTGCTTTGATGACGACGACCAGGCTAAGCCTGCAGCACCCTGAAGCCATCGTCGATGAATACGTGGCACTTGGGCTGAACGAAATCTTCCTTCGGCCGCTGAGCCATTACGGATTTGCGAAACGCAACCTTCAGATGCTTGGGTACACGACCGAGCAGTTCGTGGAGTTCTATCGCAGTGCGCTGAAACGCGTATTTTGGTGGAACGAGCGGGGAATTCCCGTACGTGAGGTCTATGCCAGCATCATCCTGAACAAGCTCGTGTCGAGCTTTGACGCCGGCTATGTAGACCTACAGAGTCCAAACGCTTCAGGGAAGGCTGTTCTGGTCTACAACTACGACGGCTATATTTACCCAAGCGATGAAGCGCGTATGTTGGCGGAGTCAGGTGACAAAAGCTTCCGCATGGGGCGTATCGACGCACCAATGGAGGAGCTAATGGCAAGCCCGGCCGCAGAACGCATCCGTAAAAGCGGAGGGGTCGAGAGCGATGCCGACTGCTCCGCGTGCTCGTTCAAGCATTACTGCGCCCCAAGTCCCGTGGACGCTGCAGCTGGAGGCGCTGGCGTAGTCGCCACTCGCGACACCGAGCACTGCCGGCGAACTACCGCCCTATTTGACCAGATGCTTCATCTATTGGCGATGGCAAGGGCGTCAAACCCGAGCTTGAACAGCCTGCTGCAGCGATGGGCTGCGCCGGCCGGAGCAGGAGCATAGACATGCGTGAGGTTCGACTGTCCCACGTGTCACCCGTCTCCGGAATATTTCGGGTCCAGGCGAGCAGCCGCGGAGTTGCGACTCTAATCGCGGCCTCAGGCTTAGATAGCGAGATACGGCTCGCAGAGCTGCTCGCGGTCCCGGGAGGAGTTGAGCCTGCTGGCTTGGAAATCGGCGATGTCGTCAAACTGAACGCCGGGCAGAGCAGGGCCGTCGTCCGCTATCGAGCGAGTGACCGACACCAGACCCTTTTCGTGACGAACCAGTGCAACAGCCGGTGCTTGATGTGCTCGCAGCCGCCCACGCCTCAGGAGGATGGCTGGCTCTTCAATGAGGCGACGGATATCGTCAATCTCGTGATGCATCCGCCAGTGGTGGTTGGGATTTCAGGTGGCGAGCCAACGCTTCATCCAGCACGGCTTCGTGCCCTGTTGGACTTACTGCATTCGGCTTGGCCGGACACCAAGGTTGAGGTGCTCACAAATGGGCGCCGTCTGGCGGAGGAGGCGGTCACCGCTACGCTTCTCCAGGGGCTCGCGCCGGGGCGCACCAATTGGCTGGTGCCGTTATATGCTGGTAACGACGAGCTGCATGACTTCGTTGTTCAATCGCCGGGAGCGTTCGACGAGACGCTCGCGGGCCTGTTGAACCTTCAGGAGTTCGGCCAGGCCGTGCAACTGCGAACGGTGATGGTACGGCCGGTGATTACCGAACTTGCCCAGTGGGCGTCTTTTGTTGGACGCAACCTACCGTTTGTCCAAGCGGTTGCGCTGATGGCCACCGAACCCGTGGGCTTCGCGTTGGCGAACAAGGAGATGACCGTCATCGACGTTCCCGAGTACGGCAATGAGCTCAAGGCGGCCGTGGACGAGTTGCTAGGCTACGGCCTCAGACCGGTCTTGATGAACATGCCGCTATGTAAGCTTCCCGAGACGCTGCGCCCGCTGGCTGCAGTGAGCATCTCGGACTGGAAGAACGACTACGCAGCTGAATGCCATGGGTGCGAGCTCAGGCCCGGGTGTGCGGGTTTTTTTGTTTGGGATAACACCAAGATTTATCGGACAGGCCTCAGACCTGTGCTTAAAGTGGAAAGGGAGGGAAGTCATGTCTAAGTTCGTCCGAGCACTGGCGCTTTTCATTGCCAGCGCGCCTTTGCTGGGTGTTAAGGCCAAGGGCGAGACAACCGGACCTTCGACGGCCCCTTCCGCGGAGCCGAAGCCGGTATCTCTTCGGCCGTTGAATCTTGATATGGACAACCTGTTCGCTGGGCACAGATCGCATTCAAGCCATCGGTCTCATTCAAGTCATAGCTCGCACTATTCCGGCTCGAGCGGTGGGTACGCCGCGCCGTCACCGCCGCCTGCGTATATCGCGCCGCCACCTTCTGCGCCGGTCCCCAGTCCGGCCCCTAGCCCTCGTAGCGCGCCCTCATATCTGCTTGAGGAGCCGACCACGGATTCCAAGGGGTCAAAGCCTAAAGCGCCCCGGTCGCCCGCCTCGCAGCCACACGGCGCCGCATCAGGCTCAGGCCCTCTTCAAGACGACGGCGCATCGCCGCAGCTGACCAGAGGTGAAAAGCTGCGGCTTCAAGTGCTGCGTGTGCAGATTGCCTTGAAGCGGATGGGTCTCTATGAGGGCGCTGTCGATGGGGTTTTCAACGCCGAAACGCGGGAGGCTTTGTCACACTTCCAGACCGTCAAAAGCCTTCCCGTCAACGGCATGATGACGACGCCTACGCTAAATGCATTAGGCGTGCCCGCAGTGAATTAGAAGTTCGTAGGTTCGGAGTCGACGAACGTTCTGCGGGATGGCCTTCAGGGCGTTCTCCATCCCCTTGCGACCGTCTTTCACTCAGTGCTCAATCCTAGACGGGGTGGTAGGTCAAAGGCCCTGTGGCTTCCGATACCCTTGTCTTGCCCTGGATGATCTCCACCACCAACGTACTCATGGTCTGTTCCGCTCAACGGGAACACCTGAGCAGGTGTTCCCTGAGTCAATACAGGACCATTTGTGCTGAGACGTTTGGCCGCTGAGCCGTTTCAGCGAAGAACCAATTGTTCAGATTGGACTAGCGCAGAGTCAATTGTCAGAGGTTACGACTTAAATGTCGTTTACCAGAGGCGCCGGCCATCCATGCGGCCCGGCACCTGCCGTCAGATGTCGCGAATGAGCTGCCGGAATTCGTCAACGTCCTCGAAGCTGCGATACACGGAGGCAAAGCGCACGTAGGCCACCTTGTCGATGCGTTTGAGTTCTCGCATCACATGCTCGCCGAGCTTGGTCGATGCCACCTCGCGGGCCCCGCTGGTGAGCAGCTTTTCCTGGATGCGTTCCAGCGCGGCGTCGATCTGCTCGATGCTCACGGGCCGCTTGCGCAGCGCCAGAGACATCGAGGCCCGCAATTTCGCTGGATCAAAATCCGCGCGGGTGCCGTCCTTCTTCACCACCATCGGCAGTGCGATGTCGGCACGCTCATAGGTGGTGAAACGCTTGTCGCAGGACTGGCACCGGCGGCGCCGGCGCACCACGTCGCCTTCATCGGACTCACGGGTTTCCGACACCTGGGTGTCGCCATGGCCACAGAATGGACAACGCATGCGCGGCAGCCTGTCAGCGGTAGACCGGGAACTGGCGGGCCAGCTCGGCCACCTGGGCACGCACCTTGGCCAGCGTGGCTTCGTCGTGCGGATTGTCCAGCACGTCGGCGATCAAGTTAGCCGTCTGGCGCGCCTGCGCTTCCTTGAACCCGCGCGTCGTCATGGCCGGCGTTCCGAGGCGGATGCCGCTGGTGATCATGGGCTTTTGCGGGTCGTTCGGAATGCCGTTCTTGTTGCAGGTCATGTGGGCAGCGCCCAAGATGGCCTCGGCTTCCTTGCCGGTCAGGCCCTTGGGCCGCAGGTCCACCAGCATGACGTGGCTCTCGGTACGGCCCGAGACGATGCGCAGGCCGCGCTCGATCAGGGTCTCCGCCAGCACCTTGGCATTGGCCACCACCTGCTGCTGGTAAGTCTTGAACTCAGGCGTCAGCGCTTCCTTGAAGGCCACGGCCTTGCCGGCGATGACGTGCATGAGCGGGCCGCCCTGGATGCCGGGGAAGATCGCGGAATTGATCTTCTTGGCGATGGCCTCGTCGTTCATCAGGATGATGCCGCCACGCGGGCCGCGCAGGCTCTTGTGCGTGGTGGAGGTGACGACGTCGGCAAACGGCAGCGGGTTGGGATAGACGCCGGCGGCAATCAGGCCCGCGTAGTGGGCCATGTCCACCATGAAATAGGCGCCGATTTCCTTGGCCACACGGGAGAAGCGCTCGAAATCGATGCGCAGGGAATAGGCCGAAGCGCCAGCGATGATCAGCTTGGGCTTCTTCTCCCGGGCCAGGGCTTCCATGGCCTCATAGTCGATCTCTTCCTTGTCGTTGAGACCGTAGCTGATGACGTTGAACCACTTGCCGCTCATGTTGAGCGACATGCCGTGCGTGAGGTGGCCGCCTTCGGCCAGGCTCATGCCCATGATGGTGTCGCCCGGCTGCAGCAGCGCAAAGAACACGCCCTGATTGGCCTGTGAGCCGGAATTGGGCTGCACGTTGGCATATTCGGCGCCGAAGAGCTGCTTCAGGCGGTCGATGGCCAGCTGCTCGACGATGTCCACGTACTCGCAGCCGCCGTAGTAGCGCTTGCCGGGATAGCCCTCAGCGTACTTGTTCGTGAGTTGGCTGCCCTGCGCCTGCATCACGGCCGGCGAGGTGTAGTTCTCGGACGCGATCAGCTCGATGTGATCTTCCTGACGCTGCGTTTCCTGCTGGATGGCGGCAAAGACTTCCGCGTCCACGTTGGCGAGGGTTTGTTGATTGCGGTCAAACATGATGGTGTCGGCTCAAGGGTTGGCGCCACCTGGCGCTGGCTGCGGCGTCGCCCCATCCACCCAAGGATGACCCAAGGATGACAGGCACGGCCGCGCAGACAGCTGCGAGAGGCGGCCCAGGCGAACGGCACGGACGACGCGGGTACTGCTCAAGTACCCACGCCGGTCGCGCTCCCCGGTGGTGACCCACCTTGGCCAGGCTGTTCAAACCCGGCCTTATCGCCAGTTGCGCGAAGGGCAAGTGTACCTCTGCGGCGCCCTGGCGGCGGCCAAGGCGCTCACCGGTTCCAGGGTCAGTGAGCGTCGTGGCTCACCATGGCGACCTGCTCGCCGTTGGGCTGGGGCGTCGGCTGCGGCGCGGACGCCGGCTCACGCACCGGGCGGGGCGCGTTCGGCGACACATTGCGGCCGGCCACGACCATCTTGAGCAGGTCCTGCTCGGACAGCACGCGGGCTGCGTAACCGGTGTCGTCGGGCAGGTTGGCCGCGCCCACGTAGCGACGCAGGCCTTCCTCGATGCTGCCGGCGCGCTGGATGCACTCCTTGAGCACCTGGACGCCCACGCGCAGGTTGGTGATGGGGTCGAAGGCGGCTAGGTTGCCGCCAAAGGCCTCGTACTTGTCATCGTGCACGCGGGTCAGGACCTGCATCAGGCCTTGCGCGCCCACCGAGCTCTGGGCAAAGGGATTGAAGCCCGACTCGATGGCCATGATGGCCAGGATCAGCGTGGGGTCGACGCGGGCGCGCTGGCCCACGTCCCAGGCTTCCTTGACGAGGCGGCTCACCGGCTCCGGCGCCACACGGTAGCGGCGGGCGAGGTACTGGGCCACTGCCGCCTGATGGCGGGTGAGTTCCTTGGGGTCCACCGCGGTGGCGCGAGTGATGGCCTCAGGCTCGGCCAACAGGGCCAGAACATCACCCGAAGCCTCGACACGTGCCTCATGGCGGGCATTGAGCCAGCCCAGGACTTCGTTCTCTGTTTGTTGGCGCAGGTCCGCCTGACTGGCGAAGACCACACCGATCGCCAGCACGGCGAAACCCAGCAGCGCCAGGGTGTTGTGACTCACGACCAGCAGACCCTGGCCGATATCCTTGACAAAAAGCACCAGGGCGGCACGCGCCTGGGACGAGAGGGAAAGAACATGCGAACGCGCTGTCATGCGACTCCTTTCTCCGACACCTCCCACACCGGCCTCTTGTCGAAGCCGCTGCAAGCGGTGGCGATAATGGGCCGGGTCAGACCTGTGCCAACGCGGCTCCGAAGGAGTGCGAGGGCAACCGGGCTTCCAGCGTCCATTGGCAGCGGGCCGGCCTTGCGCTCCCAACAGCAAGGACCGGGATTACCCTGAAGTCAGGGCAGGGCGCGATTCTATGGACCAAAAATAACCCGTCAAGCTGATGGGGGCACTTCTAAATTTCTTTCAGTTATGAAGTATCGGGATTTGCGTGACTTTGTGGGCGCCCTGGAGGGCATGGGAGAGCTACGCCGTATTGCAGAACCGGTCTCACCGGTCCTGGAGATGACGGCCCTCAGCGACATGGTGCTTCGGGCCGAAGGGCCTGCGTTGTTATTCGAACAGCCGAGCGGTTATCGCACACCGGTGCTGGCCAACCTCTTTGGGACACCCAAACGGGTGGCCCTTGGAATGGGGGCGTCATCGACCACTCAATTAAGGGAGGTGGGCCACCTGCTCGCCAGCCTCAAGGAGCCGGAACCGCCGCGCGGCCTGAAGGACGTCGGCCGGCTGGCGCAGATGGCCAAGGCGCTGTGGGACATGAAGCCGTCGGTGGTGCGCCGTCCCCTATGCCAGGAACAGGTGGTCGAAGGCAGTGACGTCGACCTGAAGCAACTGCCCATCCAGACCTGCTGGCCTGGCGATATCGGGCCCCTGCTGACCTGGGGGCTGGTGGTGACGCGGGGGCCGCAGAAGGTGGCCCAGCCGCGCCTGCGCCAGAACCTGGGCATCTATCGGCAGCAATTGATCGGCCGGCGGCAACTGATCATGCGATGGCTGGCCCATCGGGGCGGCGCCCTCGATTTCCGGGATTTCGCGCTGGCCAATCCGGGACAGCCATTCCCCATCGCGGTGGCCCTGGGTGCAGACCCGGCCACCATCCTGGGCGCGGTGACGCCGGTGCCGGACACCCTCTCTGAATATCAGTTCGCCGGGCTGCTGCGCGGATCCCGGACGGAGCTGGCGGACACGCAGGTTGGGGAGGCTGGCCGCATGCTGCAGGTGCCGGCGACGGCTGAGTTCGTGCTGGAGGGGACGATCCCGACGGCGGAGCCCGGGTTCACCGGCCACAGCGAAGACGGAGTGCCCCTGAAGGAAAAGGGCGGCTACCTGCATGCGCTGGAGGGGCCCTTCGGCGACCACACCGGTTATTACAACGAGCAGGACTGGTTCCCCGTCTTCGAGGTGAACCGCATCACCCAGCGCGACGGCGCCATCTATCACTCCACCTACACCGGCAAGCCGCCCGATGAGCCCGCCATCCTGGGCGTGGCCCTCAACGAGGTGTTCGTACCCATCCTGCAGAAGCAGTTTCCGGAAATCGTTGACTTCTATCTGCCGCCTGAGGGCTGCAGCTACCGGATGGCGGTCATCTCCATCCGCAAGGCCTATCCGGGCCATGCCAAGCGGCTGATGTTTGGGCTGTGGAGCTACCTGCGCCAGTTCATGTATACCAAGTTCATCGTCATCGTGGATGAGGACGTGAACATCCGTAGCTGGCAGGACGTCATCTGGGCGATCACCACCCGCATGGACCCCGCGCGCGACACCACCCTGGTGGAGAACACGCCCATCGACTATCTGGACTTTGCCTCGCCGGTCAGCGGCCTGGGCGGCAAGATGGGGATGGATGCCACCAACAAGTGGCCGGGTGAAACCCCGCGCGAATGGGGCCGCGTGATCGAAATGCCCGCGGAGCAGAAAGCCCGTGCGCAGGATTTATATAGGCGTTTGTTCGGGGGCTGATTTGCGGGGGTGGCGCCGTGTCCGCTTGAAAGTCGTCTCCGCCCCACCTAATGTTGAATCGCCTTTCTAGGCGCATCCTCTGGCGCAGTCACTGCGCGCCAGGAGCCCCGCGGCAGATGGCCACGGAGCCCCAAAGGCGGCTGGTCCGCCCACCCCCTCCACGTCCGGCTTGTCCGGCTTCGGAGGGGGTTTCTATTTTGGGGGCCATCAATGGCCGGCCATCCAGCCCAACCACTCGTAGCCCAGGTAGCGGGCCCGGGCGATGCCGTCGCCCGAGGGCAAGGCATCTCGCCAATCCAGGCCTTCACCGCTGAGCCCGATGGGCGCCGGGATCAATTCGATTTCGGGGGGCAGGGCGGCGCGAAAGGCCCGCAGTGCCCGGCGCATATGAACATCATGCGTGACCAGGATCACCCGGCGCACGGGGGTGTCGCGCAGCATGGCCGCGCTGTAGAGCGCGTTCTGCCTGGTATCGAAGGCCTGGTCCTCCAGCCAGCGGGGCTCAAAACCAAACTGCTCGCGAGCCAGGCGGTCGGCCAGGGCGGCCTCGCTGGGCTGGCCAGTCTTGGCCGCCCGGCCCGTGCCGCCAGTGAAGAGCAGGGGGCACTGGCAACGGCGCGCCAGCCAGATGCCATAGCGCAGCCGCTCGATCGACAGGGGCTTCAACTGGGCGGACTGGTATTCCGGCATCATCAGCCGTGCGCCCGCGCCCAGCACGACGATGGCCGTCTGTTCGGCCGGGCGCTCTTTCAGGCGTTCAAATGCCAGCGGCGCGTAACGCCCCATCAACCGGTCCTGCAGCCATTGGGCACCCATGTCGCTGCTGCCCACCCAGAGGCTGAGCAGGCCCAGTGCAAAGATGGCGCTGGCCAGGCGGGCACGGCGGCTGCGCCACCACCAGGCCAGCAGCAGCAGCGGGACGGCCCCCATCGGGGGGAGCAACCAGGCCGCCAGGCTGTGGACGAGTTCGTTCATCGGTGTCAGGTGTTGAGCCCGCCAGCATAATCTGGCCTCAAACGACTTTTCCGGCTGTATTCGTGTTGTTCGCTGCTTTACCGACATGGCCCCGGCGCCTGCTTCGCGCGCTGCTGGGGCTGGCGCTGACCGTCATGGTGATCCTGCTGGTCAGCTGGCTCGCCTTGCCGCTGTGGATCGAGCGCCAGGGCGTGAGCATGGCCAGCGAGCAACTGGGGCGGCCGGTGACGCTGGAAGCGGCCCATTTCAACCCGTGGCGCCTGCGGCTCACCCTGGACGGACTGCGGGTCGCGGGGCAGGGCGGCGGCGGGGGTTCCGCACCCCAGGCGGAGGATCTCCTCAGCATCAAGCAGGTGACGCTGGTGCTGTCGCCACGCTCGATCCTGCACTTTGCACCCATCCTGTCGTCGCTGCGTGTGGATACCCCCGTGGTCCGGCTGGCCCTGCTGGGTGAGGGCCGCACCAACGTCGATGACATCCTGGCGCGGCTCAAGGCGCCTGCCGCACCCGAGCCGACGAAGCCGGCCAAGGAGCCGGCACTCGCGCTCTACAACATCGAGTTGATCGACGGCAACCTGCAGCTCGACGACCGCCATGCGGGCATGGTCCACCGGCTCAGCGCGCTGAAGCTGGGCGTGCCGTTCCTGTCGACACTGGATGCGGACGTGGAAGTGCAAGTGCAACCGCATCTGTCCGGCCAACTCAATGGCGTGCCGTTCCAATCCGAAGCGCAAGCGCTGCCTTTCGCACAGACGCGCCATGCGCGCCTGCGTTTCAAGCTGGACGCGCTGGACCTCGCGGCCTACCGGCCCTACTGGCCGCGCATGCTGCCGATGCGGCTGGCCAGCGGGCTGGTCGATGCGCAGCTCGCGGTGGACTTTCGGCAACCCGCGTCCCAGCCTCCAGAGCTGAAGATCACCGGCCAGGCCGACCTGCGGGCGCTGTCACTGCAGCGGCGCATCGACGGCGCGGAGCCGACCTGGGAGGACTGGCTGCGCTGGAAGCAGCTCTCCGTCACCCTCGCCGATGTGCAACCCTTGAAGCGTCAGGTGTTGCTGGATCGCCTGGCGCTGGACAACCCCGAACTGCGCCTGAGCCGCGATGAGGCGGGCAAGGTCTGGTGGCCCTCAAGCTCTGGAGAGCCCGCGACGGCCAGTGCCACGGCCTCCGCACACTCGCCGTCGAACGCCGCGGCCTCTGCCCCGGCGGCAGCGGCTTCGTCTGCAGGATGGCGCTTTGGGCTGCGACAGGTGGAGGTGGCCCAGGGCCGGCTGGAGTGGCGGGACGCTTCGGTCACGCCTGCCGCACACTGGCGGGCTGAAGGGCTGAACCTCAAGGGTCGTGGAGTCGCCTGGCCGGTCGTGGGGCCGGCTGCGTCGCTCGACATGACTGCATCGATCCATCTGCTGGACCCGCCCAAGGCCTCCGCTTCGGCGGCCGATGGCGCTGCATGGCAGGCCAAAGGCCAGGTCGGCCCCAACGGCATTGCTGTCAACTGGTCATTGGACCGCCTGTCACTGGCCGGGCTTGTCCCTTATCTGGCGCCGATCACGCCGCTGACGGTGTCCGGTCAGCTGGCGATGAAGGGCGAGCTCAAGGCCGGCGCCCGTGGCGAGCAGCTCCGTGCAGGCCTTCGCGATGTGCGTCTGTCGGGCGTGCAATGGATGTCCGCCGGCCAGGCGGTCGCCGCCTTGGACGAGCTGAACCTGGATCAGGCGGACGTGGCGCTGGCTACCTCCGAGGTCTCGCTGGGCCGGCTGGTGCTCCGGCAACCCCAGGTGCAACTGGCGCGGGATGCCACTGGACGATGGAACTGGTCGGACTGGGTCCGTACCGGCGATGCCGCTGTCGCGCCACGTCGCTCCGGCGGTGCTGGCAAGCCGGTGCTGCGCCTGTCCAATCCGGAGGATGACCGGCCTGCCACGACGGCAGCGGCGGCTTCCGCGCCTGCACCCGGCACCACCTCGGCGTCGCCCTGGCGAGTGCGCCTGGCTGAACTCGTGGTGGAAGGCGGCCAGGTCCGCTTGACGGACCAGTTCACCCACGTGCTGGACGACCAGTCCGTGCGGCCCATCGGGGTTCAGGACCTCGCCATTCGGGTCGCCGGGGTGGCCTGGGATGGTCATCAACTGCAACAGGCTCTGCCGGTGCGGCTGAGTCTGGTGGCCCGCCGGCCAGACGCGCCGCGGCGCGGCAATCGCGAGCTGGCGCGGCTGCAGTGGGAGGGGCAGTTGGCCCTGGACCCGCTGCGGCTGAAGGGCAAATTGCAGGCGGAGCACCTGCCGCTGCATTGGGCCGACCCTTATCTCGATCCTTCGATTGGCATTCACCTGCAGCGAGCCGAGGGCAGCTTCAAAGGCGACATGGCACTCGCAATGCTGCCAGCAGGGCCGCGTCTGCAGGCCATGGGCGACCTGGAGCTGGCCGAGCTGCGCCTGCGCCAGGCCCGGTTGCAGGAGGGCCGCCGCCGCTCCGCCGAAGACCTGCTGAGCTGGCAGGCCCTGCGCCTGGCGGGCTTTAAGCTTCAGATGGCACCCGCTGGCGTGCCGGACGTTGCCATCCGGCTGGCCAGCCTGGATGAGTTCTATGCCCGGCTGATCGTCAACGAGCAGGGCCGGCTGAACCTTCGGGACCTGCGACAGACGGAGCAGGGCCAGGCGGTGGCGGCCACGGCGGGAACCGCTGCAGCCTCGGCGCCCGTGGCCGCGATCGTGGCCGCCGCCACGTCGGCCCCGGCGCCGGACGCACGCGCGGACGCCGCGCCGGTGCCAGCGCCGGCATCAGCCGGTGCTCAGGCCGGTCCGCCGCTGCGCCTGAGCATTGAGGAGACGCGGGTCAACGCGGGGCGGGTGGACTTCACTGACCGCTTCGTCAAGCCCAACTACAGCGCCCAGCTCAGCGAGCTGACCGGCACGCTGGGCAGTTTCGCAGCCGGCTCCAATGCCATGGCGCCGCTGCAACTGCGTGGGCGGGTGGCCGGCACTGGCCTGCTGGACATCAGCGGGCAGCTCAACCCCAGTGGCGCGCCGCTGGCGCTGGACATCACGGCCAGTGCCACCGATATCGAACTCGCGCCCCTGTCGCCCTACGCCGGCAAGTACGCCGGTTATGCGATCGAACGCGGCAAGCTGTCCTCGCGCGTGCACTACCAGATCGACCCCAGTGGCCGGCTGGTGGCGGACAACAAGGTGGTGCTGAACCAGCTGAGCTTTGGCGAGCGTATCGACAGTCCGGTCGCCACCAAGCTGCCGGTGCGCCTGGCCGTGGCGTTGCTCAAGGACAGGAACGGCGTCATTGACGTCAACCTGCCGGTGAGCGGCTCCATCAACGACCCGGAATTCAGTGTGGGCGGTGTGGTGGTGAAGCTGGTGGTGAACCTGCTGACCAAGGCGCTGACCGCGCCGTTCTCCCTGCTGTCCGGTGGTGGCGGCACGGACATGAGCCACCTTGAGTTCGCGCCCGGGACCTCGGCGCTGCTGCCGGAGACGGAACGCGGTCTTGACCAGGTGGCCAAGGTTCTGACGGAGAAACCGTCCTTGCAGCTGAGCATCACCGGATGGGTGGACCCGGCGGGCGAGCGACGCGCGGCCCAGGCGGCGCGCCTGGAGGAAGCGCTGGTGGCCGAGCGCCGCCGGGAGCTTCGCCGGCAGCAAACGCCCGAGGCCGCAGCTGCAGCGGCTTCCGCCGCCGCCTCAGGCTCAGCCGGCGGCCAGCCAGCAATCACGCTGGACGATGCCCAGCGGCAGCGATTGCTGAAGGCCGTCTACGAAAGCAGCAAGCTGCCCACCAAGCCGCGCAACATGCTGGGGCTGAGCAAGGACCTGCCGCCGCAGGAGATGCGCGCGCTTCTGATGGACAGCTACACCGTGACCGATGAACAGATGCGTGAGCTGGCGCTGCAACGCTCAGTGGTGGTGCGGGACGCCCTGATCGCCAAGGGGGTGCCCAACGAGCGGCTGTTCCTGGCGTCTCCCAAGTTGCATGAAGCGGGGGAGGGCCAGCAGTGGCAACCGAAGGTGGATCTGGCCCTGAGCACACAATAGGCGTGGCGGTGCAGCGGCAGTGGCTGCACCACGCGTGCGCGTCTGCCCGGCGTCCGGATGCTCTTGGGCCCACGCGTTTCATCCCCATATGGGCAGGATCACTGCAAGAAAGGACGATGCCATGAGCACCGCGAAGCCCGACACGGCTGGCACTTCGGCGGCCGACGCCGCCGACCGTACCGATGACCTCATCACCCTCGGCGGGGGATGCTTCTGGTGCACGGAGGCCGTCTTCCTCAAGGTCAAGGGCGTGCGTTCGGTCGAATCCGGCTATACCAATGGCAGCGTCCACAACCCCAACTACGAGCAGGTCTGCTCCGGCAACACCGGTCACGCCGAAGTGGTGCGGGTGCGGTTCGACCCCTCGGTCGTGAGCCTGACCGACCTGCTGCAGGTGTTCTTTGCCGTCCATGACCCGACGACATTGAACCGCCAGGGCGCGGACGTGGGCACGCAATACCGGTCTGGCGTGTACTACCAGCGGCCCGAGCAGTTGCCCGAGATCCGCCAGGTGGTGGACGAAGCGAACCGCGCCCACAACGGCAAGGTGGTGACGGAAGTCCAGCCGGAGCAGAACTATTGGCCGGCCGAGGCCTATCACCAGCGCTACTTCGAGAACCACCCCGAGCAAGGCTACTGTGCGTTTGTGGTGGCACCCAAGGTGGACAAGTTCATGAAGAAATTCAAGGAACTGGTGCGGGCCGACGCGGCTTGACCGCCTGATCCGACGATCCGCCGCTGGCGGGGTCATCGCCCACCCCGGGTGGTGACTTCAGTCAGCTGGCGACCGGGACAGGCACAATAGCGGCTGAGCTCTCAGTCGCCATGTCCACCCCGCACGCAGCCGCTCGCCGGCGCCTCCCGTCACTGGCCCATCCGGGCCAGCACAGACTGCCGCAGTCCCTGCGGTGGTGGGTGGTCGCCTGCCTGATCTCGCTGCTCGGGTTCCAGTCCCTCGGGCTGGTGCACCGGGCGCTGCACGGCAGCGGTGTGGCCCCCCGGGTGCAGCTGTCTGCCGCCAACCCATCTCCCGGTCCCAACCTGGGGCATGTGGCCGGCAGCAGCGACTGCCAGTTGCTCGACCAGCTCAGCACCGCGCTGGGCCCGATGACCCAGGCGCTGGCCTGGACAGCCCTGCTGCCGGACCATCCGGTGGCCACCCCTCAGCCGCACAGCGCCCTCATTGCGCAGGTGTGGCGGCTCCCCGCACGCGCGCCGCCGCTGGCATGACCGCACCCGCCGCCTGAGACCGGCCCGACCACCGTCGGACGGCCGAGCCGCTGCGGGTGTCCTTCCCTTCCTGATTCCGCCCCAGCGCCTGCATGGTTCACGTCGTGCAGCGAGCGGGCTCCATTCGTATTCCTGGCGCCGTGGCGCCCCGTGACCGTCCGTGCCCACCTTGTGCGCTGCGGGCGCGTCACCCCGGCGTCGTGCCGTCATCGAGGGATGAGGCCGACCCCGGGGCCGCGTGCTGCCCATCAGAAAGAAGTGTCATGTCCAAGCATTCTTCGGCCGTCCTGTCCGTGCTGAGCTCTGCCTCCGTGGTTCCCGCCTCGCCCGTCGAGGGCCGGTTCCCTGATCACGGCCATCCCCGTTTGACCCTCTCGCCCGTGGCGCTGGGTCTGGCCCTGGCGCTCGGTTGTGGCGTTGCCATGGCGCAGACGCCGGCCACGGCGGGCGCGACCGCCGCTTCCCGTGCGGCGACTGCCGCGACCACATCGGAAGCACGGACGGTGAGTACGCCAGCCGCGGGTACAGCCGGTGCCGCCGATACGGCCCAAGGCGACGCCGCATCCGGCGCGGCCGACGGGGCCGACGCCGCCGACGGTAGCTCCGCCTCTGGCGCCGGCACGTCCGCCGCAGCGCGCAAGCCCCGTCAGAAGCAAAGCCTGCAACCCGTGGTCGTGACCGGCAACCCCCTGGGCCTGCGCGACCTGGTCGCCCCGGTGCAGACGCTGAGCGGCGATGCACTGACCCTCAAGCGCGGTGCCAGCCTGGGCGACACGCTGGAGGGCATGTCCGGGGTGGGCTCCACTTATTTCGGTCCCAACAGCAACCGGCCGACCCTGCGCGGGCTCGATGGTGACCGCGTGAAGATGCTGAGCAACTCCGGCTCGTCCGTGGATGCTTCCAGCCTCAGCTTTGACCATGCCTTGCCGGTGGACCCGCTGGTGCTCACGCGCATCGAAGTGCTGCGCGGGGCCGCGGCGCTGCAATATGGCGGCAATGCCATTGGTGGCGTGGTCAATGCGCTGGACAACCGCATTCCCCGCGCACCGCAGCCCGGCATCAACGGCGCGGCCGAACTGCGGCTGGGCGGCGCTGCCAATGAATACGGCGGCGCGGCGGTGCTCGATGGCGGTACGTCCCAGTTCGGCTGGCACGTCGACGCCGCGGACCGTCATGCGGATGACCAGCGCGTGCCCCGCTTCACCGACGATGAGGGCAACACCGGCACCCATGTGCGCAACTCCGACAGCCACAGCCGCAGCGGTGCGCTGGGCGGCTCGTTCTTCTTCTCGGAGGGTTATGCCGGCGTCTCGGTGGAGGACTATCACAACAACTATGGCGTGACGGTCGAACCGGATACGCGCATCGAGATGCAGCGCCAGCGCATTGCCACGGCGGGGGAGTGGCGCAATCTGTTCCCAGGCCTGGCCAAGGTGCAGTGGCAGCTGGCCAGCAGCCGCTACAAGCACCAGGAGGTGGAGGGTGACGGCGAGGTGGGCACGACCTTCCAGTCCGACGGCAAGGACGCCCGCATCGAGGCGCAGCATGCCGCCATCCAGACGCCTTGGGGCCCGCTGCAGGGCGTGCTGGGCTGGCAGTGGGAGAAGAGCAACTTCTCCGCGCTGGGTGAAGAGGCCCTGGTGCCCGACACCACGACCCGGTCCGGCGCCCTGTTTTTGATCGAGAACTTCAAGTCCGGCCCTTGGAGCCTGCAGGCCGGCGCCCGTGCCGAGCGGGTGACGGTCGCCTCCACTGGGGGAGACGAAGACCGCTTTGGTGCCCCGGCCACCAAGCGCTTCAACCCGAACAGCTTCTCGCTGTCAGGCGCCCTGGACCTGGGCCGTGGATTCAGCGTCTCCAGCAGCCTGAGCAGCTCGCAGCGCGCGCCGACTTTCTACGAACTCTTTGCCAACGGTGTGCATGTGGCCTCGGGCGCCTATGAGATCGGCGATGCCGCGCTGGGGCTGGAAAAGGCCAAGTCCATCGATCTGGGCCTGCACTGGCAGCAAGGCGGAGCCAAGTGGAGCCTGCAGGTCTACCAGACCCGCTTCTCCAACTTCCTGGCCATGGATGCCAATGGCAAGACCGTGACTGAGGTGAATGAGGACGGCGAAGCCGAGACCTTCCCGGTCTATGTCTATCAAGGGGTGCCGGCCCGCATGCACGGCGTGGAACTGGAAGGCCGCCAGCCGCTGCCAGCGCTGGGGGGCTGGGACCTGACACTGGGCACGCATGTGGACCTGGTGCGCGGCACCAACCGCCTGACCGGCGAGGCCTTGCCGCGACTGGCGCCGCTGCATGGCAGCCTGTCGCTGCAGGCCGAGCGTGGCCCGTGGCTGGTGGAGGCCGAGCTGCGTGGCGCGGCGCGGCAAAGCCGCGTGCCGGCGCTGGACACTCCCACGGCAGGTTACGGCACGCTGCGCCTGAACGTGGCGCGCCACTTCGAACTCGGCAGCTACGACGCGCTGTGGTACGTGAAGCTGGACAACCTGGCCAACAAGCTGGCGTACAGCGCCAGCAGCGTGGCCACCATCCGCGACCTGACGCCCTTGCCGGGCCGCAGCATCTTCACTGGCGTGCAGGTGAAGTTCTAAAGGCCTGACCCCGCGCTGCCGGCCAGCAGCGGATCAGCAGCGGGCCGGGGCCGGGGCAACCGGGGGACGTTACGGCGCCAGGCGCTCACGCACCCACTGCCCGTTGTCCAGCCGGTAGCAAAGCCGGTCATGCAGACGGGACTTGCGGCCCTGCCAGAACTCCCACCGGTCCGGCACCAGCCGATAGCCACCCCAGTGCGGCGGCCGGTCGGGGTTCAAGCCATGCTGGGCCGCGGCCTTGGCTGCATTGGCCACCAGCACTGCGCGGCTGCTGATGACCTGGCTCTGGGGCGAGGCCCAGGCGCCCAGGCGCGAGTCCAGCGGACGGGAGGCGAAATAGGCGTCCGACTGTGCGGCGTCGACCTTCTCCACCCGGCCCTCGATGCGCACGACGCGCTCCAGTTCCACCCAGTGGAACTGCAGGGCGGCGAAAGGGTTGCCTGCCAGCTGTTGACCCTTGCGGCTGTCGTAGTTGGTGTACCAGACGAGGCCGCGTGCATCGATGTCCTTGATCAGCACGATGCGGGTTGAAGGTCGCCCGTCCGACCCCACGGTGGCCAGGGTCATGGCGTTGGGTTCGGGTATCTTGGCGTCCATGGCCTGGCGCAGCCAGTGCTGGAACTGCACCAGCGGCTCAGGGGCCGAGGCGTTTTCGTCGAGCTCGTCGCGCTCGTAGCTCTTTCGGAGGTCAGCGAGTTTGTCCATAAGGCGCAAGTATGGGGCGAATCCTTAGGTAAAGCTCCCAGTCGTGAAACTCCGGGTGTAAGGATGCGCGGCAGGCAGGCATGCTGCCGACAACTGACCAGCGCAGAGTCAGCCGCAGCGGGGAATCAACCTGAAGGAAGTACGCAATGGATCAGCGACGACCGGCTGTCGTCGTGCTCGCGGCAGGACGTGGCCAGCGCTTTCGCGGTGAGGGTCACAAGCTCGAGCAGTTGGTGGGGGGGGAGACGGTGTTGGCTCACACCCTGCGTCAGACGATGGCCACCGGATTGCGTTTCGTGGTGGTGACCTCCGAGCACCTGGCCCCTCTGGTCAGGAACCATGTGGCCGAACGAGACATGCTGGTGCTGCCCGCGCAGGACCGGCTGGGTCGTCCCGCGCCTGTGGGGATGGGGCACTCGATTGCTGCCGGGGTGGCGGCCACGGGCGATGCCCAGGGCTGGCTCATCGTGCCGGCGGACATGCCGCTGCTGCAGGCCAGCACCTTGCTGGCCGTGGCGCGGGCGCTGGAGCAGGACCCGGTGGCCTATGCCCAGTACGACGGCCAGCGAGGGCACCCTGTCGGCTTCAGTGCCGAGCTGTTCTCCGAATTGACGGCCCTGCAGGGGGATGAGGGCGCGCGCAAGTTGCTGGCGCGCTTTCCGGCCCAGGCGGTCGACGTCAATGACCCGGGCGTGCTCGTGGATGTCGATACGGTGGAAGACCTGCACCGCGTGCAGTCCGTGCACCCCGCGGTGCCGACGCCTGCCTCGGCCCGCAGTCGCTTCCAGCGTACGGGCGGCAGTGCGGCCGGCTGAGCCCGCGGCCGGCTGGAGGACCATGCGCCGTCCAGGCGCACGGACGTTGTCGATGCGGGCGCGGTGCTTTGGCGGGCATCAGAGCCCGTGCGCCCGCGCCAGCGCCAGCTGGTGTTCGAGGGAACGGTCATGAATGCCGTGCTCGCGCAGGCAGTGAACGGCGCGCTCCAGGTAGTCGAGCGTGGTGCCGTAGCGTCCGCGTGCGTGGCGCAGGATGTGGACCAGCCGGTCGTCGGGCAGGTCGCCGGCCCAGCCGGGGCTGCGCCGTGACAGTGTGAAGGCGATGGCGCGGTGCTCGCCCGCCTCGCTGAAGCAGGGCAGCCAGCGCGGCACATAGGTGCCCACCACCATCTCGCGCAGCCAAAGGCGCTGAAGCTCGGCATCGGCGTGTTCGGGCGCAATGCGGTAGACCAGCCCCCGGCAGCTGCCGCCGGAGAGCAGGGTCATGACCAGGCCTGGCTGCTCGGCGCTGCCGCGGTTCACCAGTGAGCGCAGCCGCAGGGCACGGTGATAGCCCTGCACCTTGGCCACCAGCGTATCGGCGGGCGCGAAGCCGGGGTTCCACATCAGGGAGCCGTAGGCAAAGATCCACAGGCCGGACTGCCGGTCCCACTCGGCCTGGAACTGGGCGAGCCAGTCACGGCTATGGGCGGGCAGGTCTTCTATCTTGGCGCCCGCCAGCGGATCGACCGCACAGGCCGGCGACGCGGCGGCCTGCGCCTGGGGTGGGGTGGCTGCCGGGGTTGCCTGGGCGGCAGGATCGGGCGCGTGCAACATGGGTAAATCCTGCCACAAGCCACCCCTCGCCGTCCCGCAGCAGTCACAAACTATTCACACAGTTGCACCCCTTGCGCATACGCCGCCAAACGAACACCTGACCGCAGGCCCAGGGAAGCAAGATCCTTCATCGGAGCCTTCCCTATGCACCTAGTCGCGCCGAACGCGCGAAGCGCCGTTCAAGCGGCGCTCGCTGTTAGCGGAGAGGGCCGTCGCCGGGCCGCCCCAAGCCGGCCCACAGGCCCCCCGGGGGGCGGCATCACCGGACCCTAGGTCCGGGGTGATGCGGGGGCCAACCACTCTCCACCGGAGCCACCTTTTCGCATCCAGTCGCGCCGAACGCGCGAAGCGCCGTTCAAGCGGGGCTCGCTGTTAGCGGAGAGGGCCGGCGCCGGGCCGCCCCAAGCCGGCCCGAAGCCCCCCCGGGGGGCGGATGGACGAGCCATAGGCGAGTTCAGCCGGGGGCCTTCACCTCCTGGCCAACCATACGCCGAAGACGGCAAGGCCCAAACCAACGAGCGCGAGGCCCGTGAGCGTCTCGCCGAACAAGGCCCAGGCAATCAGGGCCGTGGTGGGCGGTGTCAGGTAGAACAGGCTGGCCACGTTCACCGCGCTGCCGCGGCGAATCAATACATTGAGGAGGCTGACGGCGCCGATGGACAGCACCAGCACCAGCCATCCGAGCGCAAAAAGAAAGGACGGCGTCCAGCGCACCGTCGTCGATTCAGTCGCCAGGGCCGCCGCCGCGGTCAGCGCCAGGCAAGGGACGAACTGGATGACAGCCCCGGTGCGCAGATCGAAGGAAGGGCAAAAGCGCTTCTGGTACAGCGTGCCGGCGGTGATGCCCAGCAGGGCGACCACGGCCGGCGCCAGCATGGTGACGAGCGCGCCGGCAGGCACGGCAGTGGTCTTGGCCGCCACCACGAGCCCCACGCCGACAAACCCAAGCGCCAGACCAGCCCATTGGGCCGGTTGCACCCGCTCGCCCAAGAAGGCCCGAGCGCCCAGCGCCGTCACCACGGGCTGCAAACCCACCACCAGGGCGGTAATGCCCGCAGGCAGACCGTGGCTGATGGCCGTGAAGACGCCGCCCAGGTAAACACCGTGCACCAAAAGCCCGGACACCGCGATGTGCGCCCACGCGCCGGAGGCCCGCGGCCATGGAGCCCGCGACACCGCAACGATCAACCCCATGAGCACGATGACTGCCGCATAACGCCACGCCAGGAAAGTCAGCGGGGCGGCATCCGGCAGCCCGAATTTCGCGCCAATGAAGCCGGTGCTCCACAGCACGACAAACAGCAACGGAAACAAGGCTTCGGCAGCGTGGCGGGCAGGCGAGGGCGCAGACATCGGGGCAGCGGACGGTGCTTGGGTGGACATGGCCTGGAGTGTGGCCCAAAACGACAGGCGGCCGCCTTGCCCCGTAACTCCCCCGTACCCGGAAAACGCTCGATGGGGTCCTGTCGAGCGTGTAATATGGTTACCAATCCAACCCAAGCCGAGTTACATCGGCAGCAGGCATGAACAAGACGCTACTCGAGGTCACGGCACGCATCCGTGCCCGCAGCGCCGCCAGCCGCGAGCGCTATCTGGATCTGATCGACCGCATGTCGCGCCGCCAGCGTGGTGTGCAGCGCATGGGCTGCGCGAATGTCGCCCATGCGGTGGCCGCGCTGCCCGACAACGACAAGCTGCGCATCGTGGCGGAGAAGGCTCCCCACCTGGGCATCGTGACGGCCTACAACGACATGTTGTCGGCGCACCAGCCCTACGAGGGCTATCCCGCGCTGATCCGCGACGAAGTGCATCGCCAGGGCGCCACGGCGCAGGTGGCCGGCGGGGTGCCGGCCATGTGCGACGGCGTGACGCAGGGCACGCCTGGCATGGAGCTGAGTTTGTTTTCGCGCGACACCATCGCCATGGGCACCGCGGTGGCGCTCTCGCACGACGTGTTCGATGGCGCGTTGCTGCTGGGCATCTGCGACAAGATCGTGCCCGGGCTGCTGATCGGCGCCTTGCACTTCGGCCATCTGCCCTGTGTGTTCGTGCCCGCCGGGCCGATGAGTTCCGGCCTGTCCAACAATGACAAGGCCAAGGTCCGTGAGCTGTATGCGCAGGGCAAGGTCGGTCGGGAGGAACTGCTCAAGGCCGAGTCGGCGGCCTACCATGGCGCCGGCACCTGCACCTTCTACGGCACGGCCAACAGCAACCAGATGCTGCTCGAAGCGATGGGCCTGCATGTGCCGGGCGCGGCCTTTGTGCATCCGCATGACGGTCTGCGCGAGGCGCTGACCCGCGAGGCGGTCCGCCAACTGCTGGCCATCATCCCCCAGCGCGACTACACGCCGATCGGGCGTGTGGTCGATGAGCGCTGCATCGTCAATGCAATGGTGGCGTTGCTGGCCACGGGCGGTTCCACCAACCACCTGATTCATTGGGTGGCGGTGGCGCGTTCCGCCGGTATTTTGATCGACTGGAGCGATTTCTCCGACCTGTCGACCGTGGTGCCCTTGCTGGCCCGTGTCTATCCGAACGGCAGCGCCGATGTGAACCAGTTCCAGGCCGCGGGTGGCCCCGGTTTCGTGATCCGCGAGCTGCTGGGCACGGGCCTCATGCATGGTGATGTGCTGACGAGCGTGTCCGCGCAATCCCTGAGCGCCTACACCCGTCTGCCCGAACGGGCGGAAGACGGCAGCGTGCGCTGGCGCGAGATGCCCGGTGCCAGTGGCGACGACGCGGTGCTGCGCACCGCCGCAGCGCCGTTCTCGGCCACCGGCGGCCTCAAGCTGCTGGCCGGCAACCTCGGCCGCGCCGTGATCAAGGTGTCGGCCGTGCCGGAAGACCGCCACACCGTGGAAGCCCCCGCACGCATCTTCGACAGCCAGGAAGCCATGCAGGCGGCCTTCAAGGCCGGCGAGCTGGAGCGGGACGTGGTTGTGGTCGTGCGCTTCCAGGGGCCCCAAGCCAACGGCATGCCGGAGCTGCACAAGCTCACGCCGCCGCTGGCGGTGCTGCAAGGCAAGGGCTTCAAGGTGGCGCTGGTCACCGACGGCCGCATGAGTGGTGCGTCCGGCAAGGTGCCAGCCGCCATCCACGTGAGCCCCGAGGCACTGTCCGGCGGCCCGCTGGCCAAGCTGCGTGACGGCGACCTGGTGCGCGTCTGCGCCACCAGCGGGGAGCTGACCGCGCTGGTGGACGAGGCCACCTGGGCCGCGCGCGACATTGCACAGATCACCCCCGAGGCGGTGGAGGACAACGGTGAAGGCCTGGGCCGGGAACTGTTTGCCGGCATGCGCCGCAACGTCTCCAGTGCCGAGCAAGGCGCTGTGACCTGGCTGTGAACCTACAAGGACAAGACATGAGCGAGACCCTCGATACCCTGAGCCTGGCCCAGCATGGCCCGGTGATCCCCGTCATCGTGATCGATCAGCTGGAGCACGCGGTACCGCTGGCCCGCGCCCTGGTGGCGGGCGGCGTCAAGGTGCTGGAGGTGACGCTGCGCACGCCGGTGGCGCTGGCCGCCATCGCGGCCATTGCCAAGGAAGTGCCCGAGGCCATCGTCGGCGCTGGCACGCTGCGCACGGCGGCAGATGCAGCAGCCGCCAAGAACGCCGGCAGCCGCTTCGCCGTCAGCCCGGGCTTCACGCCGGAATTGGCCCGTGCCTGCGAGGCGCAAGGGCTGCCCCTGCTGCCCGGTGTGTCCACCGCCAGCGAGGTCATGCAGGCGGCCGATGCGGGCTATCGGTTCCTCAAGCTCTTTCCAGCCACGGCCGTGGGCGGGACCAACCTGCTCAAGGCACTGGCCGGGCCGTTCCCCGACATCGCGTTCTGCCCGACTGGCGGCATCACGCCGCAGACCGCGCCGGACTTCCTGGCGCTGCCCAACGTGAAGGTGTGTGGCGGTTCCTGGCTCACCCCCGGTGATGCCGTCAAGACCGGCGACTGGGCCCGCATCACCCGCCTGGCCCAGGAATCCGGCGCGCTGCGCGGCTGAGCTCGGCCGCACCGGCGGGCGCCTGGCACCCGCCGAGCGGCAACTACCGCGGCCATGCAGCCGAGACCGCCGGGGGTTCCAGACCCCTGGCGGGTGCAACCGCCTTACTTGGGCCGCGGCGGGTCAAACAGCAGGCAGGTGGTGCTGGCATGGGCGTACAGCTTGCCGTCCGCGCCCATCAGGTCGGCCTCGGCCGTGGCCATCTGCCGGCCGACATGACGCACCCGTCCCGTCGCCCTCACCAGAGGCACGCGTTCGTTGAGCGCTCGCACCAGGTTCACCTTGATCTCAAGCGTGGTGTAGGCGCGTCCGGGTGCCAGCGTGGTGTGCACGGCGCAGCCCAGCGCTGAGTCCAGCAGTGTGGCGAACCAGCCGCCATGCACGGTGCCCAAAGGGTTGTAATGCCGGAACTTGGGCGACCCCTGGAACACGGCTTCGCCTTCGCTGACGGAAATCAGCGTGAAGTCCAGCGTCTGTGCAATCGGCGGGGGCGGCAGGCGTCCGTCCAGCAGCGCCTGCATCTGCTGCAGCCCGGTGAGGCCGGCCAGTTCCTCGGCGGTCGCGACCCCGTAGTCCCCGCGGATGCGTGCCCGCACGGCGCGCTCCTCATCCTGCCACTGTGCCAGCACCTTGCCGAGTGCGTGTTCCGTCTGATCGTTCATCGGATCTCCAACTGCTTGTACTTTGCTGCGAAGGATACCGAGGACGGCGCTCTCTCGCACGGCCCCTGATTCATGTTCCCCACACGGGGCGTCTTCAGCCCCGGCGTACGCCGCTATCGATGACGACTTCGCCGTCGGACTTGGTGAAAGGTGGCAGCGGCCCCACCGGCAGCAGTGCCAGCACCCGCTCGGACGGCCGGCATACGGCGGCGCCCAGCGGCGTGACCACGACGGGTCGATTCAGGAGGGCCGGATGCTGCGCCAAGGCGTCCAGCAAGGCGTCATCGCCCAGCGCGAGGTTGTCCAGCCCCAGTTCGCCGTATGCGGCTTCCTTGGTGCGCAGCAGGCCGCGCACCGGCTCGCCGGTCGCCGCTGCCAGCTCGCGCAGGGCATCTTTGCCTAGCGGCGTCTTCAAGTACTCGATGACGGTAGGCGACAGCCCTGCATGCTCAATCAGCGCGAGCGTGTTGCGGGAGGTCCCGCAGGCCGGGTTGTGATAGATGACGATGCCCGACATGGCGCTTAGTCGAGAGTGACGATGACCGGCGCATGATCGCTCGGGCGCTCGTTCTTGCGCGGCAGCTTGTCGATGACGCAGGCGGTGACGCGCGGCTTGAGCGCCTCGCTCACGAGGATGTGGTCGATGCGCAGGCCCTGGTTCTTGCGGAAGGCCAGGTTGCGGTAATCCCACCAGCTCCAGCTCTTGGGCGGCTGCTCGAAGAGACGGAAGGCGTCCACCAGGCCGCTGTCCAGCAACTGCTTGAAATGCTCGCGCTCTTGCGGCGTGCAATGAATCTGGCCGGCCCAGGCGACGGGGTCGTACACGTCGCGGTCTTCCGGCGCGATGTTGAAGTCGCCCATCAGGACCAGGTTCGGATGGGTCTTGAGCTCCTCGGTGACCCAGGCGCGCAGCCCGTCCAGCCAGGCCATCTTGTAGACGAACTTCTCACTGTCCGGCGCCTGTCCGTTCGGGAAGTAGGCCCCGATGACCCGCACCCCCGCCACCGTTCCGGCGATGACGCGGGCCTGTTCATCGGCGTAGCCCAGGATGTTGCGTGCGATGTCAGTGGCCGGCTCCTTGCTGAGCAGCGCCACGCCGTTGTAGGTCTTCTGGCCGAACCACTGCACCTGGTAGCCGGCGGCCTCAATCTCGGCGGACGGGAATTTGTCATCCGTCAGCTTGGTCTCCTGCAGCACGATGGCATCGACCGGGTTGGCGGCGAGCCAGTCCAGCAGTTGGGGAAGCCGTACGGCCAGGGAGTTGACGTTCCAGGTGGCGAATTTCATGGTCATCCAAAGCAAACATCGCGAGCGCCCTTGGCGGCGCCGCGATGCTGGATCGTAGCCGACCGACGCCAACGGTCACGGGTTCATTTCAAGACTCACCGCCTTCAAATGCGCCGCAAATCCTTCCAGGTCCGGCGCGACCTCCGGGCGCAGCGTATGACGGCGGTCGTCGAAGTCGCCGCCATTTTGCGGGCGGTACGGAATGGGCGACTCGCTGAAGATGGTGGTCAGGCGCGCGCCCCAGGCATCCAGGGCCTCCTGCACGGCCTGCGCATTCATGCGGCCGGCCCCGTGCACCGCGTGCGTTGGCAGCACTTCCATGCCCGGGTAGAACAAGGTGCCGTGGGTGATCGGGAACAAGAGAGCGTCCAGCGGGCCATTGATGCCGCGCGGACCATAGTCAGCCGCGGGGCCCCCCGTGGTGACGGACAGCAGGGCGCGGCGCCCCTGCAGGCCGCCTTCGCCATAGCGATGCTGATTGCCGGCGCCGCGGTATCCATAGGCCAGGCCCTGGGCCCATACCCGGTCGATCCAGCCCTTCATGATGGCCGGCATGCCGAACCACCAGAGTGGAAATTGCAGGATGACCAGGTCCGCCCACAGCACCTTGCGCTGTTCCTGCACCACGTCGGCCGGCTGCGTGCCACCATGGAACGCGTGGCCTGATTCAGCGACGAAGGACAGGCGGTCCGCGTCCAGACGCTCCGGGAAATCGGCGTCGTCGAGCACGGCCTTCCAGCGCATGGCGTAGAGATCCGACTCCATCACCTCATGGCCCTGGCCTTCCAGCGTCTGCCGGGCCGTGGTCACCATGCTGCGGGTGAGAGACGTTGGCTCGGGCTGGGCGTGCACGATGAGGATGCGCCTGGGCGAGGAGGCAAGGCCGGTGACTGGTGTGGCAACGCTGGAGGAGGGCGAGCGAGACAGCAGGCGGGCGTCGGAAGCGGCGGTAACGGAGGCGTTCATGGGGGTTGCCTTGTGAAGCGCGGTGAGGCGCGGTGGAGATCAGTAGCCCCAGTGTGGGCACCCCGCGGCCATTCGTGAAATCACAAGTTGCATGGCCTACTATCCAGGCCATGGATACCAGCCGTCTCGATCTCAATTTGCTGGTCACGCTGGAAGCGCTGCTCGTGGAGTGCAACGTGACCCGCGCCGCCGCGCGCCTGCATTTGAGCCAGCCCGCGGTCAGCGCGCAGCTCAACCGCCTGCGCGACCTGTTCGACGACCCCTTGCTGCTGCCGGCCCAGCGGGGCATGACGCCTACCGCCAAGGCGCTTGAGCTGCTCGGGCCGCTGCGTGAGTCCCTGGACCAGGTGCGCGGTGCGGTGACGGCGCACCTGGACTTCGACCCCGCCACGGCCGACCTGACGGTCACCGTCGCGGCCTCGGACTACATGCAGACTGCGCTGGTGCAACCGCTGGCGCTTCGGCTGCGGCAACGGGCGCCGGGCATCCGCGTGGCGGTTCGGCATCTGGATCCCCACCAGATCGAACGACAGCTCGCCGATGGTGAGGCGGACGTGGCCTTCCTGCGGCCCATCGAGGCGCCGGCTGCCGCGCGCCAGCGGCATCTCTTTCATGAGCGCTACATGCTGATTGCCAGACGGGGCCATCCCGACATCAAGGGGCCGCTCACCGTCAGGCGGTTCGCCAAACTGGACCAGGTGATCGTGTCGCCCGCGGGCGGGGCCTTCACCTCGCCCGTGGATCATGCGCTGGCCGCCCTCGGCCTCAAGCGCCGGGTGGTGCTCTCCGCCGCCTCCTTCCTGTTCGTGCCGGACATCGTGGCCCGGTCCGATCTGATCGCCCTGGTGCCCGAGCGGTTGGTCAAAGGCCGTGCCGCCGGATTGCAGGTGCTGGAACCGCCGCTGCCGGTCGAGGGTTTCGAGCTGTCGATGGTCTGGCACGAGCGCAACCACGGCCATGTCGCGCAGCGCTGGCTGCGGGAGGAGATTCTCGCTGTCGCCGGGGCGGAGAAGGCCGGCTCACGGTAGGCAGGGGCAGGGCAGCAGGCACCAAGGGGCCGTCAGGGCTGCGCGCGCCGGCCAGCCTCCTGCGCCGGGACCAAGGCAGGCGGCGGCTCGTCCTGCAAGATCGTGCGGACGTCGACCGGCAGGGCCTGCTGGCGCGCGCGGATCATGTCGTAGCGGTCCAGCGTCAACCGCTGCGTCGCATCGTCGTCCAGCATGATCACCGGGCGCAGGAAGACCAGCAGGTTGGTTTTCTTGCGTGTGTGGCTGTGGCTGCTGAAGAGCCCGCCGACCAGCGGCAGCTTGCCCAGGCCGTAGAGATGGTCCGCATCAGCTGTGTCGCTGTCCTCGATCAGGCCCCCCAGCACGATGATCTTGCCGTCCTTGACCGTCACGGTGGATTCGACGGAACGCTTGTTGGTCGTAGGGCCTGCGTTGGAGGTGCCCGGCGTGGTCGTGGACGATACCGACGAAGACTCCTGGTAGATGGTCAGCCGGATGCTGCCGTTCGGCCCGATCTGCGGGCGGATGCGCAGCGTGATGCCCACGTCCTTGCGTTCGATGGTCTGAAACGGCGTGCTGCTGCTGCTGCTTGTGGTGGTGTAGGTGCCGGTGACGAAGGGCACGTTCTGTCCCACCACGATCTTGGCTTCTTCGTTGTCCAGGGTCACCAGGTTCGCCGTTGAGAGGATGTTGGTGCCGGACATCGATTCCAGCGCATTGACGACCGTGCCCAGGGTGATGTCCGTCGTCGTGGTGCTGATGTTGAAAATTTCCTTCCACTGGATGCCAACGTCCAGCGCCTTGCTCGCGTCCACCTCCACGATCAGCGATTCGACATAGACCTGCGCCCGGTTGGAGTCGAGCAGGTCCACGATGGCGCTCAGCTCACGGAAGCGGAGTTCGGAGGCCGTGACGATCAGGGCGTTGGTGGCCGGGTCCGCCTGGATGAAGCCGCCCGTGGACGGCTCGGCCGTGGCCGACACCGGCGTGGTGGACTGCTTGCTCGCGCTGTTCGAGCTGCTGCTTGAGCTGCTGTCGGCGCTGCTGCCGCCGCTACCGGACATGGAGGCAAAGGCGGTGGTCGATGCGCCGCTGGATCGACTGGCGGTCGCCCCGCCGTCCTGGTTGGACAGCCCGCTGTTGGTGTCCTGGGCCGAGAAGGCCGCACGCAGCACGGCGGCCAGGCGCGTAGCCTCCGCATGCTTGAGGTAGATCACATGGATGCTGCTGCCGGCGATGCCATTGCTGCCGGGCTTGTCCAGGCGCGACACCAGTGCGCGGATGGCCTGCAGCCGCGCCTGGCTGGGCGCCCGCACCAGCAAGGCATTGCTGCTGATATCGGCATAGACCTGGCCGCCCGTGGTGCCGCTGCTTGCGGTGGGGGCGGCCGCGGCCTGCTGCGTGCCGCCGCTGCTGGTGGGCGTTGCCTGGGCGCGCTGCACGCCATCCACCATCTTGGCGATGATCTGCGCCACGGTCGCCGCCTGCATGTATTTGAGCGGGATCACCTCCACGTCGGTCGCGCTCGGGGTGTCGAGCGCGGCAATGATGGCCGCCAGCCGCTGCTGGTTATCCGCGTAATCCGTGATGACGAGGGTATTGTTGCCAGCGTTGACGTTGATGGTGTTGTTGGCCGTGATCAACGGGCGCAGCACCGACACGAGGTTGCTGGCGTTTTCGTATTGCAGCGGGAAAATGCGGGTGACGATCTGGTCCTGGTTCTTCGACTCGCTGCCTGCCACCACGGCGCCGGACTGCACCTTGGCATCGCCCTCGGGCACGATCTTGAGCAGCCCCGAACTCTCCACCACGGCATAGCCCAGGCCTCGCAAGGTGCCGGCGAAGTACTGGTAGATCTGCGGGCGGGTCAGCCCTTCCTCACTCACCAGGGTCATCTTGCCCTTGACCCGCGGATCGACCAGGATGGGCCGCTCAAGGATGGCCGCCACGGCCCGGGCCACCGCGTCCACATCCGCATCGATGAACTTGACGACGGCGAGCGAAGCCTGGTGCGGGGCCGGAGCCTTGCCTGCCCTACCGCCGGACTGCGGGCGGGGCGGTGCCAGGGACCAGGTGGTGGTGCCGGCATCGCCTGAGCCCGCCGATGAGGCCGGCCGGGCAGCCGCACTCAAGGCCGGCGATGCAGGCGCCGGCAGCGTGCCGGAGGCGGCTTCGCCCAGGCCGGGCAACGACCCACCGAGCAGTGCGGCCAAGGACAGGACATGCACGCGCAGGGCGTGCGCACAGGCGTTTTCTGAGGCAGGACGTTTCAACTTCTCGACACGCGGCAGCGGCCGCCCGAGACATCGGACGGTCAGGCTGCCATTTCAACCGCGACGGTTTGCTGCGCGGTTGCCTGTGGCGCGAGAGTTGTGAAGCCGGCGGCGCTGAAACGCACCGCCTTGACACATCGGTTAGCCCGGGCCCGACAAGGCGCTGGCCCAGGCCTGCGACCATGTCAGGGCCGACATGACCGTGCGTGAAGAGAAAGGGTCAGCCCCCGCCTTCAAACATGCAGCCAGGCGGCGATGCCCAGGCCCACCCCGACGACGCCGACACCGATCGTGGCGTATTCCATCCAGCGGCGGCGCGTCAGCAGGGCGATCGCGGCCAGCGCGATGCCGATCTGCAGGGCGGTCGTGGCCTGGGCCCAGCGGTGATGCAAGTGCATCTGCTCATCGCTGCGATGGTCCCATTCCTTCGATTCCGCCTCCAGCTTGTCGGCCTTGGCCTTGATCTCGTTCTTCTCGGACTCATAGCGGGCCACCTTGTCGCGGTACTTGGCCTTTTGCTCATCCACTGGGGTCAGCTCGATGGCCAGTTCCGCCAGGCTTTGCTTGCTGCTCTTGGCCTGGAAGTAGTTCCACTGGTTGGCGGCCTCGGTCTTGGTGATGGCCGCGTTGTTCTTGTACAGGCCTGCATTGGCCTGCGTGGCCCCGCCCATATAGCTGAAGAAGGCGCCGACCGTGGCCAGGATGGCGGTGATCACGGCGAGCTGGCCGCCGAGGCCCTTGGGTTCGTGCTGGGCCGCATGTTCGAGTTCGTGGTCATGCGGGCCGTGGACATGGAAATGACTGCCGGACATTCAAGCTCCAGGAGAGGTCGTGATAGCGTGGGACGACAACGAAGGCGGGCGGCCAGGCGTTGACGTCGCCTTGGGAAAGGGGCGCCGCCGGCCGCTTGCAGCAAACGGCCGTGGCTCAGCGTTCAGGCAGCGGCTCGGCGCTCGTAACGGACGAAGTCGAAATGCCAGCCGTGCTGCGGGTCCGTGCTGAGGTGACGCTCACGCGAAACCTCCTGGAACAGTTGCGCATCAACGGCTGGAAAGTGCGCATCGGCCGGGAACTGGTGGTCGATCTCGGTCAGTTCCAGCGCGTCCGCCAGAGGCAGCGTCTGGTGGTAGATCTGGGCGCCGCCCATGACGTAGATGGATTCGTCGTGCCCGCAGGCCGCCAGGGCGGCTTCCACCGTGGGAAACACTTCGGCCCCGTCCAGTGCAAGCCCTGGCTGGCGCGAGAGCACCAGGTTCCGTCGCTGCACGAGCGGCCGGAATTTCTGGGGGATCGACTCCCAGGTCTTGCGGCCCATCAGCACCGTGTGGCCCAGGGTGAGCGCCTTGAACCGGGCCATGTCCTGGGGCAGGCGGCACAGCAGCTGGTTGTCCCGGCCAATGCCGCCCGCGCGGTCCAGCGCCGCGATGAGAGTCAGGTGAGGCATGGGCAAAGGCTCCAGTCAGTTGGCGTCGTGCGCCTGGGGTCAGCAACAGGCCCGGGATTTTAGAGCGCCGCGGGCGGTGGCTGTGTGACCGGACGTAGGGCCTGCCAGCGGGCCTGCGAGGCAGCAAGACTGATCCAGGTCATGGACGCCACGCGGCAGGGCGGCCCACAATCGCCGCATGAAGTGTGACATTCGCCCTGAGCGGCCCGAGGACGAGGCCGCCATCGCTCGCCTGACCGAGTCAGCGTTCCTTGGCGCCGTGCACCGCAGTGGCACCGAGCAGTTCATCGTGGCGCAGCTGCGGCGTGCTGGCGCGCTGCGGGTGTCGCTCGTTGCAGAGGTCGATACGGAAGATGCCGATGCGGCGCGAATCAATGTCAAGGTGCAGGCGGACGCCCATGCCGCTACCCATTCCAGTAGCGGCGCGAGCGTGAGTTCGGGCGACGTTGAGAGCGCGGGCGCCGATGCGAGTGCGGGCGCCCGGCCGGGTGCCAGGGCCATCACCCGCCGACAAATCGTGGGGCATGTCGCCGTTTCCCCCGTCACCGTTTCTTCCGGCGCCACCGGGTGGTTCGGGCTCGGTCCTCTTTCCGTGGCACCGGGCTGGCAAGGGCGCGGCATCGGCGCCGCCTTGATGACCGAGGCCATGACGGCGCTGCGGGCGCTGGGCGCAGGCGGCTGTGTGTTGCTCGGAGACCCGGCCTATTACCGTCGGTTCGGGTTCGAGCCGGCCCCCGGGCTGGTGTTGCCCGGGGTGCCCCCGGCGTACTTCATGGCCAAGCCCTTGGCGGCGGAGCCGCCGGAGGGCATCGTCAGCTATCACGAGGCATTCAACGCCTCGGCGTGAGGCTCAAGCCGTCTTGCGCAGCTTCACCGAAGGGAAGTCCACCGGCACCTGGAAGGCGACGTTCACATAGTTGGTGAACAGGTTCAAGGCGATGTGCGCCAGGATCTCCATGATCGCTTCGTCATCGAACCCGGCAGCCCGAAGCGCCTGCACGTCCTGATCGGCCAGCTGGCCGCGCTGCTGCACCACCTGCAGCGCGAATCGCAGCGCCGCCGCGGTCTTCGGGTCTTCGGACTGGCCGGCCTGGGCCGCGGTCATTTCTTCCGAGGTGGCGCCGGCCTTGCGCCCCAGTGCCGTATGGGCGGCCAGGCAGTATTCGCAGTCGTTGCGGTTGGCAATGGCCACGGCGATCTGTTCACCCAGCTTGGCGGGAATGACACCGCCGCCCAAGGCGCCGAAGCTGCCCCACATGCTCTTGAGCGCGGCCGTGGAGTTCGCCACGGCGCGGAACATCGCGGGGGTCGCGCCAAAGGCACCCTGGATCTGATCCAGCAGTTGCTTGCGCTCGCCTTGGGCTTCAGCGGGGGTGATCAGTGCAATACGGGACATGATGTTTCCTTTCGGTTGTCAGGCGTCCGGTGTGGCTGCCATGGATGACAGTGTCTGCGTGCATGTGATACGGTAGGGTTCAATACGTCCCGACTACATATCAATTCGTCCAAGCGGCGCGGCCCGCCTTCCAACGACATGCAGACACCCGCATTGGCTCCCGCGCCACTGGACCGCCTCTCCACGCTGCTGGAGCGCTTCAGGGTGAGGGCGCGTCTGTTCCACAACGGCCCGCTGTGCGGTATCAGCCTGTTTGATGCCCGGCCGGGGCGCGGTTTCCTGCATGTGATGCGAAGCGGCACACTGGAGCTTCGCCATCGCCAGCAGGGCTTGCCCCGGCGGGTGAAGGTCACCGAGCCGACGCTGCTCTTCTATCCCAGGCCGGTGCCGCATGAATTTCGGAACCCACCGGTGGAAGGTGCCGAGTTCACCTGTGCCGAAGTCGAGTTCGACGGCGGCGAGTTGCATCCGCTGGTCCGGGCCTTGCCGCCCCTGGTGCTACTGCCATTGAGTCAGGTGCAGGGGTTGGATCAATCCCTGCAGCTGCTGTTCGCGGAAACCGAACAGGTACGTTGTGGCCAGCGCATCCTGGCCGACCGCATGTTCGAAGTCGTGGTCATCCAGTTGCTGCGTTGGCTGCTGGACCATCCCGCGAGGCACAGGCAAACCAAGGCCTCATGCTGGGGCTGGCTGATCCCAGGATTGCCAAGGCCTTGACCGCGATGCATGAAGAACCTGGGCGGGAGTGGGATCTGACACTGCTCGCGCAGCAGGCCGGCATGTCGCGCAGCGCCTTCGCGAGCCGTTTCAAGGCCAGCGTGGGGCAGGGGCCAGCCGCCTACCTGGCGGACTGGCGCATGGTGCTCGCGCAGCAGCACTTGAAGTTGGGCCGCCCGGTCAAGCTGATTGCCGACGAGCTGGGCTATGCCAATCCCTCCGCGCTGTCGCGCGTTTTCCATCAGCGGGTCGGCCTGTCGCCGCGCGAATGGCGCACTGCACAGGGACTGGAGGACCCTCGGCAGACAGGGTAAGTACCGAGCTGCAGCGACTCGCGAGAGGATGGGTAGGCATCGCTCCTGCCGGGAAGCCACCCAGGGGCCGTCGCTGGACCGGCGCCTGCCATTTCACATCTTTGCAGGGAACAAGCATGACGTACGCCAACAGCGCAGAGGTTCAGGGCTCGCTCTGCAAGGCGCTGGCCGCCTCGCGCGATTTCGCGGTCATCCTGGTCGACGACAGCGCGCGCATCGCGGCCTGGGAAGGCGCCAGTGAACGGATTTTTGGCTACTCCCGGGAGGAAGCCGTGGGCCGGCAGTTCGAGATGCTGTTCACCCACGAAGACGCCGATCTGGGATTGCACCGACAGGAGATGGCCGTGGCACAGCACTCCGGCCGGTCCGAGGATGATCGCTGGCATGTCCGGAAGAACGGCAGCCGGTTCTGGGGCAGCGGCGTGCTGGAAATGCATGAAGACAGCGCCGGCCGCCCCATGTTCGTCAAGATGGTCAGAGACCGGACCGACGTGCGGATCCAGCATGAGGCGCTGCGTGCCCGCCTGCGAGCCGCGGAGCGCCTGAATGTCGAGCGGCTGCGCCTTCTGACCGGCTTTGCGCAAGCCCTGGGCCAGCCGCTGTCATCCGTCTCTGCGTGCGTGCAGCGCCTGAAGCGACTGGACATGCCTGCGTCTGGCACTGATGACCTGCAAACGATACTGGATGCTGTCCAGCGCATGAGTCGCGCCGTGGGCGAGCTTGCAGGCGCCGCCGTCAGTGAGGCGGCAGGGCCGGTGTTGCACATGGAGCGATTGACCGTCCGGCAGTCGATCGACGCCGCGGTTGCCGCAATGCAGTCGCATGCATCGCGGCACAACCAGACGATCGAGGTGACCTTGCCTGAGGTCGACCTGACGCTTGAGGCGGACAAGGCCGCGCTCCAGCACATGTTGCAGGGGCTGCTGAGCCACGCGCTGAAGTCCTCCTTTGATGGCGGCGCCGTCTCGGTCAGCGCGAGCCAGGACGGCGACGCCATGGTCATCCGTATCGAGGACGCCGGCGTGGGCCTACCCGCGGACCAGTTGGCGGTCGTGTTTGATCTGTTTACGCAGGAACTGCATCCGCCCACCTCGGAGGTCTCTCACGGCGAACTGGTCGCGGTACGAGACCTCGCCAGGCTCCATGGCGGCGTTGTCGAGGTCCGCAGCCCCGGCTCCGGGCTTGGAAGCGTCTTCACACTGAGGCTGCCGCTGCTGCAGCAGTGGCGTTGAGCGAGAGCGGCCTCCGGCCAGCCGCCGGCGCTGGCGGCTTTAGCAGCGTCAGACCTCGATGACGCCCTGCAGGTAGGCGACGCAGTGGCCGCTGACCTCGACGGCCTCGTCCGTCACCTCGCAGTACACCAGCCCTGTGCGCTTGGACGCTTGCAAGCCGACCAGCGTGCTCCGCCCCAGTCGCCCGGCCCAGTAGGGGGCCAGTGCCGTGTGGATGGAACCGGTCACCGGATCTTCGTCGCCGCCGTTGGCCGGCCAGAAATAACGGCTCACGAAGTCATGCGAGCCGCCGTCGCTGGCAGGCGCCGTGATGACGACATCCAGCGGATTGAGGGTGCGAAGCTGGTTCATGTCCGCACGGGCGGCGCGCACATCGGCCTCGGTGTCATAGACCGCCATGTAGGCTTGCTGGTTCACCCAGTACTCGCGCGGCGCGGGATGCAGTCCCGCCTTGAGCGCCTGCGGTGCGTCGTCAAGGCGCCTGGCATCCCGGCGCGGAAACACCATGCTGATGCGTCCGCTTTCCAGCGCTTGCGTCTCCACCACTCCGACCGCGGCAGCCCAGAAGCGGGCGCGCTGTCCGGGCGGCTGGCCGTCGAAGAGGACGAAGGCGCTGGCCAAAGTGGCGTGTCCGCAGAAGGAAATCTCCTTCATCGGCGAAAACCAGCGTATCTCGTGGGCTTGCCGGGCATCGCTCCACACCAGGAAGGAGGTCTCCGACAGATTGTTCTCCGACGCAATGCCCTGAAGCGTCTCGTCAGGGAGCCAGCCGGGCAGCCGGACCACGGCCGCCTGGTTGCCGCGAAAGCGCGTGAGCGTGAAAGCGTCGACGATATGGATGGGCAGTTGCATCGGGCCAGTCTAGCCCGGTCTGTCCCCCGTCGGCGGCCGCATGAGTGCGGGAACGTGCCACACCACAGCCCCCAGGGGTCGCAAAGGTGCCCTGACCGATTGGCTGATCGGTTGGTAGAGTGGCAGGGGCCGAGTGACCTGATGCCGGTGACGATCCGCCGGCCTTCTTGCTCCGCGACGATTGATCGCTTCGAACGCTGGCGTTGTCCCCAACGCTGCCGCACGCCTTGTCCCTGAGGAGTCTGTGCCATGAAATGTTGCCTGGCTTTTGTGCTGTGCCTGCTCCTGGCGCCAGCGTGGGCGCTGGACCTGCGCGATGGGGACGTGCTGCTGTACCGCCATGCCCTGGCACCGGGCGGCGGCGATCCCCCTGAGTTCAAGCTGGGCGACTGCGCCACGCAGAGGAACCTCAGCGATGCCGGCCGCAACCAGGCCCGCCACCTCGGCAAGGCGCTGCGTCAACGTCTTGGAACAGTGGGCATCGGCGAGGTCTGGGTCTCACCATGGTGCCGGACGCTGGAGACGGCACGGCTGGCATTTCCGGGCCTGCCCTTGAAGGAGCAGCGGGCGTTTGGCTCGTTTCTGCGGGAGCCGCAGCGCGAGGCCGCCATGCTGGGTGAAGCCAAGGCCTTGCTGGCTGGCTGGCGCGGACCAGGCGTGCTGGTCGTGGTGACGCACCAGGTGACGATCACTGGGCTCACTGACGTGTTTCCCGCCTCTGGGGAAGGCGTCGCGCTGCGATGGATCGACGGCCAAAGCAGGGTGCTCGGGCGCTTGGACGCTCCGGCACAGTGAGGTACTGCGAGCGGACCGCCTTAGCGGCCCTGGCCGAATTGGCTCAGCGCCGGGTAGCTGAACCAGCAGAAGTGAATGGCGTTGACGCCGAAATGGATGAGGATGGCCACTTCAATGCGGCGTCGCCAGGCGTAGGCCGCTGCATAGCCCACACCGGCCAGGCCTGCGATGGCGGTCATCCAGAGCCCGCCGCCGGCATGGGCGGCGCCAAAGAGCAGGGCCGACACCGCCACGGCCACCACCGTGCGCACGCGGCCAGCCGGCACACGCGCCGCTGTATCGGCCGCGCCATAGGCCTGGCCACTCAGGCGGTCCTGCACCAGCAGCCGAAAGAGCGCCTCTTCGGCGACGCAGGTGAGAAACAGATTGGCGACCAGGAATGGCACCGCCTGATCCGGCCATTTGGGGTCTGGCCGGACCATCCCGACGACCGTGGCCAGTCCGAGCGTGAGGGCGGCGACCGCTAGCGTCAGACCCAGCGTGCGAAGCAGCGTCGCGGCAATGCGGTCGGCCCGCTGCAGCCGCGGCGCCAACAGTGCCAGCAGGCAGAGCCCAACCGACCCTTTGTCGAAGTTCAGGTACTGCGTGAAGGGCCGCGTATCCGCGGAAAAGCGGACGCCTTGCATCGCCACCGGATTCTTGAAGCCCGGCACCAGATGCAGCGTCAAGGCCACTGCCAGCGCCAAAAGCAGCAGGTACAGGGACCAGAACACCGCCGGCAGCTGCTCCGCGCGGCGCAACCCTGCCGCCAGCCCGGCCAGCACCAGCAGTGCCATCGCGCCTGGCGCGAGCACATACCCCGCCATGAGGGCGCCCACCACGGCAGCGCCATAGAGCAGGGTGCACGGCGCCACCGCCACACCGGCGGGAAACCGCCAGGCCGGGAGCCACACCGCCGCGATGGCGGCCATCAGAAGCAGGAAGGGCGCGGGCACGTCGCGGGCGCCCGGAATCAAACGGCTACCGGTGCCTTGATCGCTGCGTGGTGCTGGTAATCGCGCAGCTCGAAGTCGTCGAACTCATAGTCGAAGATCGACGCCGGCCGGCGCTTGATGTGCATGGTGGGGTAGGGGAAGGGCTCACGGGCCAGTTGAGTCTGCACCTGCTCGAAATGATTCGAATAGATGTGGCAGTCACCGCCCGTCCAGATGAAATCACCCAGGCCAAGGCCGCATTGCTGGGCCAGCATCATCGTCAGCAGCGCATAGCTGGCGATGTTGAACGGCACGCCCAGGAAGATGTCGGCGCTGCGCTGATACAGCTGGCACGACAGCTTGCCGTCCGCCACGTAGAACTGGAAGAAGGCATGGCAGGGCATCAAGGCCATCTTGTCCAGGTCGGCCACATTCCAGGCGCTCACGATGATGCGGCGTGAATCGGGGCTGGTCTTGAGCTGCTGCACGACCTGGCTGATCTGATCGATGTGGCCACCGTCCGGCGTGGGCCAGTTGCGCCATTGCACGCCATAGACCGGACCGAGGTCACCGTCTTCGCGCGCCCATTCGTCCCAGATCGTGCAGCCGCGTTCCTGCAGCCACTTGACGTTGGCATCTCCGCGCAGGAACCAGAGCAGTTCCAGAATGATGGATTTCAGGTGCACCTTCTTGGTGGTGACCAGCGGGAATCCTTCATTGAGGTCGAAGCGCATTTGATGCCCGAACACGCTGCGCGTGCCGGTGCCGGTGCGGTCGCCCTTGGCCACGCCATGCTCGAACACATGGCGCATGAAGTCTTCATATTGGTGGCGGACCGGGCGGGCGGCGTGGGGCACAGGCAAAGCGGCGGCAGTCATGCCGGCATTCTAGTGGGCCGGGTGCAGTCAATGATTGAACTGCAGGGCGGCCAGCCGTGCATACAACCCGCCCTGGGCCACCAGCTCGGCATGGCGGCCTTGCTCGACGATCCGGCCCTGGTCCATGACGATGATGCGGTCGGCCCGCTGGACGGTCGCCAGGCGGTGGGCAATGACCAGGGTGGTGCGGTCCCGCATGGCCTCGTCCAGCGCTTCCTGCACCAGCCGCTCGCTTTCCGCGTCCAGGGCGCTGGTGGCCTCGTCCAGCAGAAGCAGCGGCGCGTTTTGCAGCATGGCCCGCGCGATGGCGATGCGCTGGCGCTGGCCGCCGGAGAGACGCACCCCGCGCTCACCCAGGAAGCTGTCATACCCCTGGGGCAACTGCTCGATGAACTCGTGCGCATGGGCGGCCTTGGCCGCCGCCACCACCTCCTCGCGGCTGGCCTGCGGCCGCCCATAGCGGATGTTGTCCAGCGCCGTCGCCGAGAAGATCACGCTTTGCTGCGGGACCAGCGCCATCCGTGAGCGCAGCTCCGCCAGGCGCACCCGGTCCACGCTGACGCCATCCACGAGGATGTCACCGCCCTGGACATCGTAGAAGCGCTGCAGCAGTTGCAGCACCGTGCTCTTGCCCGCGCCGCTGGGGCCGACCAGGGCCACGGTCTCGCCCGGCGCGATATCCAGGTCGAAGGCGGCCAGGGCGGCCCGGTCCGGGCGCGAGGGGTAGTGGAAGCGGACCTGGCGGAACTGCACATGCGCCGGCCCCTCGACCGGCGTCATGGCCAGCGGCGCGGCCGGGTCGGCCACCGGGGAGCGGGCCGCAAGCAGCTCCATCAGCCGCTCGGTGGCGCCCGCTGCGCGCAGCAGGTCGCCCCACACCTCGGCCAGCACCGCCACCGAAGACACCAGCAAGATGACATAGACGACGGTCTGCCCCAGGTGGCCGGCGCTGATGTTGCCGGCCATCACGGCTTGCGTGCCCTGGTACAGGCCCCACAGCAGGGCCCCGAAGGTGGCCGTGATGATGAAGGCGACCAGGAAGGAACGCACTTTGGTGCGCTTGCGGGCAGTATCGAAAGCCGCCTCGCTGGCGACTCCGAAACGGGAGGCCTCACGTGCTTCCTGCGCGTGCGACTGCACCACCGCGATGGCATTGAGCATCTCCGCCGCGATGGCGCTCGTGTCCGCCACACGGTCCTGGCTGGCGCGCGACAGGCGCCGGACGCGCCGGCCAAACAGCATGGCCGGCAGCACCACCAGCACCAGGATGCCCATGACCTGGCTCATCACCCAGGGGTTGGTGGCAATCAGCAGCGCCACCGCGCCCAGCCCCATGATCATGTTGCGAAGCCCCATGGACAGGCTGGAGCCGACGATGTTCTGAATGACCGTCGTGTCCGTCGTGATGCGGCTGATGACCTCGCCGGTCTGGGTGGTCTCGAAGAACTCGGGGCTTTGCCTGAGTACATGCGCGTAGACGGCGGTGCGCAGGTCCGCGCTGACACGCTCCCCGAGCCAGGTCACGGCGTAAAAGCGCAGGGCAGAGAAGACGCCCAGCGCCGCGCCCACCGCAAACAGCCCCAGGAAGTGTTCCCTCAGCGCCATCACGCGGTCTCCGGGATCGGCGGAGACCAGCCCCTGGTCGATCAACTGCCGCAGCGCGAGCGGAAACACCAGTGTGGCAACAGCCGCCAGCACCAGAAACAGCACGGCCGCTGCGATCCTCCCTTTGTAGGGGCGCAGGAACGGCCACAGTGCCGGCCACATGGCGCGCAGTGGCGGCGGGGCGCCGCGCACGGCATTTGCCGGCGGGTCCATGGAAGTGGGAGCGGTAGCGGGGCGAGCGGACATCGGGGCAGTGTAGGGGTGCGACCGTGACGGATCGCACGTTCTGGTCAAAAGGCATGCGGACACGAACATCGCGCCCGGGTCTGCATATGGGGAATACCCCCAGTGCTTCAAGGCCTATCTTGGCAGATCTATGGCCAGGCAAATACTGCCTAGGCAATAATTGCGCATCGCTGGCAACCGAAGTAGCCGCCATGAGCACCCGTCCACCCCCCGCCGATTTCTATAGCGCCGACAGCTTCACCCGGGAACCGAGCCTGGGATGGCTGCTGCGCCAGATCAAGCAATCCATGATTTGCCAGGCCGACAAGCTGCTGGGCGAGCATGACCTGACCCACGCCCAGTGGGCGCCGATGCTGCGGCTGCGTTTCAACGGCTCGATGTCCAGTGCGGCACTCGCCCGCGAGCTGGCCATGGACGGCGGCGCCATGACACGCCTGCTGGACCGGCTGGAGGCCAAGCACCTGATCCAGCGCGAACGCTCGACCGAAGACCGCCGGGTGGTGATGGTGTCGCTCACGGAGCACGGACTGAAGTCGATGGCGCGTGCTCCGGCGGTGCTGTCCCAGGTCTCCAACGAGCACTTGGCCGGCTTCACGGACGAGGAATTCCGCTCCCTGATCAGCATGCTGCAGCGCATCGTGGCCAATGGCCATGCCATCCGCGATGCCGGCTTGGCTTCGGAAACTTCCGCGATGGGCTGCTTCCCATCCGACGACGAGAGCTGACCCCTTTTTGCCCTCCATTGCTGGCCGACAGACACCCCTGACCGTCTTTTCCCGCGAGAAGAACAACACATGATTTCGAGGAACTGCTCCATGACGCCCCGATCCCTCCACCGAACCACCCTGGCCCTGGCCATGGGAGCTGCATTGCTCCTGGTGCTGGCCGCCTGTGCGCCCATCCCCAAGCTGGCCGACCCTGGCCAGACGCTGGAGGGCGATGTTGCGGCACGGCAGCTGGGCCTGCAGGCGGGCCAGGGCCAGTCGGTTGACCAGCAGTGGTGGAAGTCGTTTGGCGACGCGCAACTGGACGCCCTGGTGGATCAGGCCATGGCGCAGTCGCCATCGCTGGCGCTGGCCCGTGCCCGTATTGCACGGGCGGCTGCCATGACCGAGAACGCGCAGGCCGCGCAGCGTCCCAATGCCACGCTGCAAGCGGATGTGACGCGCCAGCGGATCACCGAGAACGGCATCTATCCCGCTCCCCTGGCGGGCAGCATCCGCACCTTCGGCAATGTGCAGGCGGGGCTGAGCTATGAGTGGGACTTTTTTGGCCGCCATGAGGCGGAGCTCAAGGCCGCGCTCGGCCAGCAGCGCGCCGCCGAGGCGGATGCCGCCGCCGCCCGCCTGAGCGTGGCCAATGCGGTCACCAAGGCCTATGTGGCCCTGGCCCGCGCCCAGGCGCAGAGCCGCCTGCTGGATGAGCTGGTCGCGCTGCGCCAGCAGGGCTTCGAGCTGGTCAGCCAGCGCTCCAGCGCCGGTCTGGACACCACGCAGGAGCTGCGCCAGGCGGAAGCGCCGCTGTCGGACTTGCAGCGTCAGCAGGTGGTGCTGCGTGAACAGCAGACCCTGCTGCGCAACCAGATCGCCTCGCTGACGGGCCAGGGGCCGGCCGCGACGGCCCAGCTGACGGCCCCGCTGCCGCGCGTGCTGGACTGGCAACAGGCCCCCAGCCTGGACCTGCTGGGCCGCCGCCCTGATCTGGCCGCCGCGCGAGCCCGCGTGGAAGCCAGTGCGCAGGACGTGCGCGCCGCCCGCACGCGGTTCTACCCCAGCGTGTCGCTCAGCGCCTTCGTCGGCCTGAACGCCATCGGCCTGGACGAACTCTTCAAGGGGGGCAGCCGTCAGTTTGGTGCTGGGCCCGCCCTGACATTGCCGCTGTTCGACAGCGGGCGCCTGCGCGCCAGCCTGCGCGGCAGCGCGGCGGAACAGGACGCCGCCATTGCCAGCTACAACGCGGCCGTGCTGGATGCCGTGCGCGATGCCAGCGACCAGTTCGCGACCTTGCAGTCGCTGCGCGAGCAGCAGGCCGCGCAGGACGCGCTGGTGGCCAATGCCGAGAGCCAGTACGGTCTGGCCAACCAGCGTTTTGGCGCCGGCCTGGTCAACCGGCTGGCTGTTCTGAATGCGCAGCAGACGCGGGTGACCCAGCAGCGCAGCCAACTGGACCTGCAGGCCCAGACCATTGACGCCCAGATCAACCTGATGCGCGCCCTGGGCGGCGGCTATGCCGAACCGGCCCGCGAGGCCGCCGAGCCGGCCGAGCAGCGGCCCGCTTCCCACGGCTGAACGAACCGCGAGCGGGCCCTTCCCAGCCGTCGCATCAAAGAACACATCGAAGAACAGGTCAGAAATTCATCATGAGTGCCAAGCCCGACAACCAACCCTCCACGACTCCGGCCGCAGCGGCCGCCCCCAATGGCAATGGCCAGCGCAAGAAGGGCCTCGCCCTGATTGCGGCGGTCGTCGTCCTCGGCGGCCTGGGCTACGGGGCGTACCAGTGGCTGGTCAGCAGCCGTTTCGAGGAGACCGACAACGCCTATGTTCAGGCCAACGTCGTTCAGATCACGCCGCTGGTGGGCGGCACGGTGCGCGCCGTCTATGCCGACGACACGGACTTCGTCAAAGCCGGCCAGAAACTGGTGAGCCTGGACCCGGCCGACGCCCGCGTGGCGCTGGAGCAGGCGCAGGCGCAGCTGGCGCAGACGGTGCGTGAAGTGCGTACGCTGTTCGCCAACAACAGCAGCCTGGCGGCGCAGGTGCAAGTGCGCCAGGCCGAGCAGCAGCGTGCCCAGACCGAGATGGCCCGTCTGCAGGCCGACCTGGCCCGCCGCCAGCCCCTGCTGGCGACTGGTGCGGTGAGCAAGGAAGAAATCGAGCACACCCAGGCCCAGCTGACGGCGGCCCGCTCGGCCTATACCGCCGCACAATCGGCCATGCTGGCGGCGCAGGAACAGCTGCAATCGAACCAGGCGCTCACCGATGGCGTGGACGTGGAACAGCATCCCAATGTGCAGCGCGCCGCAGCGCGCTTCCGCGAGGCTTTCCTGGCCTTCCAGCGCGCCGAACTGGTCGCGCCGGTGGACGGCTGGGTGGCTCGCCGTTCGGTGCAGCTGGGCCAGCGCGTCACGGCGGGTAGCCCGCTGATGGCGGTGGTGGGCCTGCAGCAGGTCTGGGTCGATGCGAACTTCAAGGAAAGCCAGCTGGCCAAGCTGCGCATCGGCCAGCCCGTGACGCTGGAAGCCGACGTCTACGGCAAGAAGACCGAGTACCACGGCACGGTGCAGGGCCTGGGGGCCGGCACGGGCGCCGCCTTTGCGCTGCTGCCGGCGCAAAACGCCACCGGCAACTGGATCAAGGTGGTGCAGCGGGTGCCGGTGCGCATTTCGCTGGACGCCAAGGAAGTGGCCGAGCATCCGCTGCGCGTGGGCCTGTCCATGGACGTGCAGGTGGACATCCGCAACCAGGACGGCAAGACCCTGGCCCAGGGTCAGAGCCAGGCCCCCGCGCTGCAGACCACCATCTTCGACGCGCAAGAGCGCGCCGCCGATGCGCAGGTCAACCAGATCATCGCCGCGAACCTGGGCAAGAAGGCAGGCCGGGCGGCCGGCGCCGGTGCGAGCGGCAAGTCCGCCGCCAAGACCGGCAGCCATGCCTGAACGCCGGAGGAAGCGCGCCGCGCTTCCGTCCGGTGACCGCCACACAAGCGAGAAGAGCAAGACAAGATGAGTAATGCCGCTCCGGCGGGTCCGCAGCCACTGACCGGTTCAGCCCTGGTGCTGGGCACCGTGTCGCTGTCGCTGGCGACCTTCATGAATGTGCTGGACTCGTCCATCGCCAACGTGTCATTGCCGGCCATTGCCGGCGACCTGGGCGTCAGCGCGACGCAGGGCACGTGGGTGATCACGAGTTTTGGTGTGGCCAATGCCATTTCCGTACCCTTGACCGGCTGGCTCACCCAGCGGTTTGGCGCGGTGCGCCTGTTCACCACCAGCGTGCTGCTGTTTGTGCTGGCGTCCTGGCTGTGCGGCTTCGCCCACTCGCTGGAAATGCTGGTGGCCGCGCGGGTCCTGCAGGGCCTGGTGGCCGGGCCGATGATCCCGCTGTCGCAGACGCTGCTGCTGGCCAGCTATCCCAAGCACAAGGCGGGGACGGCGCTCGCCTTATGGGGCATGACGACGCTGGTGGCACCGGTGGTCGGGCCGCTGCTGGGCGGCTGGATCACCGACAACATGACCTGGCCCTGGATCTTCTACATCAACGTGCCGGTCGGCCTGTTTGCCGCGGGCCTGACCTGGAGCATCTATCGCACCCGCGAGACGCCCACCAAGAAGCTGCCGATCGACAGCGTGGGCCTGGCGCTGCTGGTGCTGTGGGTGGGGGCGCTGCAGATCATGCTGGACAAGGGCAAGGAGCTGGACTGGTTCGAGTCCGGCCAGATCCAGATCCTGGCGGTGCTGGCGGTCGTCGGTTTCGCTGTCTTCGTGGTGTGGGAGCTGACGGCGGAGCATCCGGTGGTGGACCTGCGGCTTTTCGGGCGGCGGAACTTCCTGTTCGGCGCTTCCGTGTTGTCGGTAGCCTATGGCCTGTTCTTCGGCAATGTGGTGCTGCTGCCGCTGTGGCTGCAGCAGTTCATGGGCTACACCGCCACGGCTGCCGGCTTTGCGCTGGCGCCGGTGGGCGTGCTCGCCATCCTGCTGTCTCCCGTCGTGGGCCGCAAGGTGTCGGTCTGGGACCCGCGCCTGATGGCCAGCTTCGCCTTCGTGATGTTCTTCATCGTGCTGCTGATGCGCTCGATGTTCACGACGGACACCAGCCTGGGCATCATCATGGTGCCGACGGTGCTGCAGGGGGCCGCCCTGGCGTTCTTCTTCATCCCGCTGACGACGCTGACCCTGTCCGGCATCCCGCCTGAACGCATCGCTGCCGCCGCGGGTCTGTCGAACTTCGTACGCATCACGGCGGGCGCCATGGGCACCTCCATCTCCACCACCTTGTGGGAGAACCGCGCCACGCTGCACCACACCCATCTGGCGGAGCACATCGGGCTCGGCGACCCGGTGGCAGGGCAGACGCTGAGTGCGCTGCAAGCCACCGGCATGAGCTATCAGCAGGCCTTGTCCTACCTGAACCGGCTGGTCGATCAGCAGGCGTTCACCCGCGCTGCCGATGACATCTTCCTCGCCTCGGCGTTGCTGTTCGTCGGTTTGATCGCCTTCGTCTGGCTCACCAAGCGTCCACCGAAGATGGGTGCGCCTGTCGACGCGGGCGGGGCGCACTGATCGTGCGGTCGCTCATGGGAGCCAATCACCGTCGCTCGTCCTAGCGACTGGCGGCCCGCTGGGCCCTGGCCCCTCTCTGAGAGACGCCCCGTGAACCGCCATGCGCGGATCACGGGGCGTTTTGCATGGGGCCGCGCCGCGGGCAGGCGGCTTGCCACGTCACGCACAGAACGTGGCGGCTCCTGCCCATGGGTTTGGGGTAGTCTACGAGCCCCGGAGCCGAAGGCACTCGCCGATCCGGGGGAGACACCATGGGCTCCCCGAGGCTTAGCAAGGACATTGATGGCAGGGACAAGCGAGATTCCCACCTTTTTGGCGGGCGACGGGGAGATGGCCCGGCTGATGCGGAGCCACCCCTGGACGCAGACGCCTCTGGGCGAGCCCGCCGCGTGGCCGGCGGGCTTGCGGGCCATGGTGCGCCTGCTGCTCACCACCTGCCATCCCGCTTTCATCTTCTGGGGCCCCCAGCACATCTGCCTCTACAACGATGCCTATCGCCGCCTGTTGGGCGGCGACAAGCATCCCGCCATCCTGGGACTTGCCGGCGCGCAGGCCTGGCCGGAGTCCTGGAGCGTGACGGAACCCCAGCTGCGCACGGTCATGAACGGCGGGCCTGCCACCTGGCGGCTCAACCACCGCGTGCCCATCCTGCGCGACGGCGTACTGGAAGAGGCCTATTGGACCTATTCATTCAGCCCCATTGACGATGACGCCGCGCCGCACGGCGTGGGCGGCGTCCTGGTACTGTGTACGGACACCACGGCGCACATCCATCGGGCTCACGAGCTGGCGAGGGAGCACCTGCAGTTTTCGACGCTGTTCCAGCAGGCGCCGGCCTTCATGGCGCTGCTGACCGGGCCGGCCCACGTGTTCACCATGGTCAACCCGGCCTACCTGCGGGTGGTGGGGGAGCGGGCACTGGTGGGCAAGGCGGTGCGCGACGCCTTGCCGGAGGCGCGGGGCCAGGGCTATGCGGAAATCCTTGACCAGGTCTATCGGACCGGCGAGCCGTACCAGGGCGATGCGGTCAGCTACCGCATCGAACCCCCGGGCCAACCGCCCCGGTGGGTGACGGTGGACTTCGTCTGCCAGCCGGTGTGGGATGACCAGGGGGATGTGACGGGCGTGTTCGTGCTTGGTTCGGACGTCACGGCCCGGCACAGTGCCCTGGAGCGGCTTGCCGCCAGCGAGGAGCAACTGCGCCTGGCGACCGAAGGCGGTGGGGTCGGGCTCTGGGACGTGGATCTCGTCTCAGACACGGTGTACTGGACCGCCCGTACGCGGGAAATGTTTGGCATCCATGGCGACCGGCCGGTGTCGCTGCGTGACTTCTATGAAGGGCTGCACCCAGCGGATTTCCCGGCGGTGTCCGAGGCTTTTGCCGCTGTGACCGTGCCGCAGGGCCCCAAGCTCTTCAACGTGGAGTACCGGACGCTGGGCAAGGACGATGGGGAAGTGCGCTGGGTGGCGGCGCGAGGCGTCCCGGTGCTGGATGCCCACGGCCAGGTACGCCGCGTGGTGGGCTCGGCCATGGACATCACGCAGCGCAAGCATGATGAACAGCGCATTCGTGACCTGAACGACGCGCTGGAGCAAAAGCTCTCCCTTTACCTGGCCGAGCGCAAGCTCTTCGGCGATCTGGTGGAAGGCACCGACGCCATGGTGCAGGTCTCGGACCGGCACTTCAACTGGATGGCGATCAACCCGGCATCGGCCAACGAGTTCGAGAGGATCTTTGGCGTGCGCCCCAAGGTTGGCGACAACATGCTGGTGCTGCTGAAGGACTTCCCTGAGTATCAGGAAAGCTTGAGGCGGGTGTGGCAGCGCGCCTTGGACGGGGAAGAGTTCACTGAAGTGGGCGAGTTCGGCAGGGACGGACGCAGCCGCCATTACGAGATGCACTTCCGATCGCTCTACCGGGAAAGCCGACGCATTGGGGCCTATCAGTTCGTCTATGACGTGACCGAGCGGATCGAGCGGGAAGAACATCTGGCCCGCACCGAGGCGGCGTTGGCCCAGGCGCAGAAGATGGAGGCCATCGGCCAACTGGTGGGCGGCATCGCGCACGACTTCAACAACCTGCTGCAGGCCATCCGCGGCAACTTCGACATCATCGCCAGGCGCCCGACCGACGAGGGGCTGGTGACCCGTTGCGCCGAGAAGGGACAGTCCATCTCCGAGCGGGCCGCCAAGCTGACCGCGCAGTTGCTGGCCTTCTCGCGCGAGCACAGTTTCGATCTGAAGCCGGTGCCGCTGGACCGCCTGCTGGACGGTCTTGAGCCGCTGATCCGCACGACACTGGGCCCGCGCATCCGCTATGAACGCGAGCCGGCGCACCCCGACGCCTGCGTGATGGCCGACACCGTGCAGCTCGAAATGGCGCTGCTCAACCTGATCATCAATGCGCGCGATGCGATGGGGGACACCGGCCACCTGGTGCTGCATGTCGAGCCACAGCCGGACACGGTCCTGATCAGCGTGGCGGACAACGGCACCGGTATGTCCGCGGAGGTCCTGGCGCGCTGTTTCGACCCCTTCTTCACCACGAAATCGGTGGGCAAGGGCAGTGGTCTGGGGTTGAGCCAGGTGTATGGGATGTGCAAGCGCGTGGGCGGCTCGGTGGAGGTGCAAAGCACCCTCGGGCAGGGCACCACGGTGGTGCTCAGGCTGCGCAGGGCGGAACCAGGTCCCGAGGAGATCGACGTCGCAGGAACGAGCGCTCAACCGGATGTGCGGCGGCACCATGTGCTGGTCGTGGACGACGACGGCGACGTGCGGGACTTCCTCACCGACGCGGTCGGTTCGCTCGGTCACGAGGTGGTGGCGGCTGCGGACGGTCGCGAGGCGCTGCGCATTCTCGGTTCCGAGCGCGTGGACCTGATGCTGGCCGATTTCTCCATGCCGGAGATGGATGGCGCCGAATTGGCGCGGCATGCGGTGGCGCTGCGGCCTGACCTTCGCGTGATCTTCGCCAGCGGGCATCCGGACGCGGAGGCCTTCCATGCGGCGATCGGTCGGGAGGCGGTGGTGCTGCGCAAGCCTTTCGACATCGACATGCTTCGCCGCACGCTCAACGGTCAGCTGGAAGATGCCACGCTGGCCTAGGCCTGCCCGTCGATAGTCAGGCGGCCGGCAGCGTCAGCAGGTAGGTGATCAGGTCGTCCAGCTCGCTGGACTTGTCGAACACCCGGTCCGCGCCGAGCTGCTCGCAGCGGTGGCGCATTTCCACCGTGGCGTAGTTGCTCAGGATGATGATCTTGGCTTCCGGCTGCAGCCGGCGCGCCTTGGGGAGCAAGGACAGACCGGTGCCGCGCTTGAGAAAGATGTCGATGATGATCACATCGCAGGGAATGGCCTCGTCCAGTAGCCAGCGCAGGGCACCGGCTTCGTCCTCGGCCTGCCCGACCACCCGCAAATCCACCATTTCCTGCAGGGTCGCCACCAGGTTTTCGCGGATGAGCGGGCTGTCCTCCACGAGGAAGCAGCTCAAGGTGCCTGGCGGTGCATGGGTCTGGGGCGTCGCGGACATGGGGGCGATTATCACGAACCCGGCCGCCGCTTGCCGCCGCCCGCGAACGCGGCGTTGCATTCAGACAGCGCCGCCTTGCTCTGCTCGTCAGGTTCCTCGCCCAGGTCCACCAGCGGCAGCAGAGCTGCCAGCGGCGTGACGGCCACGCCCAGCACCGCGGCCGGCACCACCCGGCGCAGCAGCGGCGCCTTCTCCACGCCGATGTGCGGGTCCGACAGCGTGCCCTCGACCTTGAGCGGGGTGCGCAGGGTCAACGGGCTGACGTCCTTGGGTTCGACCTTCGCCCGCAGGGCCATCCGTTCGGTGGCCAGCGACACGTCACCGTCCACGCGCACGAGCGAATCCCGCGTATCCACGACCATGGGCGCTGGCGTCACCCGCCCGTCCTTGACCTTCAGGTCGGCGATGCCGCATTGCACGGGCAGGTCCTTGTCGCCCCGGACGATCACGCCGATGGCCTGCGCCAGGTCGATGCCGGCGGCTTCCACGATGAGGTGGGAGACGGTGCCCTGGGTCCAGTACAGCACGATGCGGCCATCGGCCGTGGCCAGCAGATCCGCGGTGGACCGACCTCGGCCATCCAGCGAAATGCGCCCACCCATCAGGCCGGTCACGTAGGGCGGCTTGTCGGCCGGACGGTTGGTCTGCAGCCACTGCTCCAGGTGAACGCCAGCCACCCGCAGCCGGACTTCCCAGCGGGCGCTGGGCTGACGGCCGTCCAGCAGGATGCGGCCGGCAAATTGGCCGCGGGCGACGCGGGCGTCAATGTCGCGGATCTCCAGCACGCCGTCCTTCAGCACGATGCGACCCTTGAGGGGCCGGGCCGCCTGCAGGAAGGCGGTGCCGGATTCGAAGCGGTCCAGGTTGACCGACACGTCCGCATCCATCGCCCTGAGTGAGGGCAGGTCGAAGGCACGGTCCGGCAGCACGCGGTTGGTCTTGGTCGATGTGGGCGCCTTGCGGTCGCTGGGCAGGCCGATGGACGGCCCGAGGTCGGCCAGCCACAGCTCGCTGCCGCGCAGTTCCCCGGTCAGGACCGACTTGGCCGTGGGCGGCTTGTTGAATTCAAAGTGGCCGTTCAGCTTGCTCTTGCCAATGGTGGCGGACTGCACCACCGTGGACCACCGGGTGCCCTGGCGCTTGAGGGTGCCCTTCATCGCAAAGGGCGGGGAGGTGGGCAGCGTGACGCCCAGAGGCTCGCCGACCGCCGCCAGCGACGGGCCGGCAACCTCATACCGGCCCGACAGGCCTTGGCTGCCCATCAGGTCCCGCACTTCGCCGTCAAAGGACAAGCGTGCATGGCCAATGCCGCCGCGCAGGGTGACCGCCACGGCGGGCGCGTTGGGGTCCGAGGAGAGCCAGGGGAGGGCAGAACCCGTGCGCAGGCTCGCCTTGATCGGCATGTCGCGGAAGTGGCCCTCCGCCGTGGCGACGACACCGCGAGGTATCTCGCCGTCGCGGCCGGAGCCAGAGGCGGCAGGCCCGGCGCCTGAAGCGGCAGCCGGCGTGGAGGCCGCTGCGGTCTGCCGATCGGCACGGCGGTCCTGGCCGGACGCGGTCGCGCTCGCGGCACCTGCCGTCCCGCGCGTGTCCGGGCCGAACTGGATGCTGGCGCTGTCCAGCAGATGCTCATCCGGGGGCGGCAGATTCCAGGACTCGCGCAGCGCGAATTTGGCCAGCAGCGACAGCTGCTGGATCTTGTCATCGATCATGGCCGAGCCCTGCCGCACTTCCAGCAGGTCAAAACTCACCCCGTCGAAGCGGGAGGGCTCGCGCACCTGCGTGCTGCTGTCCGGCTGGGGGCCGAACTGCCAGCTGGCGCGCCCTTCCACGTCTCGCTCGATGCGCAGGGCGAGGTCTCCGGCCTGCAGGCTCTTGACGCGCAGGGCCTCGCCATGGCGCATGGCGAGCAGGTCGCTGTAGCGCAGCGACAGGCGCGCGTCCTGCGCGACCAGCATCGGTCCCATGGTGCTCCAGCTCGGACCGCTGATCCGGAGGCTGTCGGTGCTCAGCCGCAGGCCGCCAATGAAGCGCAGCGTCCACCGGGTTTCGCCGGAGCCATCAAAGCTCACCATCCGGTCGAGCTTCTGGCTCAGCCAGTTCTCCAGCGGACGGCGCAGGAAGGGCCAGCCCATCCATTCACAGATGCCGATGCCGCCCACGAGCAGCGCAAGGACCACCAGCAGGCCGGTGGCCCAGTGGTGGCGACGACGGCGCAGGCTGGAACCGGAAGCGGGGCCCTCTCCGGAGGGGGGCGTTGGCGGGGTTGGAGTCATTCTGGTCACCACCAATGTTCAAGCAGACTGGAGAAGAATTCCTTGCCACGCTGCATCATGGGTCGATGCTTCCAGGTGGCCAGGTCGATGGGGCGGGAGGCTTCGCGGTCCTTCTCGAACATGCGGGTCATGGCCGACCCGAAGTCCTCCCCCAGGACGACTGCATTGACCTCGTTGTTGTGCACGAAGCTGCGCCAGTCCATGTTGCTGGAGCCGACGGTGGAGACCACACCGTCGATGACGGCGGTCTTGGCATGCAGCACCGCGTCCTTGAGCTCGTGGATCTTCACGCCGGCCTTGAGCAGCCGCCCGTAATGGCTGCGGCCGGCATACATGACGGGAGAGAAATCGCTTTGGGACGGGAGGATCAGCTGCACATCCACACCCCGTTCGGCGGCCTCGGCCAGGGCATCCACCATGTCCTTGCCGGGGGCGAAGTAGGCCATCGTCAGGTAGACACTGTGCTGCGCGGCACGGATGCTGCCCAGCAGCAGCGCATAGATGCGGTTTTCCTTGTCCTGCGGCGTGCTGGGCACGATGCGCATCAGCTGCTGTCCGGCCACGCCGGTGGGCGGCGGCAGGGGTGTCAGCGCCCCTTCGCAGGCCTGATGTTGCCAGGTCTCCAGCACCATGCCGTGCAGCGCCTGCACCGCCGGGCCGCGCACCTGGATCATCGTGTCGCGCCAGCCTCGCTGCTGCTCGCCCTTGGCCTCGTCGCCTCGGGCTTGTTCCGCCGCCTTGCCGCGAGAACCCTTGCTGCTGCCAAACGATCCCGAGCCGGACGAATACACGGCGCTGATGTTGATGCCGCCGGTGAAACCCACCTCGTTGTCCACCACCAGGATCTTGCGATGGTCTCGCTGCGTGATGTCGTTGTAGCGCCGGCTTTTGAGCGGATTGACCGGATTGAAGGCGCAGATGCCGATGCCCGCCTGCCGCATGCGGTCGAAATAGGACTCCTGCGTCGACAGCGAACCCACGGAGTCGTAGATGACCGCGACCTGCACGCCCTGCTGGCGCCGCTGCACCAGCAGATCGGCCAACTGACGCGCAACCTCGGCGTCCTCGATGATGTAGCTCTCCAGCAGGATCTGGCGCCGGGCCTTCTGGATGGCGGCGAACATCGCCTCGAAGGTGGCCGGGCCGTCGATCAGCAGCTTGGCCTCGTTGTTGGCAAAGAGGTCGACGTCCCCAAAAGCGGACATCGCGGCCAGCTGTCGCTTGAGCAGTTCCGGCCGGCCTTGCGCCGCGGCGCTGCGGATGACCTGTTCCCGGCGCTGCTGGCCCAGTTGGCCCTTGGCGCCCACCACGTCAACCTGGCTGGCCACCTGCGACACTGGCGGCGCAGCCGTGGGCGGGTCGGGCAATCGGCCCTGGATCGGCGGCGCGGGCGTGCTGCAGGCGGCCATGCCCATCGCCATGGACAAGCCGAGCAATACGCCGACCGTCCGAACGGTCAGCGGCCCGCGCCTCCCGGGCCACCGGGGCCAAGGCCAGCGTGCGGTGGGCGAGGAGGGCGGGCTCAAGGGAGTCATGGGAGAGGGCTCAGTCCTTCAGCATGTCCGCCAGCTCGTCGGCGTGCTCTTCCTCATCGGCGAGCACTTCTTCCAGGATGCGACGGGTGGTCGGGTCCTTGTCGCCGATCATCTGGATCATCTGGCGGTAGCTTTCGACGGCCACGCGTTCGGCCACCAGGTTGGCCCGGACCATCGCCTTCAGGTCGTCCGAGGCGTCGTAGTCGGCGTGGCTGCGCTTGCTGAGCGAATCCGGGTTGAAGTCCGGCTCGCCACCCAGTTGCACGATGCGCTCGGCCAGTCGGTCCGCGTGGGCGCTTTCCTCGTTGGCATGCTCAAGGAATTCCTCGGCAATGCCTGGCGAAGAAAGCCCGTGGGCGGTGAAGTAATGGCGCTTGTAGCGCAGCACGCACACCAGCTCGGTGGCCAGGGCGTCATTGAGCAGCTTGACGATCTGGTCACGCCACGGGCCGTAGCTGGGGGTGACAGCGCCATCGTCGATATGGGTGCGAGCGCGCTCTAGCGCTTGCTCGTCGAGTTGCATGGTCTGGTTGTTGGTGGTTTCTTGCATGGGCTGGCTCCTCGAAGGGGAGTGGCTGGGTTCGGCGACGACGTGCGCGGGGCATGGAGCTCACCGACGGCTCATCGCTGGGTTCAAGGCGGCAACGCGTCCGCGCTTTATTTGCGCAGGGCGTTCACACCGGTGATGCCCAGCACCAGCAGCACCAGGAAGATGACCAGGAAGATGCCGAACAGGATCTTGGCGATACCGGCCGCGCCGGCGGCAATGCCGGTGAAGCCAAGCACACCCGCCACCAGCGAGATGACGGCAAAGATCAGGGCCCACTTCAACATGATGATGTCCTTTCACTCCGAAGCCGCGGTGCGGCACTTGGGCTCACTGTAGGGGGCGCCCCCAGCGAAAGGGATCAGCGGGCCCCACGTCCGTCTGTAGGACTGCACGCCGCGCCTTGGGGAGCGCTGGGCCGACCTCAGGGAGGCGGGAGCGGATGCCGGACTCGTCCTACAGCAGGCTTCGGCGCGGTACGACAGACCGGCCGATGGGGCGGGCATACGCTTGAGTCATCGTGGCCCTCAAGGGTCCCACCCATGCTTCCGGGCTCGGAAGTCCGCCAGGCGCCTGCATCGCGGGTGTTAGCGCAAGGAGAAGACATGAAGCTGCTGACAAACACGTCCACGACTGCCCTGGTGACGGCCGGCGCAGTGCTTTCCGCGGTGATGATGGTGGCTGCACCGGCCTTCGCGGCCAGTGGCGGCGAAGGCCGTTCCGCCAGCGCCACCTACGACAAGGAGCGGGCGGACTGCATGAACGGCCGCACCGGGCAGGACCAGAAGACCTGCTTGAAGGAAGCGGCTGCCGCCCGCGATGAAGCCCGCCGCGGGCATCTGAGCACCGCCAGCAAGGACGAGTTGGCCAACAACGCCCTGTTGCGTTGCCAGCGGGTGGCGGAAGAAGACCGGCCCGATTGCCGTGCCATGGTGATGGGCCAGGGGACGCGCGATGGCAGCGTGCAAAGCGGCGGCATCCTCAAGCGCATCGACCGTATGGTGGAAGAGAACCCGACCGGCGCCGGTGCGGCGCCGAACCCCTCCACGATGGAGGCGGCGCCGGCGACCAGCACGCCTGAGCGTCCGAAGGCGCCGCCGCGTGCCGCTAGCGCCGCATCCCGCTAAGGCGGGGCCCCAATCAATCGTCCGTCCAAGGAGCCTCTCATGCTCAAACGCATTCTCCCGCTTGCCCTGGCAGGCTATGCACTCTGGCAGTGGCAGCAACACCGTGCGCAGAAGCAGCACCGGCATGTGGGCAAGAAGCCCGAGGAAATGACCACCTGGGAAGGCGAGGGCGGGGCGCTCCACCAGACCGGCCCTCAACTGGGGCCGGAACCGACCAAGAGCACGCCGCTACCGGAGGATCCGCGCGGCGGCCCTGCCGCAGCGGCGGCCGGGTTGCACTGACCGGGCGCGGATGTGCAAAGGCCACCCTTGGGGTGGCCTTTTTGCGAAAGGGGGATCGCGGCGGGTCAGTTGCAGCGCCGAGCCAGGTGGGCCACCAGGGCTCGATAGCGCTCAAACGCCTCCTGCTGTCGCATGACGGCATCGGCCGGGCCGGTGGCGGCGAGTTCCGACCGGATGTGCGCCATCTGCTTTCGCACGCCAGCCACCCGGTCGCCGCCTCGTCCGTGCAAAGCCGTCACGTTCAGCTGCGCCAGCCACGCCACCAGCACTGGTCGCGGCAAGCTCCGCATCACGCCAGCCAGGTCGCGCGACAGCGCCACCTCCTGCGGGCAATAGATGGCCTGCAAGCGCAGCAGCCGCGCAACCACCGCCGGGTCGGACTCGGCCAGCGCTGCCAGGCTGTCGACATCGGCTCCCTCCTCGGCCATGACGTAGAGCCGGCCCATGAGCTTCACGTTGCAGCCGGGCAAGGCCGGGACGCGGTGGACGGTGGGCCGCTCGATGCCGTAACCCTGGAAGAGGTCTGCCCCCAGGGCCTTCAGCAAGCTGATGTCGCCATCCGTCTCCACTTTCTCGACGATGACGCGAAGTCCTGCCGTGCGGGCCATGCGAATCAGCGGTTCCCACGCGTGCCGCGGCGCCGCCATGCAGTCGATCTTGATGCTCTCGACATACTCGGCCAGGGCCCAGCGCGGGTCATCCGTCCCCTCGACGTCGTCAAGCGAGAAGCGATGGCCGCGTTGATGCAAGGCCTGAACCCGACGTTGCACCTCCGGGCTGGGGACCACGGTTTCAAGCAGTTCGATGACACCGACGGCGGGTGTGATGGCGTCGGCCATCGGCCCGAGCAAAAAGCCCTCATCCATGTTCACGTAGAGAGGGCTGAGCGCGGGCCGCGCACAAGCGCCGGCGCACTCCGACGACGCTGGTGCGGACGGGGATGCGGCGGGCAGCCGGGTGAGCCATTCGCCATCCAGCAGGGCGTTGCTCAGTGCATGCGCGGTGGCATAGGCGCCCAGGGTGGGAGACACGGGCTGGTCCGCGCTGTTCCAGCGGAACAGCAGTTCGTGCGCCGCCACACGGCCGTGGCGATCGACCAGCGGCTGGGTGGCGAATCGAACGTCGTCGCTGGTGTACTCAGCGGAGACGGGCTGGGCGCAAGGGAGGGACGCTGCGTACGGGCGCGCGCTGTCCAGGGGGATCGTCCATTCCGTGGCGATGGTGCGAGAGTCGTCTTTCCACATGATCTGTCCCTGGGGTGTTGCGCGTATTCACATGCTAGAAATCGTGACCCCAGGTATGAATAGCTAGTTGTTGCTGGCCGCCTCAAGGCACTAGCAATACTTTGTTATCAGCCCATGGTGCGCCTCCACTGAAGCGGGCCCGCGACTTGCCACCTGGGAGCGCTTCCCGGGGATACTCGACATCGAGGCAGCGATGCCTCGGTCGCTTCGCCTCGTGACCCGGCAAGCGATCAAGCAAAAGGAGATATCACATGCGATTCACACACACCTCCAGCCGGCGCCAGAGCGCCGCATGCGCCGCCATCGTGGGGGTTCTGCTGGTCGGCTGCGCCAACATGGATGAGCGCCAGCGCGGCACGGCGGGCGGCGCTGCCATCGGTGCGGTCACCGGTGCCGTGATCAGCTCGGCCACCGGCGGCAAGGCAGGCACCGGGGCGGTCGTGGGGGGCGCCCTGGGCGCGGTGGCGGGCAATATCTGGTCGCGCCGCATGGAAGAAAAGCGCCAGGCCATGGAGCAGGCCACGCAAGGCACCGGGGTGGAAGTCACGCGCACGTCGGACAACCAGCTCAAGCTGGACGTGCCGAGCGACATTTCCTTCGCCACCAACAGTGCGGCGGTGGAGCCGCGCCTGCGTCCGGTGCTGGATGGCTTTGCCAACGGTCTGGGCAGCGGCCCGGCCACGGTCGTGCGCGTGGTCGGCCATACGGACAACACCGGCTCGGATGCCATCAATGACCCGCTGTCGCTGCGGCGCGCCGAAAGCGTGCGCAACTACCTGATCGACCGCGGCGTGCAGGGCAACCGGATCGAGGTCGCGGGCCGAGGCTCGCGCGAGCCGCTGGTCTCGAACGACACGGCCGAGAACCGCGCGCGCAATCGCCGCGTGGAAATCTTCCTGCGCGAACCCCAGCAAGGCTCTGGCGGCTGACCAACGCTCCGGCCCTCCGGGGCCGGCTCGCCAGGCGGCCACGGGGCCCTTCCCGGCAGCGCTGCGCGGCCGCCGGCGCCTGGGCCTCAGTCGTCCACTAGCCCGTGGAGCCGGGCCACGCTGGTGGCCATGGCCCGCGAGTTGACGTTGAGCTTGCGGTAGATGGACCGCAGGTGCTGGTTGACGGTGAAGCGCGAAATGGAGAGCCGGTCGCCGATGTCCACCACCTTCAGCCCTTCGATGAGCAGGTTCAGCACACTCCATTCGCGCGGCCCCAGGCCCAGTTCCTTGAGCTTCTGGGTCCGGTCGACCTTGGGCTTGACGCCGGTCTCCAGGCTTTCGAGCTTGTCCAGCACCAGGCGCGAAACGGCCGGGCTCAGCGGCGCATGGCCGTTGTGCGTGGCGATTATCTTGTCGATCAGCGACGGCTGGATCTCTTCCTTGAGCAGGTAGCCGCTGGCCCCCGCCCGCAGGCTGCGCATGACGTGCTTGGAGTCGCCGAAGGTGCTCACCACGATGCTGTGGGCGTCTGGGCACTTTTCCTTGATCAGCTTGATCAGGTCAATGCCGTCGACATCCGGCAGGCCGAGATCGACCAGGTAGATATCGGCTCGATTGGCCAGGATGGCCGATACCGCCTCGCCGCGATTGCGGCCGATGCCCACGATCTGGCAGGCGCTGCTGGCCGACACGACATCAATGAGCCGCTGAAGGACATTGGCGTCGTCTTCGATGATGGTGACGGAAATGGTCATGAGAGTCCCTGTTGGCAGGTCGAGGTCATTGTGAACAGGCAGGAGGGGCGTTGGCCACCCCTATGAAGAACACGTCAGTGGCGGGCACCGCAGGTTTGTGCAGCTTCCTCAGCGTTCGCCCATGGATTCGGAGAGCGTTTTCTTGACCGGTTTGAGCAAGTAGTCCAGCACGGTGTGCCGCCCCGAGATGATTTCCGCGGTCGCCGTCATGCCGGGCTGGATCTTGATGGTGTTGGCCAGATCCCCCTTGAACCGTTTGGCGGTGATGCGGATGTGGGTACGGTAGTAAGGCACCTCCACCCCCTGCGGCGTCCGTTCGGTCAGGGCATCGGGACTGATGTAGACGACATCGCCCTCCAGCGTGCCGAAGATGCTGTAGTCGAAAGCATCCAGCTTGATGGTGGCCCGCATGCCGGGCCGCACAAAGCCGATGTCGGCAGCCTTGAGCCGGCATTCGATGATCAGGTCATCGCCGGTGGGCAGCAGTTGCATGATCTCGTCGCCCGGGCGCAGCACGGCGCCGACAGTCGTCAACGTGATGAGGTTGACCACGCCGTCCTGCGGGGCCCTGAGCTGCGTGTGCCCCACCATGCCGCGCCGGTCTTCCAGTTGCTGCAGCACGCTGGCCAGGTCTTCCTCGGTCTTGGCCAGTTCCGCCTGTGCATCCTGCAGGAACTTGTTGCGGCGGGTGGTGACCTGGCCGGCCGCCTCGTTGGCGGTGCGCTGCAGGCGGAGGAACTCCATGGCGCTGATGTCGCCACTCTTGAACAGGGGCTCGTTGAGCCGCACCTCTTCAGCGGCAAGCCGGGCTGATTTGTCCAGCACTGCGAGGTCTTCCTGCAGCGCGGTCTGCCGGCGTTCATAGAGCCGCCGCTGGATGGTGGCAAAACTGCCCTGGGTACTGCCCTGGTATGGGGTACCCAAGGTCTCGGCCCGAAGCCGGCTCAGCGCCGCTTGCAGGGCGGCTGCCTTCTGGGTGGTGTCCGCCAGTGCAGCCTTGGATTTGGTGTCGTCCAGTTGCACCAGCAAGTCGCCACGGGTCACGGCGTCACCCTCATGCACAAAGATCTGCTGCACGATGCCTCCATCGGCGGCTTGAATGACTTGCGTCCGGGAGGATGCCATGACTTTCCCGTTTGTGCGAGTCACTTCGTCGATGCTGGCCTGGGAAGCCCAGAACACGCCAGCGCCGAGGGCAGCGACCAGCGCCAGGACCGTCAGGCGCATGCCTCGCAGGTTACGGTGGGTGAAAGCGGAGTCGTTCATGATGTCTTCTTCCTGTGCGGGTCAAGCCAGACGCGCAGGGCTGCCCTGAGCGGTGGGCGCCACCTGCGGGGCCTGCGGGGCCTGCGGTGCTGTGGGCGTGGAGGTGGCCGGGCCGTTGACCCGAAGGCCGGCCGGCAAGCCACCCTGCAATCCTGGCTGGGGTGCCCCGGTGGCCACCTGGATCGGCCGCGCGGTCATGGTGGGCGCCGGCGGCTGGTTGCGGGCAGCGGTGGCGGCCGCAGGGCCAGCGGCCGCGGCAGATGCTTGGCCCGAGCGCTGCTTCAACTGGGCCAGCACCTGGTCGCGGGGACCGTCCATCACGATGCCCTGTGGCGTGAGGACGATCACCCGGTCCACCAGCGCCAGCAGCGACAGCCGATGCGTGACCAGCATCAATGTGGTGTCGGGGCCGAGCTGCGACTTGAGCAGGGCCATGGTGGCCTGTTCAAGCCCGTCATCCATGCCGGAGGTGGGTTCGTCCAGCAACCAGTAGCGCCGCTCGGCCAGCAGCAGTCGTGTCAGCGCCACGAGCTGGCGCTGACCGCCGGAGAGCCCGCGCCCGCCCTCGGACAACTTGCGGTCCAGCCCCATGGGATGCGCGGCGACCAGGCCCCACAGGCCGGTCTTGACCGCTGCCTGCATGATCTGCTCATCGCTGACATCGGACAGGCCGAACGCCAGGTTCTCACGCAGCGTGCCGGAGAACAGCCAGGCATGCTGCGGGCAGTAGGCCAGGTGTTCGCTGCGCCAGCCGGCGTGCAGTTGCTGCTGGTCGACGCCGTTGAAATAGACGGTGCCTTCGGTGGGCTTGGACAGTCCGCAGGCCAGGGAAAGCAACGTGGACTTGCCGGCGCCGATGGTGCCCAGGATGGCCACCTTCTCGCCGGAGCGCACGCGCAACTGGCCAAACTTCAGCGGCTGCTTCTGGCCGGGATAGGCAAACTGGACATCCTCGAAGACGATGTCGCCCTCGGCGTGCTCGGGCACCAGGGGACGCACCACCTCGTGGTTGTCGCACTGCAGGGCGAAGATGGCATCCAGCGCCTTCATGGACGCTGCTGCGTTGCCCAGCTGCACCATCAGGCCGGAAATGGAGGCCAGCGGCGCCAGGACCCGACCCGACAGGATGGAGCAGGCGACGATGGCCCCTTGCGTGATCTGGCCGTCGATGGCCATGACCGCGCCGATGCAGATCAGCGAGATGTAGCTGGCCTGCTGCAGGCCGGCGGCAAGGTAACCGGCGGCGTCCGTCTCATGCTTGAGCGCCAGGCTCTGGACTGCATTGGCTTCCGAGAGGGCGGCCCAGCGGCTCTCGAAGCGCCAGGAGGCCCCCATGCCCTTGATCGCCTCGGCACCCTCGATGGTCTCCACCAGCAGGCCGGTCTTGGCGTTGGCGCCGGTCAGGTTGCTGGCGCTGAGCTTGCCGATGCGCCGGGCGCGCAGGGCGCCCGCCAGCAAGGTCATGAAGAACAGGATGAGCGCCGGCAGCGCCATCCACGGGCCGCCAACCGCCGCGATCACCAGCGCGAACAGCGTGGCCATCGGCAGGTCGAACAGCAGGAAGAGGGTGGAGGTGGACAGGACGGTGCGGATCGATTCGAAGCTCTGCACCTGGGAGGCCAAGGTGCCCACCGAGCCGGGCCGCTGATCCATGCGGACCGCGTTCAGGCGGGCGAGCAGGGCCTTGGAGATGCCCACGTCCAGCTGCTTCAGCCGCGGCTCCAGCAAGGCGGCTCGCGCCAGCTTGAGCAGCCATTCCAGCACCACGGCCAGCGCCACGCCGACGGTCAGCACCCACAAGGTCTGATGGCCCTGGCTCGGAATCACCCGGTCATACACCTGCATCGTGTAGAAGCTGATGGCGATGCCGATGGCTGCCAGCACCAGGGACAGGCCGGCGGCTTCGACGAACAGCGGCCAGCTTCCGCGGATCTGCTGCGCCATCAGGGCCCGCGCGGTGCGGATGTCCGCTGTCTTGGCTCCATGATCCTCGATGGCGTGCAGGCAGGGGATGCGGTCCATGACCAGGTCGTGCCGCTCGCCGTCCACGTCGATGCAGCGCCACAACCCCTCGACCGTACGGCCGGTGATGACCAGCCAGCCTGCGTCCGGATGGTGGCTCAGCAGCGGAAGCGCCGCCTGCTGGGGTGCGCTGATGACGACGAAGCGCACCCCCGGGTCGAGCGCCTCGCCCAGGGCGCGTGCAGCGCGCAGGCCGCTGGCCTTGGCGGCCTGCTGGGCCAGCAACTGCTGCCGGATCCGGTCGCTGGGCAGGCCGCGGCCCTTCAGTCGCATCCAGTGGTGGAAGCTGTGTGCCAATGCGCCGGTATCGGGCTGGGCGTCGGCGTCCGTGGACGACCGGAAGAAGGGGAACCAGGACATGGCGGAACCTTTCTGGAGACGCGAGAACGCAAGCGCTTGCACGTCGCGATGACGGTGACGGGGATGGCGCCTGTGGCGGCTGCTGCGACCAAGACGGCGGAGGGTGAGGGCGGGGCGGCGTGAGCGACTCGCGCCCGCGGGGCTAGAGCGCGGCCGGGGCCGGTGGTCTGTCCAGCAGCACCTGAAGGCGGTAGAGCCCCGCGCGCTCATCGATGAGGGCGTCACGCAGCGATTGGCGGGCGGCGTGGTTTTCCCTGACCATGTTGAGCAGGTCCAGCCAGGCGCGCTTGCCAGCTGCAAACTGTCGGCGGTAGGAAGCCAGCACGTCGTTGCTGGCCTCCGAGGTTTGCGCCGCGCTACCGGCCGAGGCGCTCGCAGCGGCATAACGGGTGTATTCCAGCTGGTAGCGGTTGTAGAGCGCCTGCTCGGTGGCGGCCACGGCCGCTTGGGCCGCCTGGATGCGATTGCGCGCCGCATTGACGGAGGCCAGCGAGGCGAGGCCGCCGCCGAGGCTGGCCTGCATGACCAGGCCAATGCGCTGGTCGCGGACAGCGCCGGACTGATGGTCCATGCGCAGGCTGAGCGTGGGCAGCAGCCCGGCCTTGGCCTTCGCCAGCTCCTCATGGGCCAGGGCGACGCCGGCACGGGCCAGCGCCATGTCAGGAGACATCTGGATCCGGTCAAGGACTTCGGACAGCGCCGGCGGGGCGGGCAGCCGGCCGTCCAGCGCGTGCCCCAGGGACGGTTCGACCGGGCGGCGAGCCAGCCGCTGCAACTGTTCACGCTGCAAGGCCGCTTCCAGGCGTGCCTGCGCCAGCTCAGCCTTCACCGCGCTCAGGCGGGACCTGGCCAGCGCGGCATCGGCCAGCGGCGCGGCGCCGGCGTCTGTGCGTCGCTGGATCATGGCCAGGAGCTCCTCGTGCTGCTGCGTCAGCGCTTCGAGGCTGTCGGCGCGGCCGCTGGCCTTGACCCAGTCGGCCCAGGCGCTGACCAGGTTGATCCGCAACTGCATGCGCGTGGCGGCGAGCTCCTGCTGGCTGCCTTGTTCGGAGATGCGGGCGGACCGCAGGTTGGCCGAGAGGGCGCCTCCCGTGTAGAGCGGCTGCTGGACACGGATCACGTTGACGTACTGGCCCGAACTCGACCCACCCGGCTCGCGACTGAAGCTGGGCGTAGGGCCGAACTGCCATTTCGCCGCTGCAACGCCGTCCTGCGCCGCCGCAATGTTGGCCTGCGCGCGCTGGACCGATGGGTCTTCCACAAGCGCCGTACTGATGAAGTCGTCCATGGCGGCTGCCCATGCCGGGCCACCAGGGGTGGCCTCCGGCGTGGGTTCAGGGACGGCGTCCTGCACGACACCTGGGGGGGCGAGCCTCTGGTCACCGGCCTGAGCTGCAGGCACGCTTGCGCCCGTCACGTCGCCTTGCCCCGCTTGCACGGCGCTGATGGCACGTTCCACCGTGTCCCGCTCGGGGGCCGCGGCGCCAGGCACGGCCATGGGCCGCGTCGCCGCCGGTCCGTCACCGGGCGTCTGGGCGTGCACGGGCAGGGCGAATCCAGCTGCCACCAGCAGGGGTATCCATGCCAGCATCCGCGCGCGCTGCAGCGTGCCGGCACATGCGCCGCCGTGACTGCCAAAAACGGCATCCGGCCCATGCAATGCGAGTATCTCGGGCGCAGAGAAACGATCGGCTGGCATGTGGAAACTCTCCAGGGCTGTTGGTCTGAAGAGAGTTTCGAGCGCTCGCCGCCTCACTCACAATAGCATTGATTTGCTAGTTAAAAGCCGGGCTGAACCAATCCTCATAGGGGATCCAGGCAATGACTAGCAACTTTTTGCAGGTGGCAGGGTATGGGGGTTGCCACTGCAACCCCACCAAGCTTAGAAGGATGACCCATGAACACCGCTTCCCCCACCGATGATCTGTCGGCCTGCATGGCCGCCTGCCTGGCCGCCCTGCAGCACACGCAGGAATGCGCCAATGCCAGCATCCGTTCGGGAGACCGGATGCTGGAAGCCTGCGCGCTGATCTGTCTGGACTGCGCGGCCATCTGCGAAAGCACCATCAGTGTGCTGTCCCGCCACTCTGAGCACCACGGCGACTTCTGCGCCTTGTGCGAGCACGTGTGCCGGGCTTGCGCAGAGGAATGCGAGCAGCATCAGCATGTGCATTGCCGTCGTTGTGCCGCGGCCTGCCGCGAGTGCGAACGGGCCTGCGCGGTGCATGCCGGCGAGCGTCATTCGCTGCCTGGCGGCCATTGATCGGGCCCCGTCGCCTCGGGGCTGCCCCCGGGGCGGCTTCGTAAAGCTTGCTATCGAGATAGCAAATAGTTGTGGGTTTCGGCAGATTTGCGGCAAGGCGTTGCTATCCATCTTGCGAATTCAAATCCCTAGAATTTTTCGCAGGAAATGCCCCTCTGCTGAATTTGCAGCCCGGCCGGTTTTATTAAATCGGCAATTCATATTCTGATGCGGATACCTTTGGTCCTCGTATCGTTAATATGAAACGGACCACTGGCCATCAATGGCCACCGAAAAGCGACCGAAAAGCCACCGCAAAGCCCGCATGGTGCAGGTGAGGTAGCCGCAAGGTGCCAGCGGTGATGACGATGTCCTGATCTCTGATCGGTAGAGGCAAGTGTTTCCTGATGCGGCCGAAGTCGGCCCACCACCGAACCACCTACTCCCGAAGAGACATGACCCGCACGCCAGGATCCCCCGCCCACTCCGCAGCCCTCTCCGCAGCCCTCTCCGCTGCGACTTCCGTAGCCACCGCCCCCGTCGCGTTCGCTGGCGCAGATGCGCACGGCGCTGCCCGCGTGGCCGCGGCCAGCGGGAGCGTCTCTGCTCAAGGGCTGGAGGCTTCCATCGGCGTGGCATCACCTTGGAGCCCCGCGCCGCTCAACCCAGCCGCCGCTACTTCGGGTGGGCGTCCGGGTGCCACGCTGCGTTCCGCTGCGGGGCGCCAACGCGGCCCGCTGGATGAAGGGATGGATGCAGAGGAAGGAGCCGGCCCGGTGCCTGGCCTCGATCACGCTGATACTGCTTTCGCCGATGAGGCGCTGACCGCTGCCGAGGCCACTGTGTCCACCGCGGCGGCCACGTCAACCGAGGCGGGCGAAGCACCGCCTCCCGCCGATGACGAACGGGACCACGGCATGGTCCTGTGGGGACTGGCCGGGGTGGCCGGGGCGACGGGCCTCGCCTTGGTCGGCCGTGGGGGAGGTGCCACAACGCATGATCCGGTGCCGGTGCCACCGTCCGGCACGGACCCGACGCCCGGGGGTGTCGAGGGTCCAACGCCAGGCGACGGCACCGGAGCGGCTGGCCCGGGTGACGACGACGGCACCGGCTCTCGCCCTGACCAGGGCGCCGATGAGGGCACGCTGCCGCCCGGCGGGACCGACGGAAACACCGACCCGGTGGGGCCGCCGCGGCCAGGCCGCCTGGCCCTGCAGATGCAGGACACCGGCGCCAGTGCCCTGGACCGTGTCACCGCCTCCCAGTCGCTCACGCTCGGCGTCGAAGGGCAGGACGCCGGCACCCAGGTGCGGTATCAGCGGTCCGTCGACGGCGGTCAGAGCTGGGAAGATTGCCCGGCCCAGCTGGACGGGCTGCCTGACGGTGATCACCTGTTGCGCGCCGTGGTCAGCCACGCGGGCGGCGAAGCGACCACCGACCCTGTGAGCATCACTGTTGACCGGACGGCACCTGCCGCCGGCAGCCTGACGGTGGACGGCGACACGCACACGGGCAGCTTCCGTCTGTCCCTGCAGGCTGCTGAACCGGGCAGCACGCGCCACTACGAACTCTCTCAGGACAACGGCGTCACGTGGGTGCGCACCAGCGCGCTGCAGCATGGCCTGGCAGATGGGCAGTATCTGTTTCGCGGCGTCGCCACGGACCTGGCAGGCAACCAGAGCGTCACCGCCGCGCAGGCAGTGACCGTCGACACCGAGCCGCCGGCCGCGGTGGCCTTGCAACTGCGCAAGGTGGGCGAGCAGGGCGTCGATGCGGTGGGCCCGCTGAGCTGCACCGGCGACATCGACCTCGTGCTGGATCTCCCGGCTGGGGTGACCGCCGTCTACGAATGGTCCACCAACGGCGGCCTGGCCTGGGTGCCCATCGACCCCTCCGTGCGCGGCCTTGCTGAGGGCACCCACACCTTTCGGGCGGTGCTGCAGGACCTGGCCGGCAACCGGACCGAACTCGGCGCCGTGTCCCTGACGGTGGACAAGACCCTTCCCCCGGCCTTCAGCATCACCGCCCTAGACAACGGCAATCCAGACGACGGCTACTTCAATACCGACGGAAGCTTGCAGTTCGCCCTGTCCATCCCTCCTGTGAATGTGCAGGTGGTCTATGAATACCGCCTTGAAGGCAGCGCCGACTGGAAGGCTTGCAGCGGCTCGGTCAGTGGCGTGCTGGACGGACGCTACGAGGTCCGCGCCTACCTGGAGGACATGGCGGGCAACCGTCGCTACTCGAAGGCGGTCCTGATGGAGGTCGACACGCGCCGGCCTGGCGCGGGCACGATCAACCTGGACAACTTCACCGACACCGGCGACAACGGGTGGGACCGCATCACCACCGACGACCGCTTCGACCTGGTTCACGTGGCCTCCGGCCCGGTGAGCTCCGTGGTCTGGCAGGTCAGCACCAATGGTGGCGGCAGCTGGCGTCCCACCACGGCATCGCAGGTCGACCTGGTGGATGGGCGTTATCAATATCGCGCCTTGGTGACCGACGACCAAGGGCAGACCTTCGTCACACGCACCATCGACGTCACCATCGACAGCCGCCCACCGAGTGTGCCGACCCTGGGCCTTTCGGGTTTTGACGACACCGGCGCCTCCGGCAGCGATGGCATCACCCAGAACGGCAACTTCGAATTTGTCTTCGGCAACGTGGCGTCTGACGCCTATGCGTATGTCGAGGTGTCCGTGGATGGTGGCGTTACCTGGATGACGACCGGCCTGCAGCAAGACCTCAACCCGGGGCAGTACTGGTTCCGCGCCGTGTCCGTGGACCAGGCGGGCGGGCGAGGCGTCAGCCAGGCTGTCCAGGTCACCGTCGATCGGGAAGCTCCCGCCGTGGGACGCCCGCAGCTCAAGGACTTCACCGATACGGGCCTGGCGGGCGACCGCCTGACATCCGATACGAGTTTCACCTTGGTAGCCGACGGGCTGGAAGCGGGCGCGACCGTTCGCTTCTGGCATTCGACGGACCTGGGCCAAAGCTGGACCCTCACCCCGGCGCTGCAGGCGAACCTCACGGACGGCGTGCACTGGTTCAGGACGGAGGTCACCGACGTGGCGGGCAATGTCTCGACGGGACAAGCGCTTGAGGTCACCATCGACACCACAGCGCCGGACGCCGGCCAACTGGTCGTGAACGGTCAGGGCAGCAGCCTGGACCTGCATCTGGCCGGTGCCGAAGGCGGCGCCACCGTGCAGTTCGAAGTGTCCCTGGACAGCGGGCAACACTGGCTGCCGGTGCTGGCCCACACCGACGGGCTGCCGCAGGGCGACTACCTGTTCCGGGCGGTCGTCTCGGACGGCGCCGGCAATACCGCCATGACATCGGCGGTGGGCTGGCAGGTGCCGCCGCGGGCCGAGGCGGGCGCAGCGGCGGATGCCGGGCGGCTCCTGGCCGTTGATGCAGGCGAGGAGTCCGGGGCCTATGTCCTGGCCGCCGTGCCTTGGGGCACCGGCTGGCCGGATGCCGCAGCCATTCCCGATTCGTCACCGGCCACGTCCTACTACGTCCTGTAAGGCCACCCTTTCGCAGCGCGCCGCAAGCCCGTCAGCGGACGGCGACTTCGGCACACCGCACTTTCATCCACAGCACAGAGGCCAGCCCACCGAGCGCCAGGCCTGATTCAGGAGGTTCCATGTTCAGCGATACCTTTCCGATGCCGCCTGCCGCCCGACCGGCCCCTTTGCTCCGGCCGTTGCAGACCAGCACCAGGTCTTCAGCCTTGGCGGGCGCTGCCAATCCTCGGGGACTAGCCGTTCCTGCGGCGGCAGGCGCCGCAACGCGGCCGCCCGCGCCGTGCAGCAGCAGGCAGGCGCGCGTCGAACCGCGCGAGATGACGCGTAGCGAAGGGCTTGAGCGCGATACCCAGACCAGCTCGGCGGTGACGGCCGCCGGCGCTGCACTCACTGCCAAGGCCAAGATCGGCGCAGCCTCGCAATCTGGCGCGGACCGCCGCTTTGTGCTGCATGAGATTGCCGATGATCGCGGGCGGGTGCAGGCCCGGGACTTGCAGCTTCGGCGAGACGGCTCGACGCCATCGCCGGAGCTCGCATCCCCAGCCGACGACGCCCGGCAGGCCCTCGCCAATGCGCTGCTCGAAGGCTATGTCGCCAGCAGCCTGCCGGCGGGACGGCTCTTCATCACGCTGGACGCGGACGGCCTTCGTTCCTCCGTGGCGGAGGCCGTGACCGAAGGCATCGGTGCGATCCTGCTCAGCCCCGACCTGCCGGTCAGCACGGCGGTACTGATGCGCGTGGCGCAACTGCGGTCGGCCGGTGTGCGTTTCAGCATTGACGGCATCAGCAGTCTCCAGGACCCCCGCTGGTTGTTTGCTCCCTATGCGGACTCCATGCGGCTGGACCTGCAATCCGTGGCGCCAGATCAGGTCGACGCCCTCATTTCCCAGGCCGACGAGCAGGCGCTGGAGGTCATCGGCAGCGGCGTGCGGTCCATGGCGGGCTACCAGCGCCTGGCCGATCTGGCTGTCACGCAGCTGCAGGGCCCCTTCATTGCATCGCCGCTGGAGCTGGTCGTGCCTGCGCTGCCCGGCTGCGACGATACCGCGCTGCTGCGAACGCAGCGCCTGCTGGCCAACCGGGTGTCCTTCGAGGCGGTGGCCGTGGCGGCCGCTGCGGACCCGGCGCTGGTGATGCGGCTGCAGATCCTGCATCGTCTCTATGGCGCCGGTCGTCACACGGACCCGGTCTCGCTCGCGGCCCTGCTGCAGTCTTTTCCGGCCGGTGTATTGGCGGCATGGCTAGACATCCTTCGGCGCACTGCCTGCCATGACCATCACACCCACTGGACCCAGGCGGTCCGGGACCAGGTGGAGGTCTATCGGCGTTCCTTGCACCGGCGCTGCGAACCCGATGAGGAGCTGCAAGCCTCTGTCTGGCTGTTCTTGAAGCGCCTGAGCAGCCCGGTGCATTACCTCAAGACGCTGCGGCATCCCGATTGAGCGCGGGCGCGCGCTGGCGCAGGCCCGGCTGTGCCAGCGGCACAGCGACCCAGGTGGTGGCACCGGTAGGCGTCAGTTCGAACTCGTACTGACCGCCCAGGTGCGCCACCCGTTCACGCATGTGGGTCAGTCCGCGCCCGGTGGAAGTGCCAAAGGCAGGGCGCTGGGGCAGGTCTTGCGGCAGCGCCGACTTGCCGTTGTCCATGATGGACAGCAGCAGGCTGGTGTCGGTCTGGTGCAGTTCGATGCGCACCAGGGATGCGTTGGCGTACTTCAAGGTATTGGCCACCGTTTCCTCCACCACCCGCAGCAGCTCGCGGCTGCCGTCGTCCAGCATGACGAACTCGTGGCCCGAGGCAATCTCATACTCCAGCTGGAAGTTCTTGCCGCTCAGCAGCGAGTCCAGATCGATGCAGTAATCAAACAGGACGTCCTGGAACTCGCGCTCCTCGCGCTGCGGGCTGTTGGAGACCAGCGCCCGCACGCCCTGCAGCAGCTCCAGCAGGCTCTGCTCCAGCTGCGCCTGCGTGCCGATGCCGTCACGCACGCTGAAGAGCGTCGTGACCAGGCGGGAGCCGATACCATCGTGAAGCTCCTGATAGATGCGGTCGCGCTCTTCCTGGGTGGCGGCCTGTCGCTCCAGGCTGCTTTGACGGTCATAGGCCAGGGCCAGCTCCAGTTCACGCCGCCGCAGCCTGTCCGACAGGATGCGGTTGGCCTCCCGCACCCGTTTCATGCTTTCGCCGTATTTGAGGAGGTGGGCTCGCGCCATCACGATCAGCATTGGCGGCAGGGCCAGATGGGTGAGATACATGGGCGTGCCCAGCAGCCGCATCAGCGAATTGGGCGCGGTGTCGCTCAGGGGGCCAATGCGGTGCGCCATGACATAAAAGTCATGCACGATCAGCAGACCGGCGATGGCGAGCAGCGCCAGCAAGGCGAGCGACATGAGGCTGCGGGTGCGCCGCACGTGCAGCCCCAGCCTCCACAGCGCCCACACTTGCAGCGGCAGCATGAGCCAGATCCAGACATGGGCCAGTTGTACCGCGCCGCGGTTGCTCAGGAAGGGGAACACCACCGCCGCGGCGGAGGACGACAACACCAGCAACACCATCATGGTCCGCGACAGGGCTTGACCGATGAAGCGCAGGATGAACAGGATGGTCAGCGCATTGAGCGCTCCAGTGCAGGCGTAAAAGCCCCATAGCCAGGCGTCCCGCCAGCTCGGGGGCAGATGGACCCACAGCGACAGCGTGTAGACGCAGGCCCAGAACAAGGCCACCGCGCCAATGAGGCCGAAGGTGGCATCACTGCGGTTGACCAGCCACACCCCCACCATGAAGATGCCGGCCAGGAAGCAGAACGCCTTGGACGCGCTGGCGAGCGTGCCTCCCACGAAGTCCAGCGCCTCGGTGATGAAGGCGATGGGTGCGACCTCGCCGAAGTACACCGGCGCAAAGGTCAGGTGCGGCTCCCAGCTTGTGTAGTCGATCACCAGTTCGTTGGGGCCGGACGGCCGCAGCAGCTTGGTCGGCAATTGCACCATCAGGGGGCGGTACCACATGAAGCGGTCGTCGGCGGTGGAGCGGGGGAAGCCGTCGAGCCACACGCCGTTGAGATAGACATCCACGCCGTGAACCGCCTGGCTGATCAGGATGGCCTTGGTGGGCCCGCGCAGCGTGGTGGCACGGTCGCCATCGCGGGCGTCGTCGTAGCCGTCGTCGGCGCCGATGAAGGGCCCGAGGTCGATCCGCAGCCGGGCCTTGCGCAGTTGGGCGCCGCCCCGGGGGTGGTCAACGATGGGCAGGGGTACGTCGTGGTCGCCGTCGATGAGCGGCCCGTTGAAACGGATGGCGTTGGGGTCATCGGGCGGCACGGCTCGCAGCTCATACCGCTGGACTGCCGGGATGGTCTGGATGTCGGCCAGATGGATGGCGGTGATCCAGAGCATGCTGCCCAGAAGGGCCAGCAGTGTCGCAATGGCGAGCACTGGGCCCCACCAGACCTGGGGACTGGTGCTTGAGGTGGCGTCCACAACGCCGTCAGGGGCAAGAAACGATGACATGTCGCTCCTCGAAAACCTGCCGGGGCAGCCCCTCCGTTGGGGAGCTCCGGCATGGCCCTGATCCGCCCGTCGGCGGTTATCCCGCGCCCGGCGCGGGTGGGGGCGCTTAATGCAGCGCCAGATTCAGCTGATCGACCACTTCCGCCCAGTCGGCATCTTCCAGCAGCAGGTCCTTGAGCAACCGCGCCTGCGAAGGCGTCCAGAACGGCGCCTCGGTGATCTTGACCGCGTTGGGCAACGGGCGGTGCTGGTCGATGAAGGCGCGGATCTCCGCTTCGGAGGAGGGCAGCCCCAGCTGGTCAAAAAGGTCAGCAAAGGGATGGACGGCCGGTTCCATGGTTCAACTCCTGTTTCTCAGTTCTTTGAAGAGGGTGCTGCATCTCTCGCACGAGATGCTCGTTGGCAAGGCTAACATCAAGCTCCGGTCTTTAGGGGGAGTCAGAATGAACACACGCCAGGACAAGCGACAGACCGATGCACCTGACATCGATCCCGCGCAGGGCGCGCGCCTGACGCTGGCGGGCAGCCGCCTGCGCCACTTTCATGTTTGCGCCTTCTTCAATAGCCGCGAGGAAGAACACCAGGTGCTGGGCCCCTTCTACCAAGAGGCGGCGCGTCAGGGCGAGCGCAATCTGCACATCGTCGAGGGACGCTCGATGGAATCGCATCGGGGGCACCTGTCGACCGCCGGGCTGGACGTGCCCGCCTGCGAGTCCTGTGGCGACCTGGTGCTCATGCCCTGGCATCATGCCTACCTGGATGAAGACGGCCACTTCGACCGCCGCCGCATGCTCACCCTCGTGGATCAGGTCACCCGCGAAGCCGCCGCCGAAGGTTCTTCGCGGGTACGCGTCATGGGGCAGATGGACTGGATCGTGAAGGCGGGGATTGACCGCGCCGAGGTGATTGCCTACGAGGCCGAGGTCAACGAGGTGCTGGCTGCCCACCAGCAGCCGGCCGTCTGCGTGTATGACATCGCCCAGCTGGATGGCGCGCTCATGATGGACTTGCTGCGCACCCATCCCCTGACCCTGATTGGCGGCGCATTGCGGGAGAATCCGTTCTACACGGCGCCCGCCCAGATGCTGCGGGAGCTGGCGGCCCGCCGCGACAAGCCGGCCCATGGCGCTGCGCCACCGGCCGGGCCCGCCCTGAATTGACTGACGAACCATGTGGGATGAGCGTAGAGAGCCGGGGCGTGCCGCCACGGCCGCTGATGAAGCCCTGAGGGACCTGATGGGGCTGCTGGCCTTGCCGGCGCTATGGGTGGGCCGCGACGCGGCCACGGTACTGCAACTCACGACCGAAGCCGTGAACAGCATCGTGAGCACTGCCGTGTGCCTCGTGAGGGCGCCCCTGGCGCCGGGCGCGGTGCCGGCCACCTTGCTGCACGTGGGCGGCGTTCGGGTGGAGGCGGAGGCGTCCTGGGACGAGTTCATCGACACGTGCCTGCGGATCGACGAAGGCGCGGAGGACCCGCAGGCGTTGCCGTCGCCGCTGGGCACGCTGCGCGTGGTGCGGCTGCACCTGGGGCCGGCTGGGCGTTTTGGCGGCCTGTGGTTTGGCTCCTCCCGGCCAGATTTCCCTTCCCTGCATCAGAGCGTCTTCATGCGCGCCGCCGCGACATTGGCCGCCACCGGCCTGCATGCGGCGCGGCTGGACCATGAACGCGAGCGTGCGGCCCGCGCCAAGGACGAATTCCTGGCGATGCTGGGCCATGAGCTGCGCAATCCGCTGGCGCCCATTTCCACGGCGCTGCACTTGGTGAAGCTGCGCAACGACGGACTGGGCCGCGAACACCAGATCATCGAACGCCAGGTGGGCCATCTCTCCAAGCTGGTGGACGACCTGCTGGACATCACCCGCATCACCCGCGGCAAGGTGGAACTGAGCCGCCGGCCGATCGCTGTCGAGAGCCTGCTCACGGATGCCATCGAAGGTGTGAGCCCGTTGCTGGAGGAGCGCCAGCAGCAGCTCCGTACCCATTTCTCGGTGCCCGAGACCGTGCAGCTCATGGGCGACCCGGGCCGCTTGCGCCAGGTGCTGGTGAACCTGCTCAGCAATGCGGCCAAGTACACGCCGCCGCACGGCGAGGTGAGCATGCGGGCGGAGATCTCGGGCGCGGGCGAAGTGATGCTCGAGGTCTGCGACAACGGCGCCGGCATCGACGGCGAACTGCTGCCGCGCATCTTCGAGCTGTTCGAGCAGGGCTCCACCACCCTGGACCGCGCCAAGGGCGGTCTCGGGATTGGCCTGGCCATCGTCAAGCAACTGGTGGACCTGCACGGCGGACGGGTGGAGGCCCATAGCGACGGCGTGGGGCAGGGGGCTCGCTTTCGCGTGTACCTGCCAGCCATCAACAAGGCGGCTGAGGCAGTCGCGGCACCCGTGGATGCTGCTGGCCCCGTGGCACCTGGCCAACCCGCCCGGGTGCTGGTGGTGGACGATAACCGCGACGCCGCCGAAACACTGGGCATGGCGCTGCGCTACAGCGGTTACGACGTGACCACCACCACCTTGCCGCAGGAAGTGATGGCGCTGGTTCAGACCCATGCCTTCGATGTGGCGGTGCTCGACATCGGCATGCCCGTCATCGATGGCTATGAGCTGGCCAGCCAGATCCGCTCTGGCATGGGCGCGAATGCCCCGCGCCTGGTCGCCCTGACCGGCTATGGCCAGTCGTCCGACCGTGACAAGGCGCTGGCCAGCGGTTTCGACGAGCACATGGTCAAGCCCATCGACCTGGAACTGTTGCTCAAGACCCTGGAGCGGCTGGGCCGCCGTCCGGCCCCCCTAGAATCGCACTGAACTTCCGCGGCTTCGCGTCCATGTCTTCGACTGGCTCCTACAACAGCTCTCCTTCCTCCGGCAGTCCGAGCGCGGCTCATGTGGCCATCCTGGACGACGAGCCGGACATCACCTTGCTCCTGTCGGGCTATCTCGGCACGCACGGCTTTCGCACGACGCAGCTGCACAGTGGCCGGGCGCTGATGGACCTGATGGCCAACGACCCCCCGGCGCTGGTGCTGCTGGACCTCGGTCTACCCGGCGAGGACGGGTTCGCGATCGCCCGCCAGTTGCGCGAGCACTGGCGCTGCGGCCTGGTGATCGTCACCGGCCGGGGAGACGCGGTGGACAAGGTGGTCGGGCTGGAGATCGGTGCCGACGACTACGTGACCAAACCCTTCGATTTGCGTGAACTGGTGGCCCGTGTGAAAGCGGTGCTGCGGCGGCTGCAATCCGCGCCGGCCCAGCCGCAGGCGCAGGCCACGGCGGCTGCGCCGCCCTCTGCATCGGCGGAGGAGGACGACGACCGCGAGCGCCTGCACTTCGAGGGCTGGTCGCTGGATGTGGCGGCTCGGCGGCTCAACGCACCGACCGGGGAAGAGGTGATGCTCACCACCGGCGAGTTCGACCTGCTGCTGACCTTTGCCCAGCACCCCGGTCGCGTGCTGTCCCGCGATTTCCTGATCGAACACACGCGCGGGCGGGAATCGTCGCCTTTTGACCGGACCATCGACGTGCAGGTGGGGCGGCTGCGCCGGAAACTGGGCACGGACGCCAATGACGGCCAGTGGATCAAGTCCATCCGTGGCGCGGGCTACCTGTTTGTGCCGCGCGTCAGCACCGTCCGGCCACAGCCATGAGCGGGGCACCCACCGACGCCTTGGGCCCGGCGCCCCTACCGCCGGGCATCGACGCCACGACCGTGTTCCGGTCGCTGTTTGTTGCCTCGCCGGATGGCATCTTGCTGGTGGACGCCAAAGGCGTCATCTTGCTGGCCAGCCCCTCGGCCGAGCGCCTGCTGGGGTATGACCCCGGCGCCTTGATTGGCCTGCACATCGAAGCCTTGGTGCCCGACAGCATCCGCCCCCGCCATGCCGAATTCCGGGAGCGTTATGGGCAGGCGCCACGCGCCCGGCCCATGGGCACGCAGATGGACCTGGTCGCCAAGCGAGCCGATGGCACCGAGGTCATGGTGGAAATTGCGCTGAGCCCCCTGCAAAGCCATGGCTTGCCCTATGTGATGGCGTCGGTGCGAGGCATTGGTGAATATCCGCGCGTGCGGCAGGCCCTGCAGCGGGCACGCTGCAGCGAGCACCTGGCGCAGCTAGGCAAATTGGCCGTCGATTCGCGCGACCCGCAGGAAATCCTGCGACAGGTGCCTGCCATTGCGGCCGAAGCCCTGGAGCTCCAGACCGCCATGCTGTACCTGCTGGACCCTGGGCGCACCCTGCTGCGCCTGGCTGGCGGGGTGGGGCTGGCGGCCGACGAGGTGATTGGCGGCAGTTCGCCCTGGCGGCTGCAATCCCCTGAAGGGCTGGTGCTGACCCACTCCCGGGCGCTGCTGGTGGACGATGTGGATGCCGAGCAGCGCTTTGCCGTCGAGCCCGGCCTGGCGGCGGGCCGCCGGGCGTTGCTGGCGGTGCCCGTGTCGGACCGCGGCAAGGTGGTGGGCGTGTTGACCGTCTGGTCCGGACAGGCCCAGCGGTTCGGCGATGCCGAACTGCGCTTCATGGAATCGGTGGCCAACCTGCTGGGCACCTGCCTGCAGCGCGCCCAGACGGAAGAGGCGCTGAGCCATTCCCAACGGCTCGAAGCCGTGGGGCAGCTCACCGGCGGCATCGCCCATGACTTCAACAACCTGCTGACGGTGATTCAAGGCAACTTGCAGGTGCTTGCCGACCTTCCCGCTGTCACAGGCGATCCGCTGGCCCCTCAACTGGTAGCCGCCGCCACCCGCGCGTCGCGCCGGGGGGCGGACCTGACCGGCAAGTTGCTGGCGTTCTCGCGCCGGCAGGTGCTGCAGCCGACGGCGGTGGATGTGGAGGCCTTGCTCCGCTCACTGGCGGACATGCTCCGCCGCACGCTGGATCAGCGCATTCGCATCCGGGTGGACGTGGCGCCGGATTGCCCCGACGTGTTGGCCGACCCGGGGCAGCTGGAGTCCGCGGTGCTCAACATCGCCATCAATGCGCGCGACGCAATGCCGGAGGGGGGCGACCTTGTCTTCGCCGCCTCGCCGGTGGACACCCTCACGCCCGCACTGCGGGGGGCGCTTGAGCTGGATGCGTCGACTGCCGGGCCGGGCTATGTGCGGATCGCCATCAGCGACACCGGCACCGGCATGCCCGAGGCAGTGAAGGAGCGGGCCTTCGAGCCGTTCTTCACGACCAAGCAGGCGGGCCGCGGAACCGGCCTGGGCCTGAGCACGGTCTACGGTTTCGCGCGCCAGTCGCAAGGCACGGTGCTGATCGACAGCGAGGCGGGCCGGGGCACGGTGCTCAGCATTGTGCTGCCGCGACCGTTGTCCAAGGCCCAGGAAGCGAGCGTCGAGCTCGGGCCGATGAGCGACATCGCGCCGGGCACGCAGGTGCTGCTGGTGGAAGACGACTCGGAAGTCCGTCTGGTGGCGCGTCGCTTCCTGAAGGACCTGGGCTGCAACGTCACGGCCTGCGGCAGTGGCGAAGAAGCCCTGGACTGCCTGCAGGAGTGGCGGGTGCGCGGAGAACCCGGGCCGGCCTGCATGCTCAGCGATGTGGCCCTGGGCGCGGGAATGAGAGGGACGGAACTGGCCAGGCAGGTGCAAGAGATGTGGCCGGACATTCGTATCTTGCTGACCTCCGGGTTCTCGGCGGACCTGCTGGAGGAGGCCTCGGATGGCACCTGGCCCTTGCTGCCCAAGCCCTACAACCGCTCCGAACTGGCCGAGGCGCTCGCCCGCGTGCTGCAGGACTGAGCGCCAGGGCCGACCGCCGCTGCGGTCACTGGAGGCGGGAGGTGCGGGCGGAGGAGCCGCTGATGACGTACTTCTCCAGACGCGCCAGGTCCGGAATGGTGATCTGGCGGCGGCCACGCTCGCCGAAGCGGATCAGCTGCTCGCGATTCAGGCGCGAGAGGCAGCGGCTGACGGTCTCCAGCGTCATGCCCAGGTAGTTGCCCAGGTCGGCGCGGGTCATGCGCAGGGTGAGTTCATCGGCGCGCAGACCGCGCTGGGCCATGCTGCGGGCCCAGGCGCAAAGGAATTCAGCCACGCGGGCCTGCGAGGCCAGGGTGCAGACCGACATCAAGGATTCGCGCTCGCGACGGATCTCGGTGCTCATGGCTTCGTGCACGACGGCCATCAGCTCCGGATGGCGCACGCAGCCTTCCAGCAAGGTGGCGTAGGGGATGACGGAGACATTGCCGGTGTCCATGGCCACGGCGTCGCAGGCATGGCGGCCGAAAGCGATGCCGCTGAAGCCAAGCCAGTCGCCGCGGAACTTCAGGCTGACGATCTGTTCGCGGCCATCGAGGCTGCGGCTGACGAGCTTGTAGGCGCCCGAGTTGATGAGGAAGACCGTATTGAAGGGCAGGCCGGAGTGGTAGAGCACGTCGCCAGGACGCACGACCTTGGAAGTGGGCTGCACCAGCTCCCGCACGGTGCGCATGGTTTCCAGCATCCGTTGCTGGGGGTCCTGCAGCGCCTGGAAGCCAGTGAATGGGGCGAAGCCGTCGACCGCCACTGCGGTGTCATGCATCGGCGGGGTCGGCAGGCCGGCCACGGGGCGCGAAGCAAAGGGCGACAGACGCTCGAGTTGCGGAATTTGATGAGGACGCTCGTGATGGAGGCGCTGGAGGGCTTCAGACATGATCGTTTCGGTCGTTGAGGTGTTGACAGGGATGCTAAAAAACGGCCGCAACGTGAGTGGCAATCGACAACATCGCTCGGTAACACTGGGTGAACCGACGGTAACGATCTGGTTTTTTTGCGGGTCTGAGCCGACCGGTTTCTGTCGTACTCCCATAAAGGAGTGGGTTGATTGACAAGAATCAACTATTGCTGGCGGGGTGGCACTTAGGCTGTGCGTCACGTCTGAGAAGTACTACAAGCGCCTGCCATGCTCACTGTCCCCCCATCCGATCGCGAACCGCAGCTCCCGTCCTCCGGGAGTGCGGCGCTGCCTTCGCCTGGTAGCGTGGTGGGGGCTTCCGGGGCGTCGGTGACGGTGGTGGCCCCGGCCACTGCGGCGCAAACGCTGCCGGGCTTGGCGGGCGCGGCCTTGAACGGACGGCGCATCGGCCTGATCTGCCTGGACAGGCAGGCTCCGGCCGCCGCATTGTTCATTGAAGCGGCGGAAGGACTGGGGGCGCAGGTCTCGGTGCTGCATGCCGCCGATGTGGCGGATGCGGGAAGTGGGCAGCAGGACAAGCTGGTTCGCATGCTGGCCCGCCTGTATGACCTGATCGAATGCCAGGACCTGCCCACGCCGGCGGTGCGGCGGATCGCGGAGCTGATCAACGTGCCGGTGCTGGTCAACCTCGGGGCCTCGGCACTGCCTCTCACGGATGCTCTGCCGGTTGAGCGCGACGACATCCAGGCATGGCAACAAGGCCTGGCGCGTGTGCGGCAGGCCTTGTTGAGTGCTCTTTAGAGCTGGAGGGCACCACGCTCCTGGGCCGGGGTGACTCCTGGCGGAGACCCAGCCCTGACGGGCGCTGCGGGCCTTACTTCTTCGGCTTCTTGCCATCCGCGGCGCGGGTGGCAGTGTGCAGCGTCTGTGCGGCCTGCAAATGGTGCTGCAAGGTCGGAAGCGTCTTGGCGGCGAAAGCCTTCACGTCGGCATCATCCGAATCCTTGGCGGCCTTCTCGAAGAGCTTGATGGTGTCCTTGTGCGCCTCCACACCGAGGGATTCCGCATAGTGGCTGTCGAAGCCGGCGCCGTCACGGGCGCTGAGCATCTTCATCTTGCCTTTTTGCATCATGGACGGATCCTTGGGAACGTCCAGACCCTTGGATGCAGCCAGCGCGGCGAGCTCCTCGCCAGCCTTGGTGTGATCGTCCACCATCTGCTGGGCAAACGCCTTCACGTCGGCATTTCCGGACTTCTGCAGGGCCAGCTTGCTGCCTTCGACTTCGGCATGGCCATTCTCGGCAGCCTGCTTGAGGAAGGCTGCATCCTTGTGGCTGAGCTTGCTGGCGGGCGCCGACGAGGCACCCGGCACCACCGCCTGGGCCGAGGCGATAGGTGCCTGGACGCTGGCGATCAGGCCGATGGCAGCCGCGGCCAGGGCCACTCGGCTCCAGCGTGCAAACTTGGCGGAAGGAGCGGATCGGGAGATCACGACGTCATTCATGGGGAACTCCGAGCTTGTGGGGAGGACCTCCCTCCAGCAATCTGGGTTCCCGCCTGTCGCACAACTCCAGCGCGGCTCGCCATGCCGCAGGACTGCTCCCTGGGGCCGCGTCAGGTCGCCGGCTGCTGACGGTAGGCCTGGCCCAGCGCCGTGAGCACGCCGGAAGCGCCCAGCAGGCTGGTGTAGTGGACATCGTTGTCCCAGCGGCCGGTGAACCAGGCATAGCGCACCACGTCGGACCTGGCCTCACAGGTGGCCACCATGTCCGCCATCTGGGCTTTCTGCTTGGCGGCCGTGTCGATCTGGGCCCCGTCGTTCTGGCTATGCCAGTTGGCCATTTCGGTCACCCAGAACGGTTTGCCATATTTGGTCAGCCGGTCGAGCTGGCCGCCCAGCCCGTAGTCGTACCAGTGGAACGCCAGGGCGTCGATCTTCGGGTCCCGCCCGCCATTGGCCGCCCGGTAGGCGGCGTAAAACGCATCCAGCCAGACGACCGGGTCGCTGTAGCCGCTCATCGTGCCCCAGGTGATGGCCGGCCCGACGATCTGGACGCCGGTCTGGGCCGCCACCTCTTCATACCGGGGCCACAGTGCCGCAGCGGCGGCGGGCGTCATGTTGGCCTGGTCGGTGAGATTGGGTTCGTTGAGCACCAGCAGGTGCTTCACGGTGGGGCGCGCCTTCAGCGCCGCCACGACCTGGGCCGTGTCGAAGTTGCCATTCCACAGCATCGGCACGTGCGCCATGGACTGCGCGATGGACGGATTGGCCTGGACCGTGGAGGCCGGCTGCAGCGCCCAGTTGTACCACCAGGCGACCGGGCCGTTCAGGGCGCTGAAGTCCGCCGCATCCTTCAGATCGTAGGCAATGCCGCGTTTGGCCACTGGGGCGGGAGCGGGCGTCGGGGCAGGGGCCGGCGACGGAGTGGGCGCGGGCGATGGTGCCGGCGACGGAGAGGGGGAGGGAGACGGCGCTGGCGAGGGAGCCGGCGCGGGGGACGGAGAAGGCGAGGGCGCCGCGGGCGTCGTGTCGCTGCCGCCGCTGCCACCACCACCGCAAGCCGTCAGGAGTGCGGCACCCGCCATGGCTACCAAGGTGCGGCGGCGGCCGTCCACGGTGTCCCCGTCGGCCGGCGGCAGGGGGGCGATCAAGGGACGGGGAGGAGTCTGGGAACGGTTCATTCGGAGCTACCTGACGCAAACGACACTGTCCCCGGATCAAGGGGCAGGCCTTGCGGAACCGAAGTATGGCGGTCCCATCACCCGCTGTGGGCAAGCGGAAACATCTTGTTAAGCTTGCTGACAGAAGCCTATAAGACTGACTTTTTCGGCCCGTCCAAAGTGACGCGTTTCGAACTTCGTGTGACGGGTTTCGTCGCTTTCGGGTCGGTATCTCGCTGCGCTCCGGCGACGCCGGCTGCGCTGCGCCCCATCGGCGACGGGGGAGGACCGGACGAGCCGACGACCGGACCTTGATGCCGCACTTCACGGCGCCGCCGACATCCGCCTGGACAATGCGGCGTTCCAAGCCTGTTTCGGCCACCCGTCCCCGGTGCCGGCCCACCACGCACTACCGAACGTTCCCCTCGATGTCCGCCCCCTCTGCTTCTTCCCTGCCTGGCTCCAAACGCCTAGTTCCAATGCCGCCGGCCCAGCCTGCGAGCTCCGGCGATGCCTTCGGTGACGACGCTCAACCCACGTCGTCGCTGGAACCTGGCCCGGCGAAGGTGCCGCCATCCAGTCGCCTGAGCGCCGCCGCGTGGGCGCTGCGCGCTCAGTTTTTCGTCTCCGGCGCGCTGTTCGCCACCTGGGGCGTCCATGTGCCGACCGTGAAGGCGCATTACGGGCTGGGCGAGCAGTCGCTGGCCCTGGCCATGCTGGCCTCCGGGGTGGGAGCCATCATCGCGCTGGCCCAGGCCGGGCGCGTGGTCGGCCGTTTTGGGCCGAGGGGCGTGGCCGCCGCCATGAGCCTGTTGCTCTGCGCCGCCGTGGCGGGTTTGCTCCTGACGCAGGCCTATGCCGGCCTCTTGATCACCATGGTGCTCTTCGGCTGCACGGCGAGCCTTTTCGATGTGGCGATCAACGCCGAAGCGAGCGAGATCGAAGGCAGGGCAGGACGCCCATTGATGAGTGGATTTCATGCCATGTTCAGCCTGGGCGGCATGGTGGGCGCCGGCGCTGGCAGCCTGCTGCCGGGCTGGGGTATTGGCGCCCAGACGCATCTGCTGCTGGCCAGCCTGGGCGCCCTGTTGATGGCGTGGGCCGCCTGCCTGGCCATGCTGCCTTTGACCCAAAGCCCTGACGATGCCAAGCATCCGCTCAGCCTGCCGCGTGGGCCGCTGGCCTTGATCGGACTGCTGGCGGCGCTGGGCTTGATGACAGAGGGCGCCATGTATGACTGGAGCGTGCTGTTCCTTCGGCAGGAGAGGCAAAGCGACAGCAGCGTGGCTGCACTGGGCTACGCCAGTTTCAGCCTCGCCATGGCCATGGGACGTTTCGGCGGAGACTGGGTGCGGGCCCGCCTGGCACCGGTTCGCCTGCTGGTGATCAGCGGCGTCCTGGCCGCCGTGGGCATGGCCACCTCGCTGGCCGTGCCGGTCGCCGCCGCCGGGCTGGTGGGGTTCGCGCTGGTGGGCCTGGGCCTGTCGAACGTGGTGCCCGTGCTCTTCAGCGCGGCCTCGCGCCTGCCTGGCATTGCGCCGGCACACGGCATTGCCGCCGTTTCGGCGGTCGGTTACCTCGGCATGATGGCCGGCCCGCCGCTGATCGGCCTGATCGCGGAGCATCGCTCGCTCACCATGGGGCTGGGCTGCGTCGTGCTGATGTCCGTCTTCATGGCCCTGGCGGCGCCGCGTGCCTTGGGAACACTGGACAAGGCCTGAGTGCCGCCCGTGTAGGTGATTGCCCTTCAGTTGGATCGGTCAAACCCGCCGGGCCCCATCCGGCGATGACCACATCCCAGGGGCCGACGACCTGCGTAGAGTTAGACCTGACAGCGGAACTCGAGCTTCGCTGTTCATGCTTCTCTCTCGCATGGTCCGTCTTTCTCCCTCTGCGGACGGACAAATTTCGGCCCTGGTCGCAAGACCAGGGCCTTTTCTTTTGGTGGCGCGCCCTTCAGCGCCGCTCCAGGTTGGGAAGCAACGCCGTGATGATGCCCAGCAAGGGCAGGTAGGCGCACAGTTCGTAGACCTGGCGGATGCCGTAATGGTCGGCCACCTGGCCGAGTCCGGCGGCAGCGATGCCACTGACGCCAAACATCAGCCCGAACATGAGGCCGGCAATGAGGCCGACGCGCCCTGGCACCAGTTCCTGCGCGTAGACCACGATCGCCGAGAAGGCGGAGGACATGATCAGCCCGATCAGCACCGTCAGCACCGCCGTCCAGAACAGGCTGACATGCGGCAGCAGCAGCGTCAGCGGCGCAACGCCCAGGATGGACACCCAGATCACGTACTTGCGACCGATACGGTCGCCCAGTGGGCCGCCCGCGAAGGTGCCCACCGCCACGGCGGCCAGGAACAGGAACAGGTAGAGCTGGGCCGCCTGGACCGACAACTGGAACTTGTCGATCAAATAAAAGGTGTAGTAGGTGCTCAGGCTGGCCATGTAGATGAACTTGGAGAACACCAGCAGCGCCAGTACCGCCAGCGCCATGGCAATGCGCCGGTTGCTCAGGCCACTGGCCTTGACTGCGCCCTTGTGACTGCGGGTTGCCTGATGCCTCACCGTCCACCCGCTGACCCGGAACAGCACCGTGATGGCCAGCACCGCAAACAGGGTGAACCATCCAATGGCGCCCTGGCCACGCGGCACGATGATGGCAGCAGCCAGCAGCGGACCGAACGCGGAGCCGGCATTGCCGCCCACCTGGAAGCAGGACTGCGCAAGGCCGAAGCGCCCGCCCGAAGCCATGCGGGCGACCCGCGAGGCTTCCGGATGGAAGGTGGAAGAGCCGATGCCGATCAGCGCGGCGGCGCCCAGCAGCAGCGGGAAGCTGTTGACGACCGCCAGCAGGGCCAGGCCCAGCAACGTGAAGCACATGCCTGCCGGCAGCAGGTAGGGCTTGGGATGCTTGTCGGTGTACAGGCCGATCCACGGCTGCAGCAGCGACGCCGTGCACTGGTAGACCAGCGAGATCAGGCCCACCTGGGTGAAGCTCAACCCGAATTGCGTCTTGAGCATCGGGTAGATCGCCGGTAGCGTGGCCTGGATGAGGTCGTTCAACAAGTGGACGAAGGCCACCGCGCCCACGATGGGCATGACCAGGGCAGGGGCGCCCGGCGCCGCGGGGGCGGATGAGCCGCCGCTCGCGCTGGCAGGCAGGGAATGGGGAAGGGTGCTCATGTCGTCTCGGCAGTCAGCGCCCGGGCCGAGCATGCGTTCCGGGCGGGAGAGGGCCTGCCAGTTTAATTGGCGTGTTGTCGCCAACTTGCCAACTTCTATCGTGGACCCGCCAAGTTGCACCACCGCGGCCCATGCATGACGGCGTCAGGCCGCTCAGTAGCCGCGCGTCTCCTGCGGCCACTGGCCAGCTCGCACCTGCTGGCGCGCGCGATCCTGCTCTTTCATCAGGCGCCCGTTGGCGATGTGGCGCACCCACCATGGCAGGGGCTTCACGGAGCCCCCACTGGCCAGGGCGCACACATAGGCCTTGGCGCACTTCTCGAACAGTTCCGCATTCAGCGCCAGGCGTGCGGGCGTCATGCCCAGCAGGAGAATCTGCCCCCCGTGGACAACGGCATTGCCCCCGCCGGATACGGCGCGGCGCAATCCGTCGGTGTCCTCGCTGGCGGCGCCCATGCGGCCTAGCTGGCGGATCTGCTCATCAAACACGGCCGGCATCCAGCCGCCAAACAAGGGCAGTTGGCGGCCGTACGCCCCGCCGCCAACCAGGGCCGCGCAGACATCCTCGCGGCGGTGGTAGATCGCCTGATGGATGGCGGCCGTGGCAGGCACTTCCGTCTTGGGCGACGGGTCGGTGGCCAGCGCCGTGCGGTGCGGCCGCGCATCAGCCGCGGTGCCCCACAGCATCTGGCCCTCACCGGGCAACCGCAGCGACAGGCTGTCCGACGGCCCGGGCATCAAGCCCCTGGCCACCAGCCGGTGCCGCAGCGTGAACCATGCGTCGTCGTCCATGAGGCATCCTTGGCTCACACCAGCGCAAAGACGTCATCGAAGCGGTTCAGCGCGTCATCGATGACCTCATCCGTGTCCGCCAAGCTGGTGTAGAGGCGGCTGCCCGCCACTGAAATGAGGCCGTGGGCGGTGAAGGCCGCGCCCATCTCCTCCATCATGTGCTTGCGGCGCCTGGCCTCGTCCTTGGCCCGCAACAGCTTCCACAGGCTGCTGGTGTCCAGCAGCAGCACGCCGGAGGTCTGCAGGTGGACGATAGAGCCCAGGTTGTAGGCCACGTACGGCAGGCCGCGGCGCTGGATGATCTCGTCCAGCCCGCGCCGCAGCCGGTCGCCGGCACGGCCAGCCACCGCTGGCGCATTGCTGCGCTCGGTCTCCAGCAGTGCGTGATAGCCCGCCACGCAGCTCAGCGGATTGGCGGACAGCGTGCCGCCCACGAAGGCCCGGCGCGAGGTGGTGCCGATGCCCCCCACCAGGGACATCATGATCTCCTTGCGTCCGCCGATGGCGCCGGACATCGGATAGCCGCCCGTGAGGCACTTGCCCAGGACGGTGAGGTCGGGCGTGACGCCGAAATACCCCTGGGCCCCACCCATGCCAGCCCGGAAGCCCGTCACCACCTCGTCGAAGACCAGCAGCGCGCCGAACTCGTCGCACAAGGCACGCACCTGGGCGTTGTACTCCTTGTGCACGGGCCGCGTGCCGCTCTCCGGGCCAAACGGCTCCACCAGCACGGCCGCCGTGCCACCGCGCAGGCGGTTCCAGCGCAGCAGGCGGCGCAGGGCCTCCGGATCGTTGGGCAGGCATTCCTGCGTATTGCCCGTGGCGCCACGCGGAATGCCGGTGGCTTCCATGCGCCCCGTCTTGGGCAGGCGCATGCCGTAGACGAGCTGGTCGCTCCAGCCGTGATAGGCCCCGCCAATCTTGATCACCCAGCGCTTGCGGGTGTGCGTGCGGGCCAGCCGCACCGCGCCCATCACTGCCTCGGTGCCCGAGCCGAGCATGCGCAGCATCTCCACGCCCGGCATGTGTCTGCACACGAGCTCGGCCAGTTTCACCTCGTATTCGTGCAGCAGGCCGGTCACCGGCCCACAGGACTCCAGCAAGGCCTGCACCGGTTGACGGACGGCGGCCGGGTTGCTGCCCAGCAGCGTGGGCCCGCCGGCCTGCAGGAAGTCGATGTAGCGGTTGCCATCGATGTCGGTCAGCCAGGCGCCCTCGGCCTGGCTGATGGCCAGCGGGAACGGATGGTTGAAGGCCAGGTTGTGCTGCACACCGCCAGGGATGACCGCCGAGGCACGGGCCGCCATGGCCTTAGAGCCGGCGCAGTGCTCATCGAACCAACGCAGCACCTTGGGCATGGCGTCCGGCCGGATGGGGCGCATCGGCTGGTTGACCAGGGCGGACAGACGTTCATAGAGCGCGTGCGTGTCCGGCCAGGCCGAGACGGCGGGGGCCGGGGCGGCGCGGCTTGCGTCGCCGCCTGCGGCACCAGCGAGGTTCGCGGCACTCGCGGTGTTTGGGTCGGCAGTGTCCGGGGAAGTCAGGATCATGCGTTTTCCTTCGGCATCAGCAGCAGATCCCGCACTGCGGCCAGGCGTGGCTGCAATGCGGGTTGCCGGCGAGAGCGTTCCTCGATGCGTGCAGCCAGATGAGTACGGGCCAGTTGTTCCAGATGGTCGACCGCCGCCAGGGCGGCGGCGCTGTCGCGGCCACAGCATAAGGCGCCGTGGTTGCGCAGCAGCCAGGCTTGCCGGTCCGGCCGAACGGCCCGGGCCAGTTTGGCCGCCAGCCAGCCCGTGCCCGAGGGGGCATACCCCACGACAGGCACCGTCTGGCCCAGCAGCGGCTGCAGCGCTGGTGGCACGGCCAGCGGTTCTCCGATCAAAGCGCATGCGCTGGCCAGCGGCTGGTGCGTGTGGATGCTGCAACCCACGTCCGGTCGGGCCCGCATCACGCGGGCATGCAATCCGCTCTCTACCGAGGGTGGCCGTTCGCCTTCCACCACAGCCAGGTCAGCCAGTCGCAAGAGGCACACCTCCTCAGGCTGCATGGCCAGGTAGTCGGTTGCGGAAGGGGTGACCGCAACCAGTTCATCATCCACGCGCATCATCACGTTGCCGCCGGTGCCCGCGAAGAAGCCCTGGCCGGACAGGCGCAGGCACAGCGCCACCACCGCCTGACGGATGTCGGCATGCTTCATGCCGCGGCTCCCGGCGAAGGCGCCCGGTTGAGGCGGTGGTACAGCGGCGCCAGGCGGTGGCGCACCTCCTTGAAGGCCTCGAACTTGTCGCCATACAGCGTGCGCAGCGCCTGCGCCGGTTCATAGATGCGGCGGGTGCGCCGAAGGCCGGGCAGGTCGTCGAAGCTGAGCGCCCCGGTGCCGATAGCGGCCAGGTAGGCGGCGCCAATGGCATTGGCCTGGATGGGCTGCGCCAGCTGCCGGATGGGTTGGCCGGTCACGTCCGCCAGGATCTGGCACCACACGTCGCTCTGCGCGCCGCCCCCGACCGCTGCGATGGTGCCTGGCGACCGGCCGAGCAGGCGGCCGAAGGGTTCCATCATCCAGCGAGTGTTCAGCGCCACGCCCTCCAGGAAGGCACGGAAGATGTCTTCGCGGGAGTGTTCCAGCGAGAGGTTGATGAGGCCGGCCCGCAGGAGCGGATCATCGACCGGCGTGCGCTCGCCAAACAGCCAGGGGGTGTAGATCAGCCCACGGGATCCGGGGGGCACGCGCGCCGCGATCTTGTTGAGCAGGTCGTAGACGGCGGGATGCTCCTCGTCGGAGGCCAGCTCGTCGGCATGGAACAGGATGCGGTCGCGCAGGAAGGACAGGTTGGCGCCCGCCGTGGACTGCAATGCCAGCGCAAGATAGCGGTGGTCCACGGCGCAGGGCACCGCCGCGATCTTGTGCCGCACGTCGGTGCGCATGCTGGGAACATGGGCCCCCAGCCAGGAGGAGGTGCCCAGGTAGAGGTGGGTCTCGAAGTCGCTCACCGCCGCGCTGACCGCCACGGCCGAGGTGTCCACGGCGCCGGCCACCACCGGCGTGGTGGCCGCTAGCCCGAGACGCTCGGCCACTGCGGGCAGGAGCGGCCCCAGGATGTCGGTCGACCTCACGATGTCGGGCAGCTTGTCCGCATCCAGGCCGAGCAGGCCGATCAGGCCGCGGTCGTAGCGGATGCTGTCGGGATCGCGGTTGTCCGTCACCCAACTGGTCAGGATGGAGTCCTGCGTGGCGCATAACCGGCCGGACAGGCGAAAGTTGAGGTAGTCCGGCGCATTGAGGAACCGGTGGGTGGCCGCATAGACTCCTGGCCATTCATCGCGGATGAAGGCCATGTGGCCTGCGGCGTCGCGGCCGGTGGCAGACGGCGCGCCGCCGGTGAGCCGCAGCCACCGCCAGAGCTTGAGCGGGCTGTAGCCCTCGATGTTGAGCCAGCGGCCGCGCGTGCGGCGCGCAATGGCGGCCGCCCCCCGGGCATCCAGCCAGCTGAAGGCGCGGCCAATGGGCTGGCCATCTCGTCCGAGGCAGACGGTAACCTCGGTCTGGCTGGAGCAACACACGGCCACGACGCGGCGTCGCCGGTCCGCGTGGGACGCCAGCAGTTCGTCCGCGGCGCCCAGCAGGGCTTCCCACCACTCCAGCGGGTCCTGCTCCGCCTGTACGCCCTGCACATGCAATCGAACGGGGCGGAAAGCCCATCCCTGGACCTCGCCGTCCAGCGTCACCAGCGCACATTTGCAGCCGGAGGTGCCGAGGTCCACGGCCAGCACCAGCGGTGCCAGTGGCCCCATCGGGGAGGCGCTTGCAGCGGTCATCAGAACTTGTAGCCCACCGACACCACGAGGCGGTCGTCATCCTGGCGCTTCCAGCTGCCGCCGTCGGGGATCATGAACAGCTCGGGCCGGTGGGTGCGGGTGGTCAGCCATTCGGCGGTGAAGCTGAAGCCCCAGCGCTGATGGGTGACGCCGATGGAATAGTCGCTGAAGTCGGCCTCCTTGAAGTGCCGGATCTTCTGCGTGCCCGCGTGCAGGTTCAGCGTCGTGGTGGGGGTGAGGTCGTATCTGTAGTTGATGTCGTAGAGCATGCTGCCGCGGGAATTGTGGTCACCGCGCAAGTAACACTCGATGGCCGGTGTGGGATCCACGGCAGCAGCCAGGATCTGTCCGCACACGCCGCCGGTGTCTGCGCCCCGGTACGTGCGTGAGAGCACGCTCAGGATGCGGCCCTCAAGCTTGCCCCAGCCCAGCTCCAGCACGGCATAGGCGGTGTCGTAGCGGGTACGGCGAAAGTCCAGCGGTTCGCCCGCCTCCAGATCCAGCCCATGCGGGGCATCGAAGCGGGCGCCCGGGAAAAACTCCTTGGCGGCGCCGACGCCGAAGTGCCAGCCATCCGGGTCACCCCAGCGGTAGCCTGTGGCCAGCAGCAGGTTGAAGCCGTCGGAATTGGTGAAGGCCTTGTCGCTGACGGTCGACAGCTGGGCCAGTGCAATGAAGCCCGATTCATGCGCCAGCTGCACGTTGAGCTGCGCCGACGGCTTGCGGCCGGAGTCCGAAATCCCGCGGTTGCGCAGGTCCGACAGCAGCTTGACCTCGGTGTCGATGGCCATGGTGGCGGTGCCGCTGGTGTCGGCCCTCGCCATCGGCGTGGCCAGCGCCAGGCCGGCGAAGGCCAGGGCCGGGGCCGCCGTCCACCATCGGTGACGCGCGGGCCGATGCGGGGCAGCGCCGTCGCTGGTCTCAAGGGCAAGGGTCGAAACGGTCAGACGCATGGAACGGCTCCTCTTCATGAGATGTCGGTGGGAGGCCTGTCTCAGGACTTGCAGACCGGCGAGGCAGGCAACTCGGCGACGCGGCGCATCTGCTCGGTCTGCCCAAGGATTTCGGTGCCAATGAACGCCCGAAGGTGGATATCTCCGCTCTTCACCCGCAAGGCGCCCTTGTATTTCTTCTTGTCGCGCGGGTCATAGACCCAGCCATCACGCCAGGCCTCGTTCTCGTATTTGTCGAGCTGAGCGACCTGTATGCCGCAGGTGTCCGCGGAGGTGCCGGCATCCTTGTCCCAGACGATGCGACCGCACAGGGCGCTCGGTTTTTCGGTGCAGGGCTTGAATTCAATGACGGCGCCGCCGTCGGCGCTGAGCCAGAGGCCCTTGGCATCGTCGGGGCTTGCGGCGAGGGTGGGCGTGCTGAGGAGGGCGATCGCGGCGGCGGTCAGCGTCAGCGAAATGCGTTGAGGGGCAATGCGCGCACTCTTGGGAGACATCGTCGGTTCTCCTGAGGGAAGTACCCTTGCTTGCGTTTAGTAGTGATAGCTATCGTAGCGATGACTATTTTTGGTGAGCTGCGGATAAACCCTGTCCGGCGGGATGGCGTGGAGGTCAGGGGGCCTTACAAGGGCTGTCAGGATCGCGCCGGCCTTCGGCGGCACGAGGTCACGGCGCATCGGCCGTCGATCATTGGACGGGCGGATCGGCGCAAGCGCCCTTGCTCCGCGCCGGTAGCTGCATCCAACGCGCCGCTACAGCGGTGACTACAGCGGTGGCGGTGGGCGGTGTGCGTGCGGCGTTATGCCGTCGTGCGCGGCGTACGTCGCCGCGTCAGGGTCAGCGCCAGGGCGGCCAGCACGGCGAAGGCGGTGGCCACGAAGGGGACTGGCGCCACTTCGTCGCCCGTCACGGTCACGGACGCCACCAGCGGACCAAAGGCACTGCCAAACAGCTGCGCGGCCGGCACGAGACCGGCCACCTGGCCACTGCCATCGACGCGGAAAGCCAGGCTCATCTGGAAGGGCAGCATGAACAGCCAGGTGAAGGTGAAGACGGCGCACAGGGCCGCGAACATCCAGCTTTGGTCGGGTGCCGTGCGCACGACCAAAGCGGCGCACAGCCCCAGCGTCAGGCAGCAGCCCAGCAAGGCGGCCTGCACCGGCAGCCGCTTGACCAGCCAGGTGCCGACGCTGCCCCCGATCACCTGCATGCCCAGACCCGCGGCAATCAAGGTCTGCACAGCCACCGGCGAGAAGCCGGCCCGGGTGCCCAAGGGTTCCGCGTAGGCCCAGAACGCGCCAAGGGTGGCCAGTTGAAGGAAGACAACCAGCAAGGCGCCCAGGCGCGGACGCGTCCAGGCCATGCCCACACCGGCCTGACTGGCCGTTGGCGTCAAGGGGCCCAGCGGTCGCGCCAACAGCGCCGCCAGGAGGGCTGCAGCGAGGGCCAGCACGGCCAGCACCTGAAAGCCGCCTTGCCAGCCTGCTGATGGAATGACGAGGTGGGCCAGCGCCAGCCCCAGCAGGGCCTGCGCCAAGGTCTGCACCACAAAGAAGAGGCCTGCCATCCGCTCCGGTGCGGCGGCCCGCACGATCACGGCCGTGGTGCCCCAGATCAGCAGCCCTTCAGCCAGGCCCGCGCCGGCGCGTACCAGCCCTAGCGCCAGGTCGCCCTGCAGCCGGGTCGTTCCAGCGTCGAGCAAGGCCGCCAGCAATGCCGCCGCGACGCTCACCGGGCGCAAGTGCCGCACGGACAGGCACCGGTCCCCGATGAGCACGCCCGCGCCCAGGGCCACGATTTCGCCCATGGCCACGAGACCGACGCCTTCCAGCGTCACATGGCCGGCTTCCAGCAGGGCACCCAGCAACAAGGGTTGCAAGCCCAGCATGAGGAGCGCCACGGACCCGATCGCAATGGCCAGCGCCAATGCGCCGCGGCCGGTGTGTCTGGAAGGCTCCATCCTGTGTCCCATGGCTGCTGGTGTCCCTGCCCGCGCCATGCATGGGCGCCAAGGAAGAAGGCCAGGACGATGAAGGACTATCTTATAGTCATGGCTATCGTTGTGGCGCTGCCCGCAACCCTGGGAGAATCCCTCGACATGCCGATCTCACGCCGCAAGCCTGCCGTCCCCGCTACTGGAGGGGCTGCGCCCGCTGCCGCCTCCGGGCCGGACCTGGCCACCAAGCTGCAGCCCGCGCAGCAACGCGCCACGGAAACCTATGAGCGCCTGCTGGAGGCGGCGGCGCAGACCCTGATCGACGTGGGCATCGAGCGGCTCTCCACCAACCTGGTGTGTGAGCGGGCGGGCGTGTCGCCGCCAGCGCTCTACCGCTACTTTCCCAACAAATATGCGTTGCTGCATGAGCTGGGGCAGCGACTGATGCAGCGGCAGAACGAATGCGTGGCACGCTGGATGTCCGCCGAGGTGGTCCAGGCAGGTGTGCCCGCGCTCGAAGCGGCCCTGGCGGGCTTGCTGCTGGAGACCTATGAAGTGACACGCCGCACGGAAGGCGGCGTGTGGATCATGCGAGCGATGCGGGCGGTGCCGGCCTTGCAGGAGGTGCGCCTGGCCTCGCATGCTGCGGTCACCGAGGCCCAGACGCAGTTGCTCGTGAAGGCGCTGCCGGGGGCGCGGCGGTCAGAGATCAAGCTGGCCAGCCGCATCGTGGTGGAGCTGATCTACGCCACCGTGGAAATGCTGTTCGACGAGAGCCTCAAGCCCAAGGAGGTCGCGCGCATCGCGGCGAGCATGATGGCCAGCCATCTGCAGCGCGTGATGCCCGACCCCCCTTGAGTGCTCAGCGCACCAGGCGGCCGCCGGAGCCGAGAATGGCGAAGTCGACGTAGCGTGAGGTGGCCTGGCCCTTGCCGAAGCTCAGGCGGTGGCCGCCAACATCGGTGTCAAGACCGCGCTCCAGCGTGTCGCTCAGGCTGGCTGCCGTGAAGTTGGCGCTGCGCTCCAGTGCCTTGGTGAGTGCTTTGGCCGCGATGAAACCTTCCACCGAGCGGGAGGAGAGGTCCGGATCCTTGGCATTCTGGCGCAGGCGCTGGTAGTCCCGCATGACTTCGCGGTCGGAGCGGTCGTCCGTGGGCAGCACCACCGAGAAGGCGAAGCCGCGGGCGCGGTCCGGGCCCAGCTTGGTCAGCAGTTCCTGCACGTCGATGATCGACATGCCATACAGGCCGGCGCGGCCGCCTGCGGTCTGGTAGCGATTCGTGAACTCGATGGCGGCAGCCGTGGTGGCGGCCAGGAAGATCACGTCCGGGGACTGCTTGACCATTTCATTGACCGCAGCGCCCACCTCCACCGTGTTACGGGCATAGCCGGATTGGGCGACGAGCGTCAGGCCATGGGCCTTGGCGGACGCCTGGGCGCCGGCCAGGGCATCGCGCCCCAGGCCGTCGTCCTGGTACACCACGCCCACGCGGCTGCGGCCCATTTCGCCCAGTTGCTTGAACAGGCGCTCCACTTCCTCGCGGTAGGTGGCCTTGACCGGGTACATGTTGCGGGCGCTGACGACGCTGGTCGCGCCGGAGACGGCGCCCACCATGGAGACGCGGGTCTTTTCGAGCACGCCGTCCTGCTTCAGCGCCTCAAGGTTGGAAGTGCCGATGGTCCCGATCAGGGCGGTCGGGTTGTCCTGCTCGATCAGTTCCTTCACCAGGCGGACCGTGTCTTCAGGCTTTTGCGCATCGTCGCGGGTGACCAGCTTGATGCGCTGACCCTTGATGCCGCCACGAGCATTGACCTCGTCGAGCCACAGCTTGGCGCCGGCGCGGATGGCCTTGCCGGTGACCGCTTGAGGGCCGCTGAAGGGCGCCACTTGGCCGATGACGATATCGGCATGCGCCGCCGGTGCGGCGGCAAGGCAAAGAAGGGCGAGCAGGCGGCGAGCGCGCAAGGGTAGGGCGAGGTTCATCGGACTGGCGGTTCGGGCCAGCTGCAACGGTCTGTGACAAAACTCACGAACTCGGCAGCTTGGCAATTAGGGAAATCGCGAAGTGGCGCATCGTGGCGAATTGGGTCGCTTCGGTAAAGCGATTCTTATTGATGAATGAATGCAAAATAATTGCTTTAAATGAGAGGGCGCATGTTGGTGCGCGCTTTTGATGGACATCACCCTTGCGCGCACCTTCCTGGAAATCGTGGCTTCGGGCAGCTTCGTCCGTGCCGCGGAGAACCTGCATGTCACCCAGACGGCGGTGAGCGCGCGGGTGCGCACGCTGGAGGAACATCTGGACGCCACCTTGTTTGTCCGCAACAAGGCTGGCGCGACGCTCACCCCTGCGGGCGAGCAGTTCACCCGGCACGCCGCCATGCTGGTGCAGGTTTGGGAGCGTGCCCGCCACCAGGTGGCACTGCCGCCTGGCCGCGAATCGGTCATTACCGTCGGCTGCGAGTTGAGCCTGTGGGACCCGCTGCTGCTGGACTGGCTGCTGCATATGCGCACCTCGGCGCCTCATGTCGCCTTGCGCACCGAAGTGGGGCTGTCCGGCGACTTGATCGAGCGCGTTGCGGCCGGCACGCTGGATGTGGCGGTTGTATACGCGCCACAGCTTCGCCCAGGGCTGCGCATCGAACTGCTGCTGGAAGAAAAGCTGGTGCTGGTCACCACCCGGGCATCGGCCACCCTGCACGATGAGGATTACGTCCACGTCGACTGGGGCCCCGAGTTCGCGGCCCAGCATGGCCTGGCGTTTCCGCATCTTGTCAACGCCGGCATCAGTGCGGGGCTGGGGCCGCTGGGCCGGGAATACGTCCTGGCGGCGGGCGGTACGGCCTATTTCAGGCTGGAGGTGGTGCGCAAATACCTGGACAGTGGCCGGCTGCACCGCATCGCGGGCGCGCCGGAGTTCCTGTACCCCGCCTATGCGGTGTTCGCCGCCGGCGCGGACATGAGCGTCATCGAGCCCGCGCTGCAGGGCCTGCGCAGCGTCACGAAAACGGCTCCCGGCACCCCCGGGGCGACACGGCCAGAGTCACCGTTGGCGGATTCGGCCCCGGCGACCGGTTGAGGGCATCAGCCCGTCGCTTCGTGTTGCTCTGAGGTGGCCGGCATCGGCTTGAGGGACTGCAGCACGGTGGGCAGCAGTTCGCTGACGGTGGGGTGGATGCGCACGCCGCCCGTGGTCACATCGGTGTAAGGGCGTCCGGCCGCCATCACGTCCAGCAGCGAATGGATCGCTTCGTCACCGTCCACGCCCAGCACGGTCGCGCTGATGATGGCGCGTGATTCCGCGTCCACGATCAGTTTGATGAACCCGGTGTCCTCACCCTTTTCCACGGCGCGGCCGACACGCGACATGGGGCGCGTGCCGATGAGCGCGGGACGACCGCTCTTGCGCACCTCCTGTTCGCTCATGCCGATGCGGGCCAGGGGAGGGTCGGTGTAGAGCGCATAGGTGACGAGTCGGTCCTTGATGGTGCGGCCGGCCTTGTCGAGCAGATTGGCGGCGACCACCTCGAAGTCGTTCCAGGAGGTATGGGTGAAGGCGCCGCGGCCGTTGCAGTCCCCCAGGGCCCAGATGTGCGGCACGCTGGTCCGCAACTGATCGTCCACCTGGATGTATCCGCGTTCGTCCACCGCCACGCCGGCCCTGTCGAGGCCCAGGTCATGCGTGTTGGGCTGGCGGCCGGTGGCGACCAGCACATGGCTGCCGTGCAGGCGAGGCTCGCCCTCGGTGCAGTTCACCTCCACAGCGATTTCGTCCCGGGCCGGGGCAAGCCGCACGCATTCCGCGCCGCAGCGGACCGTGATCCCCTCGGCTTCCAGCATGTGCTGCAGCGCCTGCGCCACGTCGGGGTCTTCCTTGGGAACAAGCTGCCGGCCGCGCTGGACCACCGTCACATCAGAGCCAAAGCGCCTGAACATCTGGGCAAACTCGAGCCCGATGTAGCTGCCCCCGACGACCACCAGATGCCTGGGGAGCCGGTCCAGGTGCATGATGCTGGCATTGGTCAGCCAGGGCACCTCCTGCAGGCCTTGCACGCCAGGCTGGGCGGGGCGGCCGCCCACGTTGATGAAGATGTGCGGCGCGCTCAGCCGCCGGTCGCCCACGAGGACCGTGTGCGCATCCTCGAAGCGGGCGTGGCCCATGATGAGTTCAACCTGGCGCATGCCGCGCAGCCACAGTTCCACGCTCTGGCGGGATTTACCTGAGATGCGGTCCTTGCGGGCCAGTACCGCGGCCAGATCCACTTCGGCATGGCCGGGCCCCTTCACGCCCCAGCGCTGCGCCTGCTGCACCACCCAGGCCGCATGTGCGCTGGCCACCATGGCCTTGGTCGGAATGCACCCGGTGTTGACGCAGGTGCCGCCCACGCGGGCCCGCTCGATCACCGCGACGCGCCAGCCTGCCTGCGACAGGCGCTCCGCCAAAGGCGGCCCGGCCTGGCCGGCGCCAATCACGATGGCATCGAAAGCGGTGGTGGACATCATGCGGGATCCCCAGGGGCGGCAACGTGCCCGTAGCCTATGAGCTGGCCCGCAGGGAAGCAAGGACCGTGCGCCAACACCGGCCCCATGAGCGGGCGGATAGTGTCCCCCTTGGAGGGGATGCTCAAGGCTCGCATACCCCTGGGGGGTATAGACTCCGTGCATGCCGCATTCCCCCGAAGACAAGAAAAAGGCGCTCCTGCGGGTGCGCCGCATCCAGGGCCAGACCGAGGCCCTGGCCCGGGCCCTGGACGCCGGGGAAGACTGCGGGCCAGTGCTGGTGCAACTGGCAGCCATTCGCGGCGCCGTGAACGGCCTGATGTCCGAGATCCTGCAGTCCCATATCCGCGAGGAACTGGGAACGCTGCCGCAGGCGGATGATCGTCATGCCCGGCTGGCGCAGGACATGACGGCGCTGGTGCGCACCTATCTCAAATGACGTGTTTCCGGGCGAGGCGCCTGTCTGGCGCCGCCCACCTTTCCTGAAAGGCCTCCCATGAAATCCCGTGCCGCTGTTGCATTCGAAGCAGGCAAGCCCCTGCAGGTCGTGGAAATCGACGTCGCGCCGCCCCGCAAGGGGGAGGTGCTGGTACGCATCACCCACACGGGCGTGTGTCACACCGACGCCTTCACCTTGAGCGGGGATGATCCCGAGGGCCTGTTCCCGGTGGTGCTGGGACACGAGGGCGCAGGGGTGGTGGTGGAAGTGGGGGAGGGGGTCACCAGCGTCAAGCCCGGTGACCACGTCATTCCGCTTTATACGGCCGAATGCGGCGAGTGCCTGTTCTGCAAGTCCGGCAAGACCAACCTGTGCGTGGCGGTGCGGGCCACCCAGGGCAAAGGCGTGATGCCGGACGGCACGACGCGCTTTTCCTACAACGGCCAGCCGCTGTACCACTACATGGGCTGCTCGACGTTCAGCGAGTACACCGTGGTGGCGGAGGTGTCGCTGGCCAAGATCAATCCGCAGGCCAATCCGGAGCAGGTGTGCCTGCTCGGGTGCGGTGTCACGACAGGTCTGGGCGCGGTGAAGAACACGGCCAAGGTGCAACCAGGTGACACCGTGGCCGTCTTCGGCCTGGGCGGCATCGGCCTGGCGGTGATCCAGGGGGCCAAACTGGCGCAGGCTGGCCGCATCATCGGCATCGACACCAATCCGACCAAGTTCGACCTGGCCCGTGTATTCGGCGCGACCGACTGCATCAACCCCAAGGACTTCGACAAGCCCATCCAGCAGGTGATCGTCGAGATGACCGGGTGGGGCGTGGACCATTCCTTCGAGTGCATTGGCAATGTGCAAGTGATGCGTGCCGCGCTGGAATGCGCCCACCGAGGCTGGGGCCAGTCGGTCATCATCGGCGTGGCCGGCGCGGGGCAGGAAATCTCCACGCGGCCGTTCCAGCTGGTGACCGGACGCACCTGGAAGGGGTCCGCGTTCGGCGGGGTCAAGGGGCGCTCGCAATTGCCCGGCATGGTGGAAGAGGCGATGCGCGGTGACATCCAGTTGGCGCCCTTCGTGACGCACACCATGCCCCTGACCGGCATCAACGAAGCCTTCGACCTGATGCACGAAGGCAAATCGATCCGCTCGGTGGTGCATTACTGAGCGCGCGGCGCCCGAAAGCCGACGCCGCCGGGCCCGCTTCGGCGCGTGAGCGACGCCGGTTTTGATTTTGTGCAAGGACAAACATCGGGGGCACTGTCAGGATCCGTGGCTTCACCACTCATTCGGCCCCCTCATGCCCAGTGCTTCGTCCCTGTTCGACCGTCTCAAGCTGGCCGGGCTGAAGCCCTTGACGCTGGCAGGCCGTCAACTCCTTCCCGTCGTGCAGGGCGGCATGGGCGTTGGTGTGTCCGCCCATCGCCTGGCCGGCAGTGTGGCGGCCGAGGGCGCCATGGGCACCATCTCGTCGGTGGACCTGCGTCGTCACCATCCCGACCTGATGGCCCAAAGCGCCGGCGGCACCATCGAAGCCCGCAAGGAAGCCATCGTGGCGGCCAACCAGGTGGCCCTGGCTCGCGAAATCCAGATGGCGCGCGCCCTGTGCCGACAAAGCGGGCTGCTGGCCGTGAACATCATGCGCGCCGTGAGCGACTATGCCGCCTCGGTGAAAACGGCGTTGGAACAGGGGGTGGACGCGCTGGTGGTCGGCGCCGGGTTGCCGCTGGAACTGCCCGACCTGGCCAGCGACCATCCGCGCACGGCGCTCGTGCCCATCCTCTCGGACGCCCGGGGCGTGTCGCTGTTGTGGCGCAAATGGGAGCGCCGGCAGCGGGTGCCGGATGCCATCATCATCGAGCACCCGGCCCATGCCGGGGGGCACCTTGGCGCCGCGCGCGTGGCTGATGTCAACGACGCCCGATTCGACTTCAATGTCGTCATTCCAGCCGTGCGGGCGTGGATCCGCGAAGCCGGCATGGAAGGGCGTGTGCCGCTGATCGCCGCTGGCGGCATCCGTCGCTGCGAAGACATCCGGCACCTGCAATCCCTGGGGGCGGATGGTGTGCAGATGGGCACCCCGTTCGTGGCCACCCACGAATGCGATGCGCACCCTGAATTCAAGCGGGTGCTCGCAGAAGCGGGCGACGACGAGCTGGTGGAATTCACCAGCGTGGCGGGCCTGCCGGCGCGGGCCGTCCTGACGCCCTGGCTGCGCAAGTACCTGGGCGCGGAAAGCCGGTTGCAGTCGGTGGTCCAACTGAAGAAGCACTGCACGATGGCCTTTGACTGCCTGGCGCAGTGTGGGCTGCGCGACGGGCTCAAAGGCTGGGGTCAGTTCTGCATCGACCAGCGCCTGGCGGCCGCCTTGCGGGGCGATGTGGACAAGGGCCTGTTCTTCCGAGGCAAAGGTGCCTTGCCTTTTGGTTCGCAGCTGGCATCAGTGCGCGAACTGCTTGAACGGGTGCTGACGCCCAGCCCGGCTCCCCAGGCTTGAGAGAGGTCTGCTTCAGCCCAGGGCGCTCAGGCGGCACGGGGCTGAGGCCCAACTCGCCAATGCCTTCAGACGAGGCCGGGCGCCTGACTCTGGGAATTGGCCTGGCTGATGTGGCTGCCCGGGTCGATGCTGCGCGTGAGCCAGACATTGCCACCAATCACGGAGCCCTTGCCCAGCGTGATGCGGCCCAGGATGGTGGCGCCGGCATAGATCACCACGTCGTCTTCCACCACTGGATGCCGAGGGGCACCTTTTCGGATCTGACCCTGCTCGTCCATCTGGAAGCTGCGCGCCCCCAGGGTCACGGCCTGGTAGATCCTCACCCGCTCGCCAATGACGGCCGTCTCGCCGATCACCACGCCGGTGCCGTGGTCGATGAACAGCCCCGGCCCGATCCTCGCGCCAGGGTGGATGTCAATCCCGGTGCGGCTGTGCGCCAGTTCCGCAACGATCCGTGCCAGCAAAGGCACCCCCAACGTGTAGAGCCGGTGAGCCAGGCGATGGTGAATCATGGCGGTGATACCGGGGTAGCACAGCAGGACCTCGTCGACGCTGCGCGCCGCCGGATCGCCCTGAAACGCTGCCAGCACATCCGCATCAAGCAGCCGACGGATTGTCGGTAGCTCGCGCGCAAAGTCCGCCACGAGCGTGTCCGCGCGCGCGAGCAACTCGGGCGACGACGCGTCCTGGCCGGTCGCTGACCCCAATTCCAGCAGCATTTGCTGTCGCAGGGCCTGCAACTGGGTGTCTAGCATATGCCCGATGTAGTAATCCTCCGCCTCGGGGCGCAGGGTGGGCGGCCCCAGGCGCAGCGGGAACAGGGCACCGCGCAGACCCTGCACGATGGCGTCCAGCGCCTCGGTAGAAGGCAGCTCGCGGCCACGCGGCTCGTGCAATCGATGATGGTCGCGCCAGTCCTGGCGGGCGGCCCGCAGGCCTGCCACCACGTCATCCAGAGGCCAGTCGCCGCCGTGGCGCTTGGGGGCATTGCTCACGCTGAGATCCTTGCCGCCGCAGTGGCGGAGAGAGGGAGAAGGGCAGCGTATCAAATTCCCGTACGGGCTATCGCTGGCCGGCGCAAAGCCATGTCCGGCGCGATGGTCCTTGCCGGAGGTTGCGCAAAAAAAAGCCCGAGCCGAAGCTCGGGCCAATCTGCTTAGGGAAGCAGGAGGTAATCGTTGATGGGACGCGGTGGCGCTACACGGGCAGCGCCGCGGGCTTCAGGCGACCCAGTGAATGACGTCAAACAGCTGCAGGCGCGGTGCGCGGATCATGAGTTGCGGTGGCACCAGGCCCGGTGCATTGGCGATTTCAACCAGCACAAGGTCGCTGCCGACCTGCACCGCCGTCACACCATCTTCGCCACTCCATCGCACGCGGCCCACCAGGCAGACCCGGCCTTCCTCTTCAAAGATTGCTTCGTCATGCCGGGTGCCGAAGACTTCGCGGCCCCAGGTCAGCACCCCGGGGATCGCCATCTCCACCTGCCGTGAAGCACCTTCTTCCGGCCGCGTGCCGAGCCATTGGGCGGTGCCCCAGCCCAGCGGCGACTCGAAGGTGACCGTCGCCATGCTGCCTTGTACTTGTCGAATCTGATGAAGCTGAACCCGCATGAAACTCTGTCCTGACGCCGCGCTCGGCATGCCCGGTTGGCCGCGGTGAGTCGCTCCCTCGGGGCTCCGTGGTCTCTCCCGGTCTGTGGCCGTGGATACGAACTGTCGCAGCCAGCCGTTTCATGACCGTTTCACAACGCAACAGGCAGGTCGGCAAAACGGACCGCGGGAGATACGCGCCGGGCCGGCAGGTCGACGGGATGTGGCCCACCAGGCCCGGGTGCGGGCGCCAGGTGCCCTTGTCACCCGCAGAAGTCCAGGCAGACGGCGACGCCATGGCGGCGGCCAGCGGATAGCTGCTGCGCGGCCATGAGCGCCGCCTTCCGAGAGGCCGCCTACCAGCTGACGGCCGTGAACACCACGTCCGGGCGCAGCAGGTAGTACCGAACGGTCACCCGGGCCTCGGCGCGCAGGTCCACGCCCCGATCCTCCAAGAATTCCAATGTCAGCTCATGTGTCGTCGGCGACATCGCTGCAACACGAAGCTCCCGAGGGCCGATCCACCGCCCGGCCGACGCGCAGGCGGCCTTGGCCAGGCTTTGCTTGGCAGAAGCCGCCAGCGTGATGAGCACCGCTGCAGGCCACGCCGGTTCGCGTGCATGGAGAAGCTGAAGTTCCTCCTCCTCCAAGGTGGTCGAGCGCAGCGTGTGCAACGGCTCACCGGTTGCGACTCTGGCGATGTCGATGCCCAGCGCCTGGAGCGCGGGCGTCCTCGCCACGGCGGCCGCGGCATAGCCCCGGCAATGCGTCAGACTGCCGACGATACCGGCGGGCCAGACGGGCTCGCCGCAGGAGCCGATGCCGACATCGGACCCCACGCCGATGGCTTCGCGAAGTGCCGCTCGGGCGGCCCACCGGCCGTGGAAGAACGCTGCTTGCCGGCCTGGTTCGCCGCGCGCAATAACGTCCGGCACGGACATGCCGACGGCTGCGAAGTCCCGGATGTCGATGGGCTGGTCATCCAGCTCAAGCAGGCAGGACTGAATGGACGTGTCAGGGGTGAGCGGTAGACGTGTGTGAACGCGGATGCCGATTGCGCTGCTGGAGCCGCCGACATGCGGTGGCGGTATAGCATCAGACAGCGGTGACTGCTGCTTCATGGGCGTCATGGTGCCGGCACAGAGGCTTAGAAATCCAGGGACGATCCAGGGTCAGGCCTGACGGCGCCTTCACCCACCGCCTGCATTGTGCTCGGAACAAGCGCCCACGGTCGACGGCCGGCGTGGCCATGGCGTTGCATCGTGCCGGCCCGATGAGGCACGCCCGGCATGTACCGGGCGTGCCCTTGCCGCTGCACAGGCTGGGCCGCCAGCACCTCTGCCGCAGGGCAGGCGCTGGCAAAGGCCCTGGCCGTTCGGCCGGTCAGTACGTCGCCACCAGCGATGCGCCGCTCACTGCGGAGTAGGCGTTCAGCAGGATGTAGTAGGTGCCGGCGGTGGTGGCCGACAGCGTCACGGTTTCGGCATTGGTGCTGCCTTCCGATTTGCCGTCATAGCTCGTGGTGGTCGGTACCGAGCCACGGCGCACATAGATGTCGCCGTCTCCGGTGCCGCCTGAGAGCTTGACCACCAGGCTGGTCCTGCCGGCTGGCACGGCAATGCTGAACAAGCGGGTGGCGTTCTTGGCCAGCGAAACGCCGGTCACCGGCACACCGCTGCTCAGCACCGTGGTGGTGGGCGTGGTGGTGCCGCTGCAGCTCACATTCACGGCGGCGAAGGCCTTGGTGACATCGGCGGTGTTGTAGCCGCGCGCCGTGGCGGCCTTTTCCACACCGCAGGCGCCCTGGTTGAAGGTGCTGCTGGAGGTCCAGTACAGCCGGTTGGCATCCACCATCACTTCAAAGGCCTTGCGGGTGTTCCAGCCCGCCGTGGTCGCCAGGGTGTAGAAGGCCTTGTTGTAGACGCCGCTGGAGTAGTGGACATCCAGCCCACTGGTGTATTTGGACGCGTCTGCAATGGACCGGCCGTCCCGCGTCGGGTCCGCGAAATAGCGCAAGGCGCCCGTGCTCTTGAAGATCTCGGTGCCGACCAGCCAGTCGTTCACGCCATTGCGCGCGTAGTACTCGGCGGCCTCGCCGGCCATGTCAGAAAACGCTTCATTCATGCCGCCGGACTGGCCCGAGTACACCAAGCCGGAATTCTGCTCGGTGAAACCGTGGCTGACCTCGTGGGCCGACACGTCCAGCGAGACCAGCGGGTAGAACCGGGTGGCCCCATCGCCGAAGTACATGGCCGTGCCGTCCCAGAAGGCGTTTTCGTAGCTGCTGCTGTAGTGCACCTTCATGTAGAGGGTGTTGGAGATCGGCCGCAGGCTGAACCAATCCCGGTACATGTTGAAGATGACGTTGCCGAAGAAGTGGGCGTCGTTCAGCGGGGAATATGCGCCGTTGATCTGCTTGTACTCATTGCGAGAGCAGGTGAACTGGAACGGCGTGCTGCCGCTCGTGCCGCCATTGAGGTTGACGGTGATGACGTTGCCGGTATTCATCTGGCAGTTGTCCGTCACCTGCAAGGCCGGGTAGTTGGTGCCGTACTCATACTTGCCGGTCTTGGCGTTGCCGCCGGGGCCGGTCGCATCCTTGTGGGTCATGCCTTCCCAGCGCTGCAGCACGGCGCCGGAGTTGGCATCGATCATGAAGTGCGGGCGGCTGGGTGCGCGGGTGTCCTTGCGGACAAAAGACACCAGATAGAACAGCTGGGCGACGTTGTTGTCGCTCAGCTTGATGTAGAGCGTGACCTGTTCGTTTTCCGTGTGGGTGGCGTTGACCGCGCTCTTGGCGATGGTCAGCACCCCGGCGGGCGCGAGGCTGGGCTGGGTGGTGTTGAGGTCCTGCTGAATGTTGGTGACCAGGCTGCCTGAGAAACGCGCCGCACTGGCGCCCGGGTCGCGGTGCTCGACCACGGCCTCGCCCCAGATGGGCACGCCCTGGTAGTACTGCTGGTGCCGCGTGATGACCCGGCCGTTGGGGTAGACCTGGCTGCGGATGGCCTGCAGGTCGCTCGCGGCCAGCCCAAGGGCGGTGGCAGCGGCTGCGGCTTGCGGGCCGCTGGCGGTGGTGGCCTGCTGCAGCACGGGGACGGGGGTGTTGTCGTCCAGGGTGACGCGATTTGCGGCCCAGGTTTGGCAGGTGAGGGTGGCTGCGGCGGCCAGCAAGGTGGCCTGCAGATAACGCTGAAGGGATGCCTTCTTCATATCGTCGCTTTCATTCGTGTTAGATCACGGTTGAGATCTCCCGAACAAATGCCGTCCCACGGGTGTGGTGGAGGGGCGGCGCTCCCACTTGGCCGCCGGATAACGACGACGGGTGGTGTTGTTGAATGCGAAAGCGCGAATGTAGAGAATCTGATGGCTCGAACGGACTGTCAGCTCTGACATCAGTGGTAACCCTTGATTTGCCGGCGTCTGGCATGCCAATCGCACAGGCGAACGGGGGCGGGGGTCAGGGCACGGAGCGGCCGATATAGCGGGCGATATAGCGGGCCGTGCGAGACGCCTCAACCCGTGCCACCTGGTCCGGCGGACCCGCGGCAACGATGCCGCCGCCCGCGCTGCCGGCGCCGGGGCCCATGTCGATCACCCAATCGGCCTGGGCCACGACCCGCATGTCATGCTCCACGACCACGACGGTATGCCCGGCATCGACCAGGTCCTGCAGCTGGGTCAGCAGTCGGTCGACGTCGGCCGGGTGCAGGCCGGTGGTGGGTTCATCCAGCACATACAGCGTGTGCCCCCGCTGGGCGCGTTGCAGTTCGGTCACCAGCTTGATGCGCTGCGCCTCCCCGCCGGACAGCTCCGTGGCGGGTTGCCCCAGGCGCAGGTAGCCCAGGCCGATGCCTTGCAACAAGCCCAGCGGGCGGGCCAGGGCGGGTTCATCGGCGAAAAAGGCGAGGGCGGCGTCGACCGTCATGTCCAGCACCTGCGCGATGGTTTTGTCCCGGTACAGCACCTTCAGGGTGGCCGCGTTGTACCGAGCACCCTGGCAGGTGGGGCAGGGGGCAAAGACGCTGGGCATGAACAGGAGCTCCACGCTCACAAAGCCTTCGCCTTCGCAGGTGTCGCACCTGCCCTTGGCGACATTGAACGAAAAGCGCCCGGCGTCATAGTGTTTGGCACGGGCGGCGGGCGTTGCCGCAAAGAGCTTGCGGACATGGTCGAACAGGCCGGTATAGGTGGCCAGGTTGGACCGCGGCGTGCGGCCAATCGGTTTCTGGTCCACCTGCACCAGCCGGCGGATGGCGTCCGCTCCATCGACGATACGGCCGCCGGTGACCGGCGAAAGCTCAGCCTCGCTGCCCTCATCGTCCTCGGCCGATGCGGGCTCCTGTCCGAGATGCTCGGTGACCAGGTCCACCAGTGCCCGGCTGACCAGCGATGACTTGCCCGACCCGGACACGCCCGTCACCGCGGTGAACACGCCCATCGGGAACTCGGCGTCCAGCCCTTGCAGGTTGTTCTGGGTGATGCCTTCCAGGCGCAGCCAGCCGCTGGGCTCGCGCGCGGCCTTCCGCGCTGGGGAGGCGCCAGCAGTGCCTCGGAAGAGGTAGGCAGCGGTCTTTGAGGCTTGCACCGCTTCGAGGCCCTGCACGGGGCCGCTGTAGAGGACCTTGCCCCCGCGTTCCCCCGCATCCGGGCCGACGTCCACGATCCAGTCGGCCGCCCGCATCAAGTTCAGGTCGTGTTCAACCACATACACGGAGTTGCCAGAGGCTTTGAGCTGCTGCAGGGCCCCCATCAAGGATTCGCCATCGGCCGGGTGCAGGCCGGCGGAAGGCTCATCCAGCACATAGATGACGCCGAAGAGGTTCGAGCAGATCTGCGTGGCCAGCCGCAGCCGCTGCAACTCGCCGGGAGAGACGGTGGGGGTGGAGCGGTCCAGCGATAAATGGCCGAGCCCGAGACTTAGCAGTGGCTGAAGGCGCATCAGGACATCGTCGACGATGCGCTGCGCCGCCAGTCGTTTCTCTTCACTGGCGCCCTGGTTGGAGGCATCGCGCAAGCGCTCGGCCAGCTCCGCCAACGACAACTGGGCCAGGGTGCCGATATCCAGTCCATCAAAGGTCACTGACAGGGCTTCGCGTTTGAGCCGCTTGCCGCTGCATTCAGGGCAGGCGCCGCTGATCATGTAGCGAGAGACCCGCCGCTTCATCAACGCGCTCTGCGTGGTGGCGAACGTGTGCATCACGTAGCGCCTGGCGCTGCTGAAGGTGCCCTGGTAGCTCGGCTCTTGCTTGCTGCGCAGCGCCTCGCGCGTCTCGGCCGGCGTGAACCCCGCGTAGACCGGTACGGTGGGTTGCTCGTCAGTGAACAGGATCCAGTCGCGCGTCTTGCGGGGCAAGTCGCGCCAGGGCTTGTCCACGTTGATGCCGAGCGTGACGAGGATGTCTCGCAGGTTCTGGCCGTGCCAGGCGGGCGGCCACGCGGCCACGGCCCGTTCCCGGATGGTGAGGCTGTCGTCGGGCACCATGGAGGCTTCCGTCACTTCGTACACGCGGCCCAGGCCATGACAGTGCGGACAGGCGCCTTGCGGCGTGTTGGGAGAAAAGTCCTCCGCGTAGAGCATCGGCTGCTTGGCGGGATACTGCCCGGCGCGCGAATAAAGCATGCGCAGCAGGGAGGACAGGCCGGTGACGCTGCCCACCGACGACCGCGCGTTGGGCGTGCCGCGTTGCTGCTGCAGGGCGACCGCCGGTGGCAAGCCGTGGATGGCATCGACCGCCGGCACCCCGACCTGGTCGATCAAGCGGCGGGCATAAGGCGCGACCGACTCGAAATAGCGGCGCTGTGCTTCGGCGTAGATCGTGCCGAAGGCCAGCGACGACTTGCCGGAACCCGACACGCCGCTGAACACCACCAGCGCATCGCGCGGTACGTCGACATCGACATTCTTGAGGTTGTGCTCCCGGGCGCCGCGCACCTGCACGAATGGCGGGCGGCCGGCCGGCTGGGGCGGGGCGGCCGCTGCGGCGACAACTGCGGCGCTGGGGGAGGGGGACGAGTCGGGGCGGGAGGGCTTTCGAGGCGGGCGCGTACCTGGCATGGTGATGGCGGAAGGAGTATCGATGCCTGGCCGCAAGAGCAAGGCGGATGCCCGTGCGGGCGGCGCGCGCTACCGCCGGTCTTCGTCGTGTTGCTCCGCACCTGGGATGGGTTGCAGCCACGGTTCCCGGCGCTTCACCCACAGTTCATAGGTGGGCGTGAGGCCGGAGGGCGCTTCCGAAAGCAGGCCCAGCTTGATTTCGGCCTCGGCGTCGTCCATTGAGAACAAAGGCGCGCCGCAGCCGGGGCAGAAATGCTGGGCGCGCGCCACGGCGGTGTGGCCGGTGTACTCGAACTGGTCTACCGGCCACACGCCATAGAAGGTGAACGCGGAGCCGCTTTCCTTGCGACAGTTGGTGCAATGGCAGACGCCGACCCGCAGGGGCTCCCCGTGGACGGCAACCTGGACCTGCCCGCAGTGACAAACGCCGGTGCGATGTTTCATCGAACCGAGTATGCCGAACATGGCGGGCGATGTCTCTCCAGACCGGTGCCGCGCCTAGCTGACCGCTGCCTGGGCAGGCGCGGCGGCCAAACGGCGTTGGCGCCGCTGCTTCAACTGGAGCAGCCTTCGTTCCAGGAATTCCCACGACAGGGCTGCCACGGCGCAGGTAAACAAGAACTGGGTGACGATCAACACGTGGCGGGCATACGGCAACCACGCAAGGTGGCCCGCGTAGGCTGAAAAGGCCGGAACAAAGAAATGGTAGACATAGAAGCCATAACTGATGGTGCCCAGGTAGCGCAGCGGTGGGAACTCCAAGGCGCGGACGAGGAGGCCTTGCTGCGCGGTGGGCAGATGGGCCAGCATGGATGCGCACATCAGCAGCGCCCCGAGCTCACGAAGCCCGCGAACGGCACCGGGGTTGGCCACGCCGAAGACACGCGTGCCGAGGTCCGCATACAGCATGACGCCGGCAATGAATGCCAGCGCCAGGAGCGGGGCAGGGGGCATCCGCCGGCCGGCGGCCAGGGCGAGGGCCACCAATCCACCGGTGGCCATGTAGGCGAAGAAAGGGAGGTCGGGCAGGTACGGTTGGGGGACGTCAGCGAAATGCATGAAGTCCCAGGCCGCTGATGCCAGCGCCAGCGTCAGCAGGCCTAGCATCACCATGTGATGCCGTGCCGCAGCCGTCCACAGCAGCAGCGGCGAAGCCAGCATGTAGAAGTGCTGTTCGATGGACAGGCTCCAGAGGTGGGAGATTCCGCCCCAGACGTGGGAGATATGCTGGACGTAATAGTTGCCCAGGAACACCAGGTAGTAGTGCAGGCCATCTGTTTTGAGGCTGCGGCCCTTTGCAACCAGCACGATGACGACCAGGCCGAGCACCAGGTAATACAGCGGGAAGATCCTCAGCGACCGGCTGATCCAGAAGCTGCGCAACTCCTGCAGGGGATGGCTGGCTTCCTGCTCGATCTTCCGCCGCTGGCCGTGGAGGATGCCGACGATCAGGAATCCACTCAAGGCGAAGAAGATGTTGACGCCCAGGCTGCCTAAATGAAGGTCGCCGCGGACGAAGTGCTCTGCGAACACCAGCATGACGCAGAGCGCGCGAACACCATCGAGCCCGGCAATGCGGGCGTTTGTCTTGGACATGGCTTTCTCCCCGAGCGGAGAAATCCTAGTCGATCGGTGCTGGGGGCGGGGGGCATGGAAAGGCCTTTTGCAGGGCAGCATCCCTCGTCTGAAGGGGGCTGCGCCCCTCCATGCACAAAGGCGGCGCGGCAATTGTCAATCAGTGGTGCATGCGCCGGCACTTGCGCACGCTCTTGCGGCGTGGGCGGGCGTATACGCATTGCGCTTGCGCCCCGCGTGTCTGCGATGTGTTTCCGCGCTACGTATCGGCGCTACGTATTGCTGCAGGCCGATGGTGGATGCGAGCGTCAGGAGGCTAAGGCGACTACAGCTGTCCCTCCAGATGCTCGGGTGCTGCGATGGTGCGCATCCACTTGACCGATTCGACCTTCCAACCAGGCTCACGCTGCAGGATTCCCATCACGCCGGGCAGGTGGGCCGCGCCATAGGTCACGTAGAGTTTCGGACGCGCGTCGCTCAGCAACTGCGCTGCGAGATAGCGGTTGCGGAAATTCACGACCACCGGGTCGAGTTCGCCCCCGCCGCTGTGGCCGGAACGGCGCATGACGTAGGTCATGAGGCCACGGCAGAGCGTGCCGGCGAGGGCGATTTGCTGGTCGTTGCCGGCCTTTTGCCATTCGAGCAGTTGGGTGATGACGTCGGACGAATCATTGTCATCCTCGTTTTTCTGCTGGGCTTCACGTTGGCGCATGGCGGCGGCAAATGCTGGGTCGGACTGCACCAGACGGTCGTACTCCTGCTTCATCGCGCGGGTGTTCACGTCCATGGTGATGTGCCGCTCGGGATGAGCCCGTGCATCGGCCACCACCGGCCCAAAGTAGTCGATTTGATAACCGAGGCCACACGTCTTGCCGAGCTCTCGGTAACTGTCGCCCAGATCCTTGCCATGGCTGAGCAGATTCTTGAACCAGGTGTCGGCTTCCGGATCGCTACCGGCTACCCCTTCATAGGCCAGCACATAGCCGTCAGCCAACGCCTTTTCAAGGTCGTAAACAACGGCCTGGAAGAAGCGCTCGCTGCCCACGTGTTGCATGCCTTGCAGCACCACGGTGCGCGGGCCGTTGGACAGGGTGATGGTGGGCACGATGGCAGGCCGTGTCTCGGTGGTGATCGCAATCCAGTACACGGGTGCGGCCACCAGGCCGCAAAGCATCAGCCACCCACCGACGCTTGCCCGAAGCCAGCTTCCAAGCCAGGGCCGCGCCCGGGACGCACGCCACAGGCGTCGCCAGGTCCAGACCAGGGGAACCGCGATGAGCGCGGACAGGGCCAAAAGGGCTGGCGGCAGCAGCCAGGTGGCGCTGAGGAGTACGGGCAGACCTGCAAGCCAGCACAGCACCAGCGCCGCCCAAAGCAGCGTGGCCAAACGGATCCTCAGTGTGCTGCGGGCGTGGCCGCTACCGGTGGGGGTTGTCGTGACGGTCACCTTGGGAGTCTTCGGCTCGGGGGGAAGACGCTACGGGCGCCTTTGCGGCTGAGGCCGGGCTGGTCCTGGCTGCTGGCCGTGCCGGTGTGTCGTGAGGGGCGCTGGCGGGGCGGCAATGCTGCTCGGGGACGCCATTGATCTTTGCGTAGCGGCCCTCGCTGGTCGAAATTGCCACGCAGGCGCGTTGCCCGTCGCTCCACCAGTATGTCAAGGACTGCCCGCGAGCGCGGGTGGCGCGGACGGGCTGATAGCCGCGTGCCTGCATTTGGGTTTCGCCGCCGGCGCCGCGAGCGCCCACCAGGTCTGAAAGATCAGACGGGGTCTGGGCGTGAGCAGTTGCGGCGGACACCAGCGTCGTTGCTAGTGCGTATGCCAACGCTTGTCTCGTCATTCATCACTCCTGGCGCCTTCATGAAGCCGTGCTGGCCCATACCTGGCGGGGAATCCGGCGTGCTGTGAGCATGCGAAGCGAGCCGATGGTATGGGATCTCGGTGGCATTTGTTCGCATAGCCGTGCTGCAGGCACGGACAAGTGGTTGCGAACGCTGCCATCCGTTGAGGGTGGTCAGTGGTGGTGAGCCGGCTGGGAGTTCAGGGTGCTGGGGCAAGGATGGGCAAAAGCCGCGAGGTCCGCGGCTTGAGACTACTGGCGTGGGGGTGCCGTGTCGTTGGATATCCAGAACTCGACCGGTGAGGCTCCGGGTTTGAGGATGGTCATGTGTTGGGACACATGGGTCTGTGTGGGCTACAAGGTGCAGGTTGTTGCATAGCCGAACGCTAATCGCCCGAGCGTAATCACCATTGCAAAGACTGACCCCCGGAGACTAACAGCCCGGGGGTTTTTTCATTGCAGAAGCCAACTCAGTT